>Ga0082335_1006958_pt1 | contig 14093 bp, 9 predicted proteins | sample Subgrocontami58m_FD_72375 | JGI IMG/M metagenome (GOLD analysis project Ga0082335, IMG submission 72375) | Subsurface groundwater microbial communities from S. Glens Falls, New York, USA - GMW37 contaminated, 5.8 m (SPADES assembly) (version 2) ...
GGAGGCGATCCGGCGCTTTTGGGAGGCCGCGCCCTGACACCACAACGAAAGTCGCGGCCAATTGTCTCTGTAGCAGCGGACGTGAGTCCGCGATAACTCCCGAGCCGGGAAACAAGTGAGCGGACTCACGTCCGCCGCTACTGGCTGAAGGAGTGTTGTTGTCGTCACTTTGGGGGATCCAGGACACACAGCGGCCAGCCATCGGCGCTCCACCGGAGCGGGCGTACGGCGAGGGTGGCGGCCCCCGCGCGGGTGGCGTCGTAGAAGTGGCAGCCCAGCCAGTTCGTTCCGCCTTCCGAGTAGATGCCGGCGTGGCCGGGACCAACGAATGTGCCTTGTGTCTCCAGAAACGGGCTTCCCCCTTCGTGAAGCAAATCCTGTCCCTCTTTGTCCACGTAAGGGCCGGTGATGCTGGCGCTCCGACCAATACGGATGTTATACGTGCTGTTGGTTCCGCGGCAACACTGACCCCAGTTCACGAAGAGGTAATAGTCATTGCCGTGCCGCCAGATGCAGGGCGCCTCGATCGCGCTTTGGAACGCGAGCGAGTGGATCGACCCGTCCGCCGCGATGCGCTTGCCTGTGGCCGGGTCGAGCTGAACCAGCTTGATGCCGCTCCAGAAAGAACCGAATGCCAGCCACAGGGTGCCGTCGGCAGCCTGTGTGACGGAGGGATCGATGGCATTGAAGTCATCGCCAACGCCAGACTGGCACACCAAGCCCTGGTCCCTCCACTCGTACGCCGGGTTGGAAGGGTCCAGCGTCGCGTTCGTGGCCAGTCCGATGGCGGAGGTATTCTTCCCCCAAGTCGAGACCGAGTAGTAGAGCAGGTAACGGTTGCCGATGTGGATCAGGTCCGGCGCCCAAAAATGCGCTCTAAACCCCGGCACCGCGTTCGTGGTCCAGGCCGGCGGTGAGGAGAACACGCGCGGGCCGACCTCCCAGTTCACCAGGTCACGCGAGCGGCGCGAGCTGATTCCCTGTCCTGTGCAGAAGAGCCAGTAATCCCCGCCGCACTTGACGATTGTCGAGGGATCGTGGGCAAGCCGACCGCGGTTGGCAGACGGTTCAACGCGTGCGTCGGCTCTGGCCTCCCGGTTTGTCTCGGACGCGACTCCACTCGGCACGAGAGGATTGGCCGCGAGAGTGGCCAGGCAGAGGAGCGACGCCCAGACCGTGGTCACACGCGCACCTGCTGTGTGGCTGTCTTGGACCTTTGACATGTCCTCGGTACATCTGCCAGTTCCGAAAAAACGTCGAGCATAAAAGAAGCGCCGAAAGGAGAGAAGGAAAGCAGGCGTGGGGAGTCAACAGATCCAGGCCTTGGATTCAAGATGTGCCGCAGCGCGTCGCGTGCCTCGCGCCTCATGAGATTCCCGGACCAAACTTTGTCGTAGATGCGATGAAGTTTGGTAAACTGGAGAGAGGGTCTGTAACGCGGCTCCAGGGGCCAGGAGGCGTGGCGGCGACGGATCGAGGTGCTCTGGGTTGAAATGACCGCGATGCAGGGCCGACACGAGCCATCCCGTGCTGAGTTTGGTTGGGACGTTGGGTCTCCTCCGCGTTTCGCCCCTTCAGGGCAGGGTGGATTAGGATGGCACGTTTTCCAGGGCGTTGCCCTTCGCTGGCGAGTGGCTGCGCCTTCGGCGCGGCAGCCAAGGGCCGCTCCCGCACCTTTCTGTTGAACGCGATGGAACCGTTCTGGTCCAACGAGCGGGACAAGGTCCGCGCCACAAGCGGGGCGATGGACGGACGGTGTGCCCCAGCAGGTCGGTGCGGCCTAAACTACGGCTTTCGTTTTCTGAAGGGAACAAATGGGTCCGGTGGTCGAGAGTATGAGGCGGTGGAGTTGGATGCAGCGGACCACGATGTCGGCAGCACTGGTTGCCGTGGCATGCGCCGGGGTGTGGCTTTCGAACCGCCGAGCCGGCGTCGCTATGATCTATGAACCAGCGTCGGCAATACGGGGTGCGCAGACTGCGCTGGTCAGGGAAAGCGGCCACGTCGGCGTGGGCAAGATCGGCACGGCGAGAATCAGCGGACGGGCGCCAGCGAAGGTTGAGACCGGAGTGTATCTGTTGCCAAGTCGGCGCCGGGACGGGGACGGTTTTCTGCCAACGCGCGAGGTTGTGTTTGGACGGCGAGAGCTTCTGGAGGACTGTTTCCTCGACATGGAAAACGGGCGTCTCGGGAGCGCGTCCAAAGAACTCACGAAGGAGCTAGTCGCCCAGCACCAGTGGCGCCCGGGCGAGCGGGTGCAAACGTCGGCGATTCTTGACTGGATGCGCTCCAATCGCGTGGATCTGATGGCCCGGACCGGCGTCCATGGGCTTACCTTGGTGGACGGCATGGCCATACCGATTCGGCCGCGCGCAGCCGGTGTGAGCGCATTCGACTCCAGCGAAGCCTGGCACCTCGCCCCCCAAGCCGACATTATGAACGAGGAACTGGCGACTAACGCCAATCCCGAACCCAAGGGTATGGGCCTGTTCTGCTTCAAGCCTCAGAAAGGTGCGGATAACACCTGGATGTTCGTGACTCGCAAGGGCCGTATGGGGCTGCTCCAGATTCTTGAATATGGCGACAAGTCAAGCTCCGTGGCGATGCGCTTCAAGTTGGCCGATCCGACTGCCAGAGCGCCTGCCGAAACCACCTCCATGCTGGACCACATTCGCAACCTGCTGAGTTTCATTAACCCTGTTTCCTACGCACGTGCGTGCTCAACGGTCAAAAATAGGAGCCCGGGAGTCCCTCGTGATCGAAAGATCCATCTGGCTGGCACAGCCACGCCGTTGACGGCCCAACCCTTGATGACGCTCGATCTTGGTGGTGAAACAATGCGGGACATCGTCGCCATTCTCAGACAGCAGTATGCAGTCTGCCTTTGCTTCGAGGACCTAGGTTTCGACCAGGAAAAGAACTCGATTTCCATCGGGCGGACCGTTGCTGTGCTGGAGAAGTCGGCGAGTGTGCGACCACTCTCCTCCACGGAATCGAATCGCCTGGCGGCCGCTCGAAAGCTCCTCGCTGAAGGGAGTTCCGACAGCGCGGCCTTTGATCTGGGCAACCTCTATCACGGCCGGTTTCAGGCGAATTCGATGGAGGCCCTGCTGACCCAGTTGACGGAAGGAACCCCATATGCGTGGGGAAGAGTCGAACAGATGTGGGTGATTCATCCGCGGAGCGGTTCAAAATTGACCTATCCCGTAACGCTCAATACGGGCGGCTTGACAGTCGAACAGGCGGCTTTGGGAATTCTTGAACAAGAGCCCTCAGGATCACCCCCCGGCACGCCGGTGGTGCTGGAAAGGCCGAATAAGGAGGACGTCAATCCGATACCTTGGGATCATACCTTGGCGGCGGACTTGAACCTGGACCGGGTGCCGGCGATGGAGGCGCTTTGTCGCATGACCCTTGGATCTCGGCCCTGCTCGGAATGGGAACTGACCGGCTTGAAGAACGCGCGCATTCTCGGGCTGAGCCGCGGGCCGGTCATTCATGGCACCACAAATAGCCACGGCTTCACCCCGGTCATCGAGCGCATTCTGGACTTGGGCAGCCGCGCAAAGACAGGCTATCTCGACCTCGACACCGGCCAGTATGTGGATCCCGGCGACAAATGGATCGCTTACAGTATGGGTTCCGCCCCGGCGGGCGCGGATCTCAAAACGAGCGTCTTCGAGAGCGACTTGCTCGCTCGGATGGGCGTTAGCATGGCCGTGGTACCTGTGGCGACAAACCGATGGGATGCGACACCGGATGAGATTCGCAGGGAACTCGCGGGCGTGCAGCGCCAACCGCAAGTTCGCCTGGGCGGGAGCGATGCTTCGCGAATGTATTTCTTTCAAACCAGCGAAGGAAGCCAGGGTATCCTTCAACTCGAGTCGGCTCCCATTCAGCTTGAGCCGACCGGAGAAGGTTACGGCCCGGTCCGCATTCGGTATAGGCTCGTTGCGCCGATGGCCGTCGCTCCAGCCGGAAAGCCCGCCAGCGAAGTCCACTGAAGAGTCATTGGCGTGGATCACGCTACGAACGGTCGCCGGGTGCCAGGCCCGTTGTGGGCGGTGCGCCGGGGTGATGGGTTGTCTTGCCTTCGGCGCGGAAGTCACTGTTCACTGGTCACTGTTCACTGTTCACTGTTCACTGTTCACTGGTCACTGTTCACTGGTCACTGGTCACTGGTCACTGGTCACTGGTCACTGTTCACTGTTCACTGGTCACTGGTCACTGGTCACTGGTCACTGTTCACTGGTCACTGGTCACTGTTCACTGGTCACTGGTCACTGGTCACCGACTGGGCTTGACGGCGAGAACTTATCGTCCCGATAGTACGGGCGTGCGGCCAAACTAATGGATCATCAATAAAAGACTCTATGAGGCTTCGGTGCGATTCTTCTGCGGCGAAATGGATGCTCACCCTCTGCCTGGCGTCGATCGGTTGGATGGGGGAAGCGCTGGGCGCCGAGGCGAACAGGCTGGTTATTCGCAATGAAGCGGTGGAGGTGGTCTGGGATGGGGCAGGGGAGTTCCAAATGTGGTCGAGGCTGAGCCGCAGGGAGTTCGTCCGACAGGGGCACTTCCAGGAGCCGGCAGGCCAGGCTCGAGTGGTCTCAGTCCGGGATGCTGCCTTGGGGGTTGGCCAAGCCATTGACGTCGCTTGTCCCTCGGGCAGCCAGTACTCGATTCTGGTCTTTCCTAAACTTCCTTTCGTCTTGTTCAGCGCAACGCTCGCAAACCAGACGGGTGAGGCCAAAGTGGTGCGCAATTTTAGGCCGGTGACCTTCGCTGTTGATCTGGGCGGGTCCGCGTCGTCCCTGCGCGCCCTGGGTACAGCAGGGCTGACGGCTCCCGACCAGCATCCGGGGAGTTATGTTTACCTCGCGGTGGCTGAGCCTGAGTCGCGTCGGGGGATCGTCTCTGGGTGGATCACTCACGACCGCGGGAACGGGGCGGTATTCTCCAGGATCACCAACGGCGCGGTTCACATCGATGCCCAAGTCGATTACGGACGCCTGCTCATCGGGGCCGGGAAGAGCGCGACCACAGAGACGTTCGCTGTCGGGTGGTTCGACGATGCGCGTCTTGGGCTGGAGAGGCTGGCCGACACGATGGCGAGGGTGTATCAGATTCGTCTGCGCCCGCAGGTGACAGGTTATTGCACATGGTATTCGAATCCCCACGGCGGCGCCTCGGACGAAAAGCACCTGATCGAGTTGGCCGAGTTTGCCGCGCGCGAACTTAAACCGTTCGGGTTCGACTTCGTCCAGATTGACGACAAGTGGCAGATGGGAACGGAACGGAACGGTCCGGCCAAGAATTTCACCACCCATAATCCCACAGGCCCCTACCCGAACGGTTTGCGGACAGTGACGGGACGGGCGGGCACTCTGGGACTCGTTTCTGGCCTTTGGTTCATGCCTTTTGCCGGCGATCATCAGGACCCGTATTTTGAGGGCGATCCCGACTGGTTTGTCAAACGCACCAACGGCCAGCCCTACGAGACGGACTGGGGCGGTACATCGCTCGATATGACCCAGCCCGGCGCTCGCGAAAACTTGCGCCACGTGGTCGGGAGCATTCGGGATTGGGGCTTCCGCTATTTCAAGATGGACGGGCTCTGGACCGGGTCCGGCACAGCGCAGAGCTATGTTTGTGACGGCTACCGGGAGGACAACATGGGCGACGCCGTGTTCAGCAACCCGGACAAGACGAATATCGAGGCGATGCGCGACGGTCTGAAGCTCGTGCGCGAGGCCGCCGGGCGTGATGTGTTTCTCTCCGGCTGTAATCTGTCTCAGAACATGCGTTCGTTTAGCGGCTCCGTTGGGTTGGTGGATTCGATGCGAATTGGCCCCGACAACGGCTTCGGCTGGCCCGCCAACCCCTATGGTGAGGTTGTGGGAACTCTCCTGGCGGGCCCCACGCACGGTTCCCGCAAGTACTTCCTGCATGGCCGTGTTTGGTGGAATGACCCTGATCCGGTCTATGTCCGCGCCGAAATGCCGATCGAGCATGCGCGCCTCATCACCTCGTGGGTGGCCATTAGCGGCCAGTTCAATCTGAGTACGGATTGGCTTCCCGGCCTCCCGGCGGAGCGGCTCGATATTCTCAAACGAACCATGCCCGCGCATGGGCTTCTTCCGCGTCCGGTGGATCTCTTCGAGAACCCCATTCCCCGAATCTGGCTCCTGAGCGACACCCGCCGACCCGCGCGCCGCGACGTGATCGCTCTCTACAACTGGGAGAACAAGGAGTTGGCTCTCGATTATCCGATGGAGCGTATCGGGCTCGATCCGAGCAAGCGCTTCCAGGCCTTCGATTATTGGGCGCAGAAGCCGGTTCCTGCGATCCAAGGCCGCCTCAAGATCACGATTCCGCCGCAGTCCTGCCGCATTCTCGCAGTCCGGCCCGAGTCCGATCACCCACAACTCCTGAGCACTTCTCGGCACGTGACGCAGGGGATGGTGGATGTGACCGCTGAGAACTGGCGGAAACATACTTTGAGCGGGACGAGTCGCCTCGTCGCGAACGACGGGTATGAACTGCGCGTGGCTTGCCCAGCGGGGAAGGGACCTTGGCCGCTGAAGTTAGCGGAGGTCTCGAGTGAGGACAAGGCCGCGGGTGTGTTGGTTTCTTCCGTCACGGAAGATTCTGATCTAATCCGAGTCACCCTCCGCGCCCCCGCGAGCCGGGAGGTTAGGTGGTCACTGAGGTTCTGAGACGAGCAGCGCTGTGTCAACGCCGCGATCCCCACGGTTTGTCTGTACGGCCGCCCGGCTCGGCGTCGCGGGAACATCATCTTGGGGGGATTGGATCGACGGTTCCGGAGCGCAGACGTTACTGGGAGCGCCGGCATCTTGCCGGCGTGGAGGGCGCCTCTTCAACCCTTCGCCGGCAGGATGCCAGCGCTCCCGGTCGGTTTCCTAACCTGCTGGGCGTGCAACGGGTGTGCGGCGCTCGAAAGTACGAACGTCAGGGCATGGTCGTCCGCGCAGCCGGCTTGGAAGCCGGCGACACAGCAGGGTTGGAACCCTGCGCCACGAGGCGTCCGGTAGCGACTGTTCCAGCGCTCCGTCTTGGGCCGTGCGATCGCCGGTGCGGCTCGCTGGGGACAGCGAGCCCTACCATCCTGATCCTCCCGGGCCGGACCGGCTCTCATAGTCCATTCACCGCCCGGGCACGACCCGCCCTGCTGGCGCCTCGGAGCAGGCCACCGGCGCTAACGCTGGTTGCCTTTTGCGGCGGGCTGTGGGACAAAGGGGGCAGCACATGAAGCCTACTCTCGCTCACATTCTCGTGGCAGCCTCCCTTGCGTTCGCCTGTGTTCGTTCCTCCGCCGTGAGCCCTGCGCTTGCCGGCCAGCACACCGTCCTGTCCTTGGCTGGCGTCTGGCAGTTCAAGGCGGATCCTCAGAAGGTCGGCGTGAGTGAGCGCTGGTTCGCCCAGGAGTTGCCCAAGAAGATCAGACTCCCCAGCAGCATGGTGGAAAACGGATACGGCGACGATGTCACGGTGGACACTCAATGGACAGGCCAGATCGTCGATCGATCCTGGTTCACTCAGCCCCAGTATGAACCGTATCGCAAGGCCGGCGCTATCAAAGTCCCGTTTTGGCTCACGCCCGACCGCCATTACGTGGGGTCGGCGTGGTACCAAAAGACGGTGACCATCCCTGATTCCTGGCGCGGAGCGCGCGTCACTCTGAGCTTGGAGCGTTGCCATTGGGAAACCCAGCTCTGGGTGGACGATGTCGCCGCGGGGATGTGCAATAGCCTCTCTGTCCCTCACGTGTACGACCTGGGAGCCCGCCTCAGCCCCGGTCGGCATCGGCTGACCCTTCGGGTTGATAACACAGTCAAGATCAACGTGGGAGAGAACGCCCACAGTGTGAGCGATCATACCCAGGGGAACTGGAACGGTATCGTGGGCGAGATCAAGCTGACTGCGGGTTCGCCGGTCTGGATCGACGACCTTCAAGTCTATCCTGATGTGGCGCGCAAGTTGGTGCGAATCAAAGCGCGCGTGGGCAATGCCTTGGGAACGACCGGCCAGGGAAGCGTCAGCTTCCGGGTACGCACGGCGGGCGAAAAGGCCGCGGGCGCCGCGGGTGCCCATTCCGTCGCGTTCGAGTTGCAGCCGGCGGGCGCTACGCTGGAAGCGGAATACCCGATGGGCGCGGGGGTGGCATTGTGGGACGAGTTTTTCCCCGCGATGTATCAACTGACTGGGGAATTGGCATTTGGCGGGCCGGGAGCGCCCATGCGGGATGTGAAAACCGTCACGTTCGGCATGCGGGACCTCGGTCGGGAGGGCACCCAATTCACCGTGAATGGACGCAAGATATTCCTGCGCGGCACGCTCGAGTGTTGCATCTTTCCACGGACCGGTTACCCGCCGACCGACAGGGAGTTCTGGAAGCGGATCATCCGAGTATGCAAGGCGCACGGGTTGAATCACATTCGGTTCCACTCCTGGTGCCCTCCGGAGGCGGCGTTCGCGGCCGCCGACGAGTTGGGCTTCTACTACCATGTCGAGTGCGCGGCTTGGGCGAACGTCGATGACAAACCCCTGGGCGAGTTCATCTACGCCGAGAGCGACCGAATCCTGCGGCAGTACGGCAATCATCCCTCCTTTTGCCTGCTGGCCTATGGGAACGAGCCGGGGGGGACCAACCAGGCGCGGTTCCTCGGGGACCTTGTGAAGTCCTGGAAGGCGAAAGACCCGCGTCGCAAATACACGAGCGCGGCGGGCTGGCCCAGCCTCCCGGAGAACGATTATCACAGCACTCCGGCACCCCGTGTGCAGGCGTGGGGCGGCGGCTTGAACAGCCGGATCAACGCGCGCCCGCCCGAGACCACCACGGACTACGCTGATTTCATCGGGAGATACGAGGTGCCCGTGGTCAGCCACGAGATCGGCCAGTGGTGTGTCTATCCCAATTTCCGCGAGATCCCCAAGTATAAGGGGCCGCTCAAAGCGAAGAACTTCGAGATTTTCCGCGATCAACTGGCGGAACATCACATGGCCGATTTGGCGGAAAGGTTCCTGCTCGCGTCCGGGAAGCTCCAGGCGCTTTGCTACAAGGAAGATATCGAGTCCGCCTTGCGGACACCCGGAATGGGCGGCTTCCAACTCCTGGACCTCCACGACTTCCCGGGGCAGGGGAGCGCGCTGGTAGGAGTGCTCGATCCTTTCTGGGAATCGAAAGGTTACATCACTCCATCCGAGTATCGCCAGTTCAGCGGCGAGGTCGTGCCGCTGGCTTTGCTGGAGAAGCGCGTTTTTACCGATGGCGAGACCTTCAAAGCAAGAGTGAAGATCGCCCAGTTTGGCCCGGGGACGATCTACGAACCCCGCCCGATTTGGAGCCTCACAGAGGAGTCTGGGCGCACCGTCGCCTCGGGCCGATTCGAAAGCAAGCCCCTCCCTGTGGGCAATGACACCACCTTGGGCGAGGTGGCGGTGCCGCTGACCGGCATGACTTGGGCTCGGAAACTGGTCTTCACCGTTGCCCTGGAGGGGACGCCGTTCGAGAACCACTGGGACACCTGGGTTTATCCCGCCCAAGCCAGGGCCGGGTCGGAGAGCAAAGTCACTATTGTTGAGGAACTCGACAGCCGCGCATTGGGAATCCTGGAGGCCGGAGGCAAGGTCCTGCTCATCGTTCCACCCGGGCGCGCCAAGGGCGACGCTCGCGGGCGCGTGGCGGTGGGGTTCTCGAGCATTTTCTGGAACACCGCGTGGACAGGGCGGCAACCTCCGCACACACTCGGGATACTCTGCAATCCCGCTCATCCGGCCCTGGCGGATTTCCCCACAGAATACCACAGCAACTGGCAGTGGTGGTATCTGCTCTCCCGGTCGCAGGCCATGATCATGGACGACCTGCCGCCGAAGCTTCGCCCGATCGTCCAGCTCGTGGACGACTGGTTCACCAACCGCCGTCTCGGTCTGGTGTTCGAGGCAAGAGTGAGTGGAGGCAAACTGGTAGTTTGCAGCATCGATCTGAAGAACTCCTTGGAAGAGAATCCAGTGGCGCGTCAGATGCGGGGCAGCCTGTTGGATTACATGGCCAGCCGCAAGTTTCGGCCCGCGGTCGAGCTATCACCCGAGCAGGTGCTCGGTCTCATGGGCCCCGCCTCAGCCATGCGCACCCACGGCGGGCGTGTGCTCAAGACATCCAGCGCAGAACCGGGCCATGAAGGAGCGAACGCGATCGACGGGGACGCGGGGACCCTCTGGCATACCGCCTATACGGGACAGACGCCGGGTTTCCCTCACGAAATCCAGATCGAGTTCAAGCAGTCGGTGCTCTGGGCCGGTCTCACCCTCCTGCCGCGCCAGGACAACAACCACAATGGTTGGATCAAAGACTACGCCATCTACGTCAGCGACAAGCCGGAAGACTGGGGCCAACCCGTGGCCCAAGGCGCCTTCGCAGAGGACGCTCACCTGAAGACCGTCAAGTTTGTCCCGCCTCGGGCAGGCCGGTTTGTGCGCTTCGTAGCCACCTCCGGCTTCGGCTCCAGCCCCTGGGCCGCAATCGCCGAACTGGATATGATCCCGGCCGAAGGACGGTAACCACCAAATCGCGAGTTCCGCGTTCTCTGCCGCCCAGCGCCTCCGCGCGCGACAACTCATCCCGCCAACCGCAGTCGGAATGGCCAAAAGACCACAGAGACCCCAGCAGGAACGCGAGAAAGGCAACCCTCGGCGATTGCGTCTCACGACGAACACTGCGGGCATGTCTCAATCCCACCACGCCGACCAGAACCGTCACGCGGCAGACCGACTCAAGTAGCCCCGGCGTCCAGAGGAGATGAGCTCGTCTATGGAAGTAAGTTTGAACCGAACTGCGGTGCCCACACAACAAACGCCAAACATGCAAAGCACGCAACTCCGAGGCAAAGTGGACGTGCGATCTCACTCATTTCACTCCATGCAGTCTAACGACTAGCTCACCGGTGGGGGCAGCCATTCGGTGCAACGACCGGTTCGACCACGCATTGCTTTAATATGATCACCTGTGTTCCAGCAGTCCTCAACTTTTCAAGCTTCGAGTGAACCATTGCCTCCTCTCTTGCCAAATATCTTTGGTAAGACTCCTCGCTGAATCTCATGATATCAATCATCAACAACCTGGTCCCATGGTTCTTCCAGTTCGAGATGTTCAAAAAGGCCGTTGGCGCGTTGGAGCGGATGATGCCGTAAACCCTCTCCAACTGGTCTTGCATACGCAGCAGCTGTTCCGCTTCGCACAGGAAACCGTTCTCAAACAGGGTCTGCTCCGCTTCAATGAGGAGCCTAGTAAGTGGGATCCTTCCGGCATTCTCAAAAGTCTGATCGAAGTGAGGCCCTGGGCCTGGCAGAGCACTGAGGATACGGAAAGTGGAGAGCAATGGCGACATCATGACGCGTAGCTGCCGAAGGCGCGTGTCCTGGGTGACCAACTCTTCGACGTAGCGCTCAGCCTCGGCCTTCCACTGACGGAGCAGCGCTGCCGGGTACCTTTCGCGGTTGTCATCGACTTCTCGTGCATGAATGTCACAGAGCCAAATGCCATTTTCCGGCGAACGACAGGCCTCGTCAGACTGGGTGAGTTCTTCTGCTCTGGGACCACTTGGCGAGGCGGGAAGAATATGCGACGCCTTCCCTTGGTGAATTACCCCGTCACCCTCGGTAGCGCGCTTCACGGTTAGACGACGGCAAAGCGGGTTGCTGCACATGAACGCAACCCGTTCTGCAAGATGTTGCCTGACCACCCGCGTGAACTCCCGGTTGTTGCGTGTTGATGATGTTCGCGTCATGGGGATGCGGGCTTGGTCGAATGCCAGAGGTGAGCGACTGCCGAGGAGACGTCATGGTGGAGCGCGCAAGGCGCTCTCGAGCTGCCGCCCGCGTTAAGCGGAGAAGCGGGGCGGCAGTTCGTACCACCAATTGTGTGCGGCCTTTGCTTGTGGCTCATGGTCTACTTTCTGCGGTCGAGTAATCGCTTCTTTTGGGTTTGGAACTCTTCCTCTGTGAGAAGGCCGGACTTCCTCAACTCATCCAGATGTTTTAACTCGACATATAAATCTCCCTCCGGAGGAAGATCCAGCTTGCTGCCTGCTGGCACAATCTCTCGGAGCTGTTGTTTGCTGTCGGTGCGCCGTCCTTCGGCATCGTAACTATTCACAGTCACCGTTTCTTGCACACGCCGCGTCTCATCTCTTGCTATCGCGTCTGGATCAAGCAATCGGAACTTGACTTCTACTTGGGGCCATTTGGCGAACCCAGCAGGAATTTCATTCACAGATATCACCTCCATCACCTTTGCTTTCTTCTGGGCGAATGCATTTGCCTCTTTGTAGGCACGACTCTTCAAGACGCCCAGCGGGGTGAAGCCTGTAGTTCCAGACTTCACTACGGTGTAGGAATCTTTTCCAACTGTAACAATGCCGGATCCTGTGGAGCATCCTGCCAGCAAGGGCGCCAACGACAAAATGCAGAGAAAAAGAATCATGTGCTTCATAAAGTGCTGTGCGTAGCTGAAGTTGGAGTTGGCGGAGTCAATGCTGGCCGACCGTTCAAGCCGAGAAAGTGCCTCTCGCGACTGGGATTGGGCGCGAAAGGTACGTGCAAATTGGCGCCAAGCGCCAGGCGGAGAGGCATGGCGGCGGTTCGCTTGAGCGCACTTTGTTACGTGCGACCTCCACATTGGCGCTCCAATAAGGGCTCGATGCAGTCCTTCAATTGGATTTCGCCCGAGCTCGGAGGAGCGTCATCCAGGTAAACTGCCCACCGAAGTCGGAGGTCCGAGCCACCGTCAAGTGAGCCTGTTGGCGCGCGTACAACCCACTCGTCAGGAAAGCGGACCCGGTCTCCAGGAAACACTTTCGCCTCGCGCCGCGTTTCCACATTCATGTACGCAAAGCGAAAGCAAAGCTCCCGGTCTTGCTGGTCCGCTGCTCCTCTTTGTACCAAACTCGCTCTTGTAGATGTTCCTAAGAGCAAAGGCTCCTCACAGCGGAGAACCAGAAGAAAATCACGAATAGTCATCTCTCCGACATTGAGAATATCGGTGCGGATCGACAGCGCATCAAATGCTCGCTTTGGAGCCTCTATCTCGTCCTTTCTTGGAATTCCCCGGCCATAGGTCACAAGCCTTCCTTCCTTCCGTGCGCTTTCGATCTCCGCGACCCGCGCCCGGCGTTTGACAAACTCTTGTTCTGCTGTGAGAAGGTGAGATTCGGCAACTGCAAGTTCAGCCCGTGCAAGCCGTCCTTTCATCATGCGAAGACGTATCTCATGGTCGGGAAGAGCCTGCACTTGATACTCCGACCTTCCGTAATACCGCCTGTCGCCTGCCTGATATGCGGTGGAACCTGGAGGAACGGAGATAACAAATGCTACCCGTCCATGGCGAGGCGCGCTTAAGGCTATTCGACGGACCCTGAGGCCTGGTAGATACGGACTGACATTCGATTGTGCTATTTGCTGGAGCCACTCCATCGAAATCTGGCTGGACTCCGTTCCGTCGTCAATGTCGTCTGCGACACGCGTTTTGCCTTCTTTCTTCTCTCGCAGCCCGATGACGATTTGGCCTCCCTCGGAATTCGCGAACGCAGAAATCTCCTTGGACAAATCCGCAATTATCTCATCCTTGCTTTTCGCGAGGAGGGCGGATGATTTGAATTCAAGTCTCGCGGATTCGGGCTGCTCCCAGAGCGCAAGCAAATCATTTTCGGTCTCGATGGTTTCGGACATAAGAATTTCGCCCAGACAGTTCGCACGACGACGCAAAGGACATATTGTGACAAGCTCGTGGCGCATCGAGAAACCGGATTACGTCGCGGCTTTCATGCATTTTAGGGAATCTTAATGGAGTCGGCCGCCAAAAGCAAACGCAAATCGCACCCCCAAAATCGCAGAAAGAAAATGGAGCGAGATGGAGGCATTCGACGCGTTTTAGCCCGGTTGTCAGCCGACTGGCGTCATTTGCGGGGTGGAAAGACGATCGCCCCGCCCTGGAAGCTCCAGCCCAGGAGAGGCGGAATGGAAGGGGGCACTTTCGGCGCGGCCGGTGATGGCCACGGTAACGCCTGGTTTTCAAC
>Ga0082335_1006959_pt1 | contig 14087 bp, 6 predicted proteins | sample Subgrocontami58m_FD_72375 | JGI IMG/M metagenome (GOLD analysis project Ga0082335, IMG submission 72375) | Subsurface groundwater microbial communities from S. Glens Falls, New York, USA - GMW37 contaminated, 5.8 m (SPADES assembly) (version 2) ...
CTTCTCCTGTCAACCGGATTATCCCTGTACCGCTCATGCCCACCCTCCCTTGGACCGACACCGGGGGTCCAAGGAAGGTATCGGCAAGAGGGTGGGAACGAATTTAGTCTGGGTAGCTTAGCTATCTAGCCATAGCTACCGCTGGAAGATCGGCAGGTACTCGTTCGAGAGTTGCAGGATCAGCGTGGCCATCGCCGTCGCGTACGTGGGGCCGACGTCGTCGTCCCAGCTGCCGTCCGGCTTCTGAACGCGCAGGATCTCCTCGCGCAGGGACTTGAAATACTCGTTCCAGTACTTCGGCCCGCCCTGATAGAGCGCCTGCGCGGCGTAGTAGTGGCCGTAGTAGTAGTGGTACTGCCCCATTTCGAGCTGCCGAGCGTTCAGCCGCAGATAATCCAGTCCGCGCTTCGCTTCCGGCACGTCGTACTCGCCGCCGGAAAAGAGGCTCGTCACCCCCGCCGCGGTGAGGGGGAACGTGAAGCGGGTCTGGTGCGTCTGCAGGTCCTGGTATGCGAAGCTCCCGTCCCGACTCTTGCGGCCGCAGCGCTTGACGTAGTTCATCGCCTTCTTGATCACGTTGTCGTCCACCAGGATCCCCACGTTGCGCGCTGCGCGCAGACCCTGCAGCGTCGACACCGTGATCGACAGGTCGGCATCGCGCGGGAACGGCTGGTAGCGCCAGCCGCCCTCCTCGTTCTGGCTCCGCATGATGATCCCCACCGCGCGCCGCAGGGCCTCGGCCACGTCCGGCCGGGGACTCATGCCGTACACTTCTGCGAGGAACATCGTGCAGAAGGCGTGCTCGTACATCCGGGTGCCGTTGGCGGTGATGTAGCCGTCCACCCGCTGTTGCGCCGTGCGCAGGACGAAGTCCAGCGCCTCGGCCACGTGCACGCCGTACCTGCCGCGGCCCGGCACGTTGCCGTGCGCCAGGAACGTCATCCCGGCCAACGCGGTGACCCCGACGTGGGGGTGCATCTCCTTGCCTTTGTACTCGTCGTTGAGCTTGTAGCCGATCTTGCAACCGAACGACCCGTCATTGTTCTGCTGAGCGGCAAGCCAGGCCAGGCCGCGCTCGACCGCGAGTTTCGATTCCTCGGTCATACCGACCAGGACCTGGTCGTCCGCCCGTGCGGGGATGCCGCAGGCGAGGGCCAGAAGGAGCGGGACCAGGGCCAGTCGGCTCGTCAGATTGCGTCTCATCTCGCCTCGTCCTCTTGGAACCGGCGCGGCTCCGCCGCGGGACAGCCATTTTCCCTACCGCCCGGGCCCCCCGCGCAGGTCGCAGGCCCCGCCCGGCACCGCAACCCAGGGGGACGCCCCGGGTGCCCACAGGATAACACGCCGGGCCCGTCGGCCGAAGCCCGAAAAGCGCGCAACTCGCGCATCGCCGCCGCGTGGCGCCTGGCGACCTCGACCGGGCCCCGGTCCGAGGCTCCCATGGATCCTGTGGGCTACTCCCCGACGTAGGCGGTAACGCAGCCTCCCTGGATCACGGCCAGGACTCCGTTCTCGGCCACCACCATGGGGGGCTGCGTGCCGTTGGGCTCGGGAGCGATCTCCTGGACGCGCGAGCCATCGGCGCGCTGGATCACGGTGGTCGATGCGTACCAGCGGCCGGCCACCTGATCCAGGTGGGCGCCGTTGAGGAGGAAAAGCGGTCCGCTCATGATCGGGTTGAAGACCTGGAGAGAAGCCCCCTTCGCCAGGCGCGGGCAGGTCCAGATCCGCGAGCCGGTGGCGAGTTGGAAGGCCGTCACGTAGAGCCGGTCGCGCGCGGCGCGCTCGCGGAAGGTCACGTAGATGGACTTGTCGTCGATCGCCGCGTTGAACGGGAAGTCCCCCTCGGAGATGGCCTGGCGGACCCTGCGCTTTCCTGTTTCCGGGTCCATCACCACCAGAAGCGGCACGGCCATGTTGGCCTCATCGCGCTCGACGAAGGCGATCGCGCTCCCGTTGGCGATCAGGGAGTCGTTCATGATCAACCCGGTCTCCTGCTTCCACAGCTGCTTCCCCGTGGGAATATCGAAGCAGGCCAGCGCGTTGCGCGCGGGCATCGAGAGGATCCGATTGGGCGCGGGCATGAGGAGCCGGAGGGTGCGCCCCGGCAGGGCGATGACGTGCGAGGGCATTCCCTTCTCCCGGTCGAGCACGGTGAGCTCGCGCAGGCCGGAGGGGACGACCACCCACTCGTCGGCGAGGAGAAACCCTTCCGCGGTGGGGTCGCGGTAGGGGAAGGACCAGATCTCGCGTCCGGAGGAAGCGTCGAGGGCGATCAGCCGCATGACCTCCTTGTTCGCGCGCTGGTAGACGCTGAGGTAGAGGCAACCCTCGGAGGTGCGGGCGTCCTGGGCGTAGTATTCTTCGAGGGGGAGGCGCCAGAGCTCACGGCCGTCGGACACGCCGAGGGCGTAGACGGTGGAGTGCCCGCACAGGACGAGCGCGCGATCGAAGAAAAGCGAGGCGCGGATCCCCTTTTCGACCTGGGCGCGCCAGATTTCCTGGCCGGTGTTCCAACGCACGGCGCGCACGATACCGCGGGAGCTGAGGAAGACGAGGTCGGCGGCCTCGGTCGGCAGCGGCCCGCCGGGCTGGAGCAGGGCGAGGTCGGTCGACCCGGCGTCCGAGAGGGTCCAGGCCGGCTTGAGGGGAGCGGAGAGCTCCCGCCGGCTGCCCGCGCCGACCAACTGGCGGTACTCGGGCCGGGCCAGGCGTTCCTGGACGAAGTCCCGCACCGGAACCGGGCCGGTCGGTCCGCGCACGGAGGCGGTGGGGAATTTGCGCTGGAGCTGGAGCAGGTGATTGCGCGCGGTGGTGAAGGCGCCGCGCTGCTCGCTGCACTGGACGAGCAGGCGGTAGGCCTCGGAGAGGAGCGCGGAGCCGTGGTACTGGAGGAGCTCACGCAGGCGGGCGTCGGCGTCGTTGAACAGGCCGGTCTGGTAGAGCCGTTCGGCGACGCGGAGAAGGGCCTCTTCGGCCGCGGTGCTGTTGGGGTAGCGCTCGACGACCCGGCGCCAGTCATCGAGCGATCCGCCGGCCGCGGCCGCCGCCGCGAGCTGCCGGGCCTTCTCCTCGAAAGGAGCGTAGACCGCGCGGCCGGCGGCGCCGAGGATCACGTCGATGTGGCCGCGCGCATACTCGCGCGCGGTGCCCTTGGCGTAGGGCACTTCGGGGTTCCGGTCGATCACGCCCTGGAGCTCGGCCACGGCCTCGGCGTAGGACTGCTCTTCGTGCAACAGCGCGGAGACGGTGAAGGCGATCTCGACGCTCGCGCCGGCGTCGCGGGCCCACTGCCTGGCGAGCGCGAATTCGGCGAGCCCGGTCTTGCGGTTCTTGCGGTCCCAGGCCTGGCGTCCGAGGTCGACGTGGAGCCGATAGAGGGCCTGACGGGCGGCCTCGGCGGCGCGACGCCCGTCGGCGTCGGAGCGCGCCTCCCCGATCCGGACCGCATCCTCGAAGCACTGGGAGGCCTCGGTCGAGCGGCCCGCCTTCTGGTGATTGAGCCCGACCCGGTAGCGCAGGTAGGGATTCTCGGGGTTGCGCGCAAGCTCCTGGGCGATCTGCTTCTCGATGCCCTCGATGCTGAAGAAGGCAGTGAGATGACGCGGGCCGGTCACCAGGAGGACGCTGTCGGCGATCAGAAGATTGCCCGGGTCGCGCTCGGTCCACTTCCAAGACACCTTCTCCGCCCCCGCGTGGGTGAGCCGCTGCAGGCGCGTCTTGGTCGGGACGTAGATCGCCTCGCGGGTCACGCCGCCGCGGCCCATGATGTGGTCGTTGGGCTCAGGCCGCCAACTCCAGCGCTTGCGCCCGTTCGCGAGATCGAGCGCGACCACTCCCGCGCCGGACACGAAGAGGCTGTCGACGTTCACGCCGAGGAGGAAGCGCTCCTGCTCGAGCACCGGGTCGCGCTGGTCGTATTGATTGCGGATGCGGGTCCAGAGCTCCTTGCCGGTCTGGACGTCGAGGGCGTAGAGATAAGGGGAATCGGTGGGGGCGACGAACATGCTTCCGCCCTGCACCAGGATCGGGTTGTTGGCCCAGGAGCGCTGCATGCGCTCGGCGTGGATGTCGCGGGTCGGGCCAATGGGGTATTGGCGGTAGCGCTTGAGCCAGCGGATGCGTCCCGCGCGGGCGTCGACCGCGGCGATGACGCCCATGTTGGTGCAGTAGAGCACGGTGTCGTGCCAGACGGTCACCGGGGTGCCCACGGACTCGCGCGTGGGGTTGTTGAACAGGTTCATCTCGAGGAAACCGGAGCAGACGTTGCTGCGCCAGCGCAGCTCGCCGGTGGCGGCGTCGAGCTTGCAGACGTAGTGCTCGATCGGGTTGGTGGCATTGGCCTGGAACACGGCTCCGAACCACAGGTCCGGCCCGAGGGAAGCCGGGGCGCAAGCGACGGACGCGGCGTCGGCGAACGTCGGGCTGTCGCTCGTGCGCATCCCGCCGAAGCGCCACAGCAGGCGCCCGGTATGGGCCTCCAGGGCGATGAGGGCGCGGTTGGGGAGCGGGAGTTTGACGTCGAGCCAGTCGAGCTGGCGCTCGGCCTCGCCCTTGGTCCAGACGACGTTGACGAAGACCCGTCCGTCGGCCAGGGTGCTGGAATGAAGCGCGTGCTCCTCGAAGATCACATCGGCGGGCTGAAGGCGCGCCGGCTGGGGGAAGGACCAGGCGCGGCGGCCGAAGTGCTCGGACGAGAGGAGCTCGTAGGCAAACACCTGGGTGTCGTTGTGGATGAACACCATCCCATCCGCGACCACGGGGAAGAGCGGGGTGTGCTGGTCGTCCCCGGCGGCGTACGGGTCGCGCAGGAACTCGCGCTGAAACGAGTGGGGCATCGAGCCCTGCGGGACGGTGACCGACCACATTTTGGCGGGAATGGCTTCGAGATCCGGTGCGAGCGGACGGGAGCGGGAGGCGTCACCGCCGAGGCATTCCCAGCGGTCCCAGGTCGGGCGCGCGGCAAGCGGAGGCGCGGCGGTTCCATTGGCGGGCGGGAGGCTTGCCGCCCAGTCCTTGATCCGTCGCTGGACGTCGAGGGGGCTCCCGCCGGCGAGCAGGGTGGCGTCCCCGACCACCCGGGGGATCCGTTCCAGCAGGCGCTCGAGCCGCTCGCGCTCGCCGGCGCGGTGGTAGGCCGAGGCCAGGGGAAGGAACCAGGGGCGGGCGATCTCGGGGAGGTCGCTGGCGCAGGCCCGTTCGAGAGCAGAGACCGCCGCGCGGACGTTGCCTTCCTCGAGCAGGAGAGAACCGAGCACGCCCGCAGCGCGATCGGCCCAACCCGAGAGGGGGAAGCCCTCGGCGATCGCGAGCAGGGCTCCCCGGTCGAGGGTGCGCATCGCCTCCTCGAAGCGCGCGCGGGCGCGCCCCTCGAACATCTCGCGGTAGGCCGCCTTGCCCTCGGGCGGAAGCGCGCGCAGCTTCTCGGTGCACAGGGGGCGGATGCCGACGAAGGTGTCCCCCGTCACCTCGTGCACGAAGTCCGGGTACTGGTCGAGCGCCATCTGGTAGTTGCGCACCGCGGGCTTCCAATCCTTGCGCGCGACCGCGGCGTCCGCCTGGTGGATGAGCTGGCGGGCGCGATCGTCCATCGGCACGTGCGCGCCCGAGAGCGGATATCGCTCGTTGTCCTTACGGGGGCGGTTGCCGTCTTCCTGGGCGCGCGCGGACGGCCGGCACGCCAACAGGCACGCCAGCGCCAGCGCCGCCGTCGGGAGCACGCGGAAGAGGAAGGGTCGGGGACTCATGGTCGGGATTCCTAGAGCAGGTTGAACCGCTTGCGCAGCGCCCATTCCGCCGTGATCAGGACCGTGAACAGCAGGTAGACCAGCGGCGAATCCCAGAGGTCGAACTCGCGCGTCAGCACGGTGCCGGCAACCTCGCTGGCCTTCTGAATGATCTTCTTGGGCAACTGGTCGAGGTCGTAAATCGGGAGGAACGTCCCGCTCGTCTTGTCCGCCACCGCCTCCAGGGTTTTCAAGTCGAGGGATGGGTTCTCGAACTCGCGGTTGGGGAACACCACCTTGAACTGCGCGGTCGCCCGCTCCTTCTCCCCCTCGAGCCCGCCGGGACCGACCGAGAGCGTGTACGTACCGAGGTCGCTCGGCTTGTAGGCGCCGTGATAGCGCCCGGTCTTCTTGGGATCGAGCGTCAACTCGATCTCCTTGGACTCGACCCCGGGGAGCTCGATCCGGCAGGGATAGGTCGGGTCGGTCGAGGGCTGGTACTCGGTGTCGTAGATGGTGGCCTCGATCTCCACCGGGTCGTTCGGCCCGACCTCGGCCGGCTCCGTGTGGATCTCGAAGCGCTTGCTGCCGAGCAGGCGCCCGCCCCGGAGCCAACCGATGGCCTCGCGCCAGAAGGCGTAGAAGTACTTGTCGCCGCGCACGAAACGCCAGCGCCAGGTCTCGTCGGTGGCGACGAAGAGGGTGCGGCCCTTGCCCACCTGCTGGGACACGATCATCGGGGCCTGCTGGCTCTCCATAGGGCTGGAGCGGGCGACGAGCACGGTCGCGCCGGGCTTGACCTTCTTGACCGGGGTGTACCAGAAGATTCCCGGCAGGCCGTTATTCTGCTGGTCCTTGTCCTCCCAGAGCTCGGCGTTCTCCTCGTCGTCCATCTCCAGCTTGGTGATCGGGTGCTCGCGACCGGCGGGCGTGAGCTTGAGCTGGATGCGCTCGGTGCGCGGGGTGAGGTCCTCGAAGTCCTCGCTCGGCACGATGGGCAGGATGCGGGCGAGGGGGGTATTGCGGTAGCTGCGCGGGCTGTCGTGGGTGCCCGCGATGACCGCGAGGCCGCCGCCGAAGTTCTCCACGAATTGGACGATGTTCTGCAGGGTCTTTTCGGGGTCGGTCAACTGGGCGAAGTAGGGCCCGTTCGGGTCGACGTCGCCGAGCAGGATCACGTCGTACTTGTTCAGTTCCTTGAGTTCCGCGGGGAAATCGCTGAGCGGCTGGACCTGCTTGGAGCACTCCTGGGGGAAGCCGATGTCGGCGCTCTGGAGCAGCACCCAGACCTCCACCGAGTGATCGCGCACGAGCGCGTTCTTGAGGTAGCGGTACTCCCAGCGCGGGTAGCCGTCGACGTAGAGGATCTTGATCTTGTCGTCGACCACCTGGAGGTCGTGCTTCGCCGAGTTGTTCTCGACGATCAGCTCCTCCTCCTGCGGCGGGATCGAGAGGGTGCAGACGAAGTTACCCTTTTCTTCCGGCTTGAACTGGATCTCGACCTCCTGTTCGCGGCCGCCGCCCTCCAGGGTGATCGACTTGCGCTCGACCACGGGGTCGTCTTCGGTGCCGTCCCCCTGCTGGAGCACGACCTCGACGGTCTTGCCTTCGTACCCGAGGCTGACCGCCTTGAATTTGAACATCACGAAATCCTTGGCCAGGGCCACGTCGGGCCCCTCGAGGGCCTTGACCTCGATGTCGCGCGGCTCCGCCGGGTTGCCCACCGCCACCACGTACACCGGGACCGGGTGGTCGTGATTGAGAGTGGCGGCAACGTCGTCCGGAGTCACCCCCTTGGTGTTCCGCCCGTCGGTCAGGAGCACGATCCCGACCACGATCTGGCTCTGCAGCTTCTTGAGCGCACCCACGATCGCCTCGCCGATGCCGGACTCGGCTCCGTCCGCCTTGATCTCGCCGACCGGGGGATCGCTCACCAGGCCGCCCGCGAAGCCGAAGACCTGCACCCGGTGGCGCTTCTTGATCTCCTCGATCACCCCGAGGCGGGTGTTGGTGAGCGCGCGGTTGACCAGGTCGATGCGCGCGAGGCGGTCGAGCTCCTGCTCCTCCATCGCGGCGAGCGGCCGCGGCTCCGGCGCGTCGACGATCCCCGCGATCCAGGCGGCCTTGCGGCGCGCCTCCTCCTGGGTCAGCCGGTCCTTGATGCTCATCGAGAGCGAGCTGTCGATCAGGAAGACCACGGTGGTCTCGTTCGTGGTCGAGGTCTCGACGCGAAGCACGGGCTCGAAGAGGATGAGCAGCAGGAGCAGGAGGACGAAGGCGCGGAGCCCGCCCAGCAGGAGCTTGGCGTTGCGGCCGATGGAGCGGCTCTCGCGCCGGTAGACCCAGGCGGTATAGAGCAGCGCCCCCGGCAGGAGGACGAGGAAGATCACCCAGAGGTCGGGCAGGCTGCGCCACGCGATTTCCCACTCCGATCCCGGGGGGATCTGCGCGTTGCTGAGCCCGAGGAGCTTGGCGAGCAGCGACAGCATCGAGGTCACCTCCGGGCGCCGAAGCGCTGGGCCATGAGCATCTCGACCAATAGGAGGGCGAGCACCGTGTAGGCGAGCCAGCGCCACATGCGGCTGCCATGCGGACGCTTCTTCTCCTTGTCCGCGCCGGGCTCCTCCTCCTCCGCGCTCGCCTCGCGCTGGTAGAGGAACTTGAATTCGGGGAATCGCTGGCGCAGTTCCTCTTCGCCGATCCGGTCGAGGTCGCCTTCGCGAGGATCGACGTTGACGGCGAAGTAGCCCAGGACCGGGTTCTCCGGCTGGCCGACCGTCGGCTCCACCGGCTTCTCCAGCGTATAGACCCCGGCCCGGGAGGTCTGGTTGTAGGACAGAATGAAGCCGGACTCCCCCTGCTGGCTGGGCGAGAGCGAGGAAGTCTCCTGGAGCGGCGTCACCAGGTTGAACTGGCGCGCGAACTGGTCGGCGCGCAGGAAGTACTCGAGGGTCGCGCCCACCTGGACGTTCTTGAGTCCCTGGGGCTGCGCGACCAGGTGCTTGGCGAGTTGGTCGACCAGGATCAGGTAGCCCTGGTCCTTGATCATGTCGTTCCAGTCGAGGTCCGCCGAGGTGGTGACCATGATGATCTTGCCGCGCCCGAAGATCTTCTCGACGATCGCCGGAGAGGCGTCCGGGTCGCTGTAGCGCGCGAGGACGCGGATGTCCGGACGGTCCTTGTCGACCCTCGTCGCATAGTACTCGTACACCCCCAGGTCGGTGATCTTGCTCTGGTGGAGGTGGAAGAACTGGAGGGCCGGGTGGTCGAACCTGACCTGCTCGAGGTGGAAGACCTGGTTCTGGTGGCCGGCGTCACCCGCGACACCGACGAGCTCGGACGGGAGCAGGCCCTTGCCGTCCTTGTACATGCCCTCGTTGTAGCCCTTGCGGTTGACCCGATCGCCGAGGAAGAGGAGCAGCCCGCCGCCCGCCTTGACGTAGGCCTCGAGGTTGGCGACGTTCTCCTCGTAGATCATCTCGAGGTTCGCGATGATGACCAGATCGTAGCGCCGCACCTCGGTCTCGGTGAAGACGATGTCGCGCACGGTCTCCACGTCGTAGATGCCGAAGCGCTCCTCGGGCACCAGGGAGGGGTTGAGGGCGAGCTTGAGGAAGATCACCTCATCCTCGAAGGTCTCCAGAGAAGGTTCGCCGTTCACCAGGAGTACCTGGACGGCCTGCTTGGCGTCGAGCGCGAGGGACGCGCGGTTGTCGGCGAGCACGGCGTCGGCGTCGAGCTCGGCGGTGACGTAGTGGGGGCCGGGTTCCGCGAAGGAGTGGCGCAGCTCGACCGGGCAGGCGCCGCCCGCGGGGACGACCGCGGGCACGGACTCGCCGCGGGCGCCGTCGACGTACCAGGTGAGGGTGCGGTGGGCGTCGTCGCGTCCCCAATTGTGGAGTTCGGCGACGAACTTGGCCTGCTTGTCCTCGCCCACGACGATGACCTTGTCGCTTTCGCCGGGGTAGAGGCGCTCGATGCCGGCATTGCCGACGCCGTCGACCCCGACGTCGACCAGGCGCACGGTGACGCCGGGGACGCGGCCGAGGTCGCCGAGCAGGGTCTTGAACTTCTCCTTCTCCCCCTCCTCCACGGTCCAGGCGATGCGCTGGAGGTCGGTGACGATGACCACCTCCTTGCGCGCGTTCTGCGAGCCCTTGACCGAGGCGAAGGCGAGCTCGAGGGTCTTGAAGGCGCTGGTGCCGTTGTCGCTGAGCTCGAGGTCGACGACCTTCTTGCGCGCGAAGTCGATCTGCATCGACGCCTCCGCGATCACCGCCTCGGGCGAGTCGGACATGAGGATCAGGGAGACCTTGTCGCCGCGCGAGGCGTCGAGGCTCGCGAGCAACTGGCCGGACAGGTTTCGGGCGGTCTCGAACGGGGTCGGCTTGCCGGCGCGGGTGAGGCCCATGCTGTAGGAGTTGTCGAGCGCGAGTACGAGGTGGGTGTCGCTCGCGGTGAGCGCATCGAGCGGGTTGCCCTCGAGCAGGGGTTGGGCGAGCGCGAAGGCGAGGAGAATCATGACCAGGACGCGCGCGAGCAGGAGCAGCAGGTTCTCCAGGCGCAGGCGGTGATGGGTCCGCTTGATCGCGGCAAGGAGGAAGGCCATGGCGGCCCACGCGACCCGCTTGTACTTCTGCCGGTTGAGCAGGTGGATGATGACGGGGATCGACCCGAAGGCCGCGAAGAAGAGCATCCCCGGACTGAGGAACCAACTCATCGTCGAGATCCGCCCTACGAGGACCAGATGGACCGACGCTTCCGCGCGGTCCGCTGTTTCAGGCTACGTCAGCCGCTTGGTGGCCGCACGCCGCGCGAGATAGGTCGACAACGCCACGTCCAGGAACTGGTCGGTGGTGATCTGCACGTAGTCGATCCGCTCCTGGAGGCAGCGGCGACGCACATCCGTCACGAAAGTATTGACCTCCGCCAGGTACTCGTTGCGCAGCGAGCGCGGATCGGTGAGCACCTGGGGCATCTCCTCGAGGCCTTCGAACAGGGTCATGCGCTCGAAGGGGAATGTGGCCTCGTACTCGTCCATGATGTGGAAGACGATCAGATCGTGCCCCTTGTGGCGAAAGTGCTGCAGCCCCGAGAAGACGTCTTTGGTTTCGTCGAACAGGTCGGAGATCAGGATGACCAGTCCGCGGTGCTTGATCCGCTCGGCCAGCGCGTGGAGCGGCGGCCCGATCTTCGAGCGCCGCTCCGGCTGGATCAGGCTCAATTCCTGCAGGATCGCCTTCTTGTGGGCCACGCTCGCCGAACTGGGGATGAACTTGCGCACCTCCCCGTCGAAGCGGGCGAAGCCCACTGCGTCCTGCTGCTCGATGATCAGGTGCGTCAGGCTGGCCGCGACGTAGGAGGCGTATTCCAGCTTGGTGACCTCGCCGGAGCCGTACTTCATGGACTCGCTGGTGTCGAGGAGGATGTACGCGCGCAGGTTGGTCTCCTGCTCGTACTCCTTGAGGTAGAGACGGTCCGAGCGCCCCCAGACCTTCCAGTCCAGGTGGCGCAGGTCGTCCCCCGGCGTGTATTCGCGATGTTGCGCAAACTCCACGCTGAAGCCGTGGTAGGGGCTCTTGTGGAGCCCCGATACGAACCCCTCGACGATCAGGCGGGCCTTGAGGTCGATCCGCGAGATCTTGTTAAGTACCTTGGGGTCCAAGTACCTTTGGAAGTTTTCCATCTTTCAGCGTCTTGCTTTCATAGGGGCCGACGGTCTCGATCAGCTTGTCCACGATCTTGTCGGTGGTGATCCCTTCCGCCTCGGCGCTGAAGTTGGTGATCACGCGGTGACGGAGCACCGGGTGGGCGACGGCGATGATGTCCTCGGTGGAGACGTAGTAGCGCCCGCGCAGGACCGCGCGCGCCTTGGCTCCGAGAATGAGGTACTGCGAAGCGCGCGGCCCGGCGCCCCAGGACACCCACTGCTTGATGAAGTCGGGCACGTTGCCGGTGTGCACGCGGGTCTGGCGCGCCAGTTCCATGGCGTAGCGGATCACGTTGTCCGCGATCGGGACGCGCCGGACGATGTCCTGCAGTTGCATGATCTCCTCGCCCGAGAGCACCGCCTCCAGCTTGGCGTTGTAGGTCGAGGTGGTGAGCTTCATGATCCCCAACTCCTCCTCCTCGGTCGGGTAGTCGATGAGGATGTTGAACATGAAGCGGTCGAGCTGGGCCTCGGGCAGCGGGTAGGTGCCCTCCTGCTCGATCGGGTTCTGGGTCGCGAGCACGAAGAACGGCTGTGCCAGCGTGTGCTTGGTGCCGGCGACGGTGACCTGGTACTCCTGCATCGCCTCGAGCAGGGCGGCCTGGGTCTTGGGCGGCGTGCGGTTGATCTCGTCGGCCAGGATCAGGTGGGCGAAGACCGGGCCCTTGATGAACTTGAGGTTGCGCGTGCCCGTGGCCTTGTCCTCCTGGATGACCTCGGTGCCGGTGATGTCCGAAGGCATCAGGTCGGGCGTGAACTGGATCCGGCTGAAGCTGAGCGCGAGCGTCTGCGCCAGCGTGCGGATCATCAGGGTCTTGCCGAGGCCCGGGACGCCGATCAGCAGGCAGTGCCCGCGGGCGAAGACGCAGGTGAGCAACTCTTCGACCACGCGATCCTGCCCGACGATCACCTTGGCGATCTCGGTCTTGATCTTGTGGAAAGCGTTCTTGAGCTTCTCGACCGCCTCCTTGTCGCTCATTTGGACCTGTCCCTCCGCCGGGGCTGCGTCGGCCATGATCTCTCTCCTAGTCGCAGTGTCTCGGACCGGGAATCCACGGTATCGAACGAATCTGGCACCCCGAATGTTTACGCGCGCCGGCGCGCTAGCGTTTGACCGGAAAAGCCTCGAGCGTCCCGCTGCCGGAGGCGATGAGGAGCATGTTCTGGAGCACGACGGCTTCGCGGGAGACCCCTTCCGGGTCCTCCCAGGAGACGAGCGGATCGAGCAGCGCCGGGGAGCCTGGCCGGGTGAAGTCGGCGACGCAGAGGCCCTTCCGGGTCGGGCAGTAGAGGTACCCGCCGACCGCGCGGCCGCGGCCGACCACGTCGTCCGGCAGGTCGAGCGGAATCCCCGGATCCTGCGGGGCGCGCGGATCGTAGCACAGCACGCGTCCGACGGAACGGGTCTTGCCGACCTTTCCGCGCGGGGGTATCGTGCGCGACCCCAGGAGGTAGACTTCGCCGGTCGGGGAGCCGACCAGGTACTTGTACTCGGCGTCCCCTTCGATCGTGCGCGGGTGGAAATCGTGGGGCCGGCCGGTGCGCGCGTCGGCGACCACGAGCACCTCGCCGTCCTGCGGGGTCAGGTAGAGCACCCGGTCGCATACGACCGGCGGGTTGTCGGCCCAGCCCGGGGCGATGTCGACGCTACCGCCGTAGGCGTAGGCCGCGCGGCGCGCGTACTGGAGCAACCAGCGCACCTCGCCGGTGAGGGCGTCGAAGCCGCCGATCACCCCCTGGTTGGAGCACCAGATGACCAGCCCGTCGACGCGAAGCGGGGCCAGCCCGGGCCGCGGATTCACCGCCGAGAAGCTGGACAGCGCCTCGGCGCACAAGAAGGTCTTCCAGTTGAGCCGCCCGGTGGCGATGTCGATCGAGCAGAGATAGGCCTTGACGTCGTTCTCGAGCACGTACGCGCCGATGTAGACGCTGTGCTCGTCGGAGGCGGGCGGACCGTGGAAGCAGGCGGTGTCATAGAATGCGCGGCTCTCCTCGTCCTTGACGTCGGTCGTGTCCCACTGGCGCCGGAGCCCGTGTGCCAGGTCGTACGCGGCGACCCCCTGCGGCGGGAGCTGAGTGGGCTGGCCTGCCGTCGGCTGCTGGTCGTCCCCCGCCAGGCGGCGAGTCGACCGGCGCACCGCGAAAAGCCAGCGCCCGCTCGCCGCCAGCCCCGCCGAGAGCCCCAGGGGGACCCGCGGCAGCCCGTCCTCGATGGTCCACCCGCCGGTCGGCGAGAGCACGAAGTCGCTGAACGTCCCGGCTTCGGCACCGGAGGCCAGATCCCAGGCGCGACCCTGGACATCGTTGAGCACGTAGACCTTGCCGCGACTCACGATCGGGTGGAAGGGCTGGATCAGCCCGGTGAACACGCCGACGTCCATCAGGTTCACCACCGGCGGACCCCAGGCGACCTGCTTTTCCGGGGAATGGACCATAGGGAGATCGCCCAGGTTGCGCACCTCGGAGACGTCGACGCTCCACGCGAGCGGACCGACGCCGGTGACCCGGGCGCGCGCCCCCACAGGCTCCCCCCCCCCCCCCGGGCCCCCCCCCCCCGCCGCGCCAAGCCGGTACGCCACCTGCACCGCCAGCGTCGCAGCCAGCAGGCCGACCAGCAGGGCCGTCACGATGTCCGCGGTGCGCCGCCCGAC
>Ga0082335_1006960_pt1 | contig 14085 bp, 9 predicted proteins | sample Subgrocontami58m_FD_72375 | JGI IMG/M metagenome (GOLD analysis project Ga0082335, IMG submission 72375) | Subsurface groundwater microbial communities from S. Glens Falls, New York, USA - GMW37 contaminated, 5.8 m (SPADES assembly) (version 2) ...
AGCGGCGGCGATGGGATGATCAATTTCGGAACCGGCTCGGCGGCGGCACTGCCGTTTCTCGCGCTTTATTGCGCGCGGCATCTCGACACGCGCGCGCCGGCATTGCCGTCGTGGTTACGGGCGGCCGCGATGCCACTCGTCGCCATCATGCTATTGCTGAACGGTGCGTTTCACCCATACCGCGAACAACGCGGTTTCGCCGGTTTCCGTCCCGTGCGTGGCGTGCCGGCGTTTGCAGGCATCTGGACCTCGCCCACGAAGATCGAAACCATCGAGACGTTCGGCCGGCTTTGCCCGCCTGGCTCGCTCCGCGGCAAACGACTGCTCGTCGCGGGGCCGCACGGCTGGCTGTACTTCACGACCGGCGCGGAGCCGGCCACGTGCATGTTCTTCATGCACTTCACCGCCGATGCGGACAAACAGGACGTCTACGACTTGATCGCGCAGCGAACGTTCCGCGCCGGCCCGCCCGACGCGATTTTCCTCACTAACTTCGTGCCGCCCCCGCTGGGTGCGCGCATTTACGCCTGGACCCAGCAGCCGCACACCGAGACGTCGCTGACGCTCTCGCTCGGCTTCATCCGACGGTATCGACGCGAGACCGATTACGAGTTCGCGGGACAGGTTTACCTCTTGCGGCGTGAGCCCGCCCTGGCGGCGGCCCGGCCGTGATTTCCCCGGCGCACAGCCACCCGCCGCCCACCGGCCGCGCCGTCCAGATTGCCACCGCGTCGGTGCTGCTGGTCGCAATGGCCTGGCTGGCGTCACGCGTGGTGCTGGGTTTGGATTTCACCGACGAGATGCAGTACTACGGCCAGATCGAGAGCCTGGTCCGGACCGGCCGGTTTTTTCAAAACGACCTCTTCCTCCAGCAACTCGGCTACCTCTTCGCGCTGCCGTTCTTCAAGCTGCACGCGGTGGTTTTTCCCGATCAACGATACCTCATCGTGTTTGGACGGCTGCTACTGCTGGTGGGCTACGCCACCGTCGGGTGGCTGTTCTGGCGGACGAGCGCGCGGCGCGGCGGGTTCTCGGTCGTGCAACGGCAACTCGGCCTCGCCGCGTTTTGCGCGTGGATTCCCTTCCAGCTGTTCGCGCTGAGCTACAACACCCTCGCCTACCTGCTGCTCGTCGCGCTCGGATGCGTGCGCTGGACGCGCGCTGGCGCCCGCTTCCGGCCAACCGCGAGCGCGAGCGCCGCCCTGATGGCCATACTGACCTTTTCCTATCCGCCGGCAGGGCTCGTCGCGATCCTTGCCGTGGCGATCGACGAATGGCGTCACGCCGGCGTGCGGTTGGCGCTGGGCTTGCTGACGCTGACCCTGGCCGCCGCGCTCGCAATCATCGGGGTGCTTTTCGCCCTGCACGGATCGGCCTTGATCGACGACTTCGCCCTCGCGATCGCGTTCTCCCGCGGGTTCACCAGCGGAGCGATCCTGCAACCCGAGGCGTTCTGGGCGTGGGTCGTCGCGCTGGCCGCGACGGCGCTTTTCCTGGGGCGAACCCGCCGCGGACCGGGATTCGGCGCCCTCCGGATTCTTCCGACGTCGACGCTCGCATTTCGCGTGGGGCGCGCCGTGTGCATCGTCGCGGCGATCGTTTTGGCAAAAATGAGCTTCGATTGGAGCTACGGCTACGTTCCGGCTGCGTTGCTCCTGCTGCTTTTGATCGCGGTGGGCGGCTGCGCCGACGGCCGGAGCCCGCGCACGCTGACGATCGGCGTGGTGGTCGGCGTTGTTGTCGTTTGGCTCCTCAGCGCCCGGTGGGCAACCGGCCACTTCGCCGCCAGCGCCTATCTCGGGCTGCTCGCGCTGCTCGCGACGTTTGCCCGCGAGGATGAACTGCAGGCGGTCGCACCACTGGCGCTCGCCGGCGCGCTGCTCGGCACCGTGTTCGCGTTCACCAGCGGAAATGGCATTCACAACTTCGGCGTCGGCGCGGCCGCCGTGGTACCGTGGCTGGTGTTGTATGGCGCGCGCGCCGCCGTTCGAACGGAATCGACCGTGGTGCGCGCGCTGGCCCTGCCCGCCGCGTTGGTCGTGGTCGTGCTGTTCCTCGTCAACGCCGCGTTGTACCCGTACCGCGAACAACCGGCATGGAAACCCTTCCGACCGGCGCAGCATGTTCCGGCCTTCGCCGGCATCTGGACATCGCCCACCAAAACCGAGGCGATCGACACGTTCAGCCGGTTCTTCGGCCTGCACGACATTGCCCATCGACGACTCTTCGTCGCAGGTCCGCACCCGTGGCTTTATTTCGTTGCGCGCGGCCAGCCGGCCACGCCGATGCTGTTCATGCACTTCACGGTCCGCGAGGAGAACTACGAGTTCGCGGCGAAGCAGCTGTTCCGCGGTGGAAAACCCGATGCCGTGGTCATCGCTAATGGCGTGCCGCGATCGATTCAGGCGCGGCTCTCGGCGTGGGCGGCGGAAGGCTGCACCGCCGAAAATCTCCCCTTGCGCGATGATTTCCGGCGCCGTTATGCGCGAGAAACACGGCAAGAGTTCGGGGATCAGGTCACGCTGCTGATCCGGCCGCCGGCCGCTCGCCGATGATGACCGCCGTGATCCGTTCGGAAAACGCGAGCCGCGGCCGCCCGCCCGGCTGCGTCTTCGCCACCGCGGTGCTCGTCATCGCCGGCACCTGGCTCGTGGCACACGGGTTCGTCGGTTTGGATTTCATGGACGAGATGCAGTACTACGGTGAAATCGCCGGACTCGCCCGGACGGGAAAGCTCTTTCACGACGATCTCTTCATCCAGCAGCTCGGCTATGTCTTCGTTGCGCCGCTGTTCCGCCTGCATCGGCTAGCCTTCCCGGACCAGAGCTACCTCGTGCTCTTCGGCCGCGGGCTCTTGCTCACCGGGTATGTGGCGGTCGCGGCGCTGCTCTGGCGCACGCTCTCGAGGGACCGGGAGTATCAAACGCCCGCGAAACTCTTCGCCCTCGCGACCTTCCTCAGCTGGATCCCGTTCCAGCTGTTTGCGCTCAGCTACAATACCGGCGCGTACCTCCTGATGGTCGCGATCGTCGCGATCTGCTTCAGCCGGCAGACGCCCGGGAGCGCGGCGCCCGATGCAATCGCGGGCGCGCTGCTGACGATGCTGCTGTTCGTCCATCCGCCGGCCGGCGCAGCGTTCGTGGTTCTCGTCGTCGGCATGCGCGCCCGTCACCGCCAGTGGCGGCACGCGGCCACGGTGCTCGCGTTCGCCTCGCTGGGCACGCTGCTGACGCTGGCGGTGGTCTGGCGGGTGCACGGAGAGAACTTGATCCGCGACCTCCGCGCGTCGCTGGAGTTTTCGCGCACATTCAGCGTTGGCTACCTGTTCGCGTTGAACGGCCATTTCGCCGGCTGGCTCGCGCTCGTCGTCGCCTCGGCGTTCTTCATCTGGCGGATGCGCCGCGGTGCGCGGTTCCAGCCGCCGCTGATTCGGAGCCGGCGAAGCACGCGCTGGTCAATCGCGGTTGCGCTGGCGGCAGCCGCCGCGGGCTTGCTCCTCTTCGCGGAACGCGGACCGAACAATTTTTTCGTGCCGGCCGGTTGCCTGGCCTTGGTCCTCATCGCCACCGTCCTGGCGGCACCGGTACCGTCGGCCGATGCGCCCACGCGGCCCGGACCGCTCGGATTCGTTCTCGGGCTCGCCGCCGTCACGGCCGCGCTGGGCATCTGCCTGCAATGGGAAACCGGATACTTCGCGATCTGCGCGTATATCCTGTTGTTGGTCCAGGCGACCTGCTCGGCTCCGCCCGAGGATTGGTCGCGCCTGGCCGACCTCGCGCTCGTCGGCACGGTGGCTGGTTCCGTTTTCACTTTTGCGAGCGGCAACGGCCTCCACAACTTCGGGGTCGGCGCCGCCGCCGTCCTGCCATTCCTCGTCCTGCCGGGCGTCCTCCGGCTCAGCCCGGCGGTTTCCGCGCCGGGCACTTCGCTTGGGGCGACCGCGCTCTTGGCCGCCGTGCCGGCGCTGCTCGTCATCAACGGCTGGCTGCACCCTTATCACGAAGCCCGCGAGTGGTCCGGCTTCGCCCCCATCCGGGAGGTGCCGGCTTTCCGCGGGATTTGGACCTCGCCCGTGAAGCGCGAGGCGATTCGCCGGTTTCGCGCATTGCCCGACCGACTCGCCGGCCAGCGCCTGCTCGTCGCCGGCCCGCAACCCTGGCTGTACTTCGTGTTTGGGGCGGAACCGGCGACACCCATGTTTTTCATGCACTTTTCGGGCGGACCCGCCGCCGACGCGATGATCGCCGAACAGCTCTTCCAGGCCGGCGAACCGGACGCGATCCTTGTCGCGAGCGGGTTGCCGCCGCCGGTGCACGCCCGGATCGCGCGCTGGCTCGAACGCGAATGCCGCGGAGACCGTATCGTGCTGCCGGCCGAATTTGTCCTCCGGTACCGCGTGCAGACGTGGTATGACGTCGCGACTGAAATCTGGCTTTTCCGTCGGCAACCACCAGCGCGATGAATGAACCGGTCTACTTCGTGACGGGCGCGGCCGGCTTTGTCGGCCGGCACCTTTGCCGACACCTGCGCGCTCGCGGCAGCGCAGTCCGCGCGTTGGTGCGCCGTCCCGAACAATGCGAATTGGATGAACTCGGGGTCGAACTCGTGCGCGGCGACCTCAACGATCCCAGTACCTGGCGCGAGCGGCTGCGCGGAGTCGACTACGTCATTCACTGCGCCGCCAACGCCGCGTTCCGCCACGGCACGGATTATGAGAGGACGAACGTCGATGGCACGCGCGCCTTGCTGGAGGCAGCGGCGGCCGGCAGTCCCGGGCTGCGACGTTTCGTCTTTGTCTCAACCATCGGGGCCATCGATCGAGCGCCCACGGACGCGTGCACGGCGCCACTCGACGAGCAATCGGCGGCGCATCCACAATCGGAATACGGCCGCTCGAAACTGCGGGCCGAGAAACTCGTGCGCAGCTGCGGCCTGCCCTTCGCCATCGTGCGGCCCGCGATGGTGGTCGGCGCCGACATGCGCCGCGACAGTCACTTCGCCGTCTTCGTTCGGATGGCAATCAACGGCTCGATCGGCGCCCGCTTTGGCTGGCCGGGAGAATTCAGCGTCGTGCACGTCGACGATTTGGCCAGTGCGCTCGAACTCTCCGCCACGCACCCCCGCGCCGCCGGCAAAACGTTCTTCTGCGCCGGCGCGCCCGTTTCGCTCCGGGCGTGCTTCGAATTCGCCGCGCCCGGCAACTCGCGGGTCAGCCTGGACTGGGCGGCGAACCTCGCCACGCGATTTCCGCGCGCGGTCCCTTTCCGGCTGAAGGCGATGCTGCGGCCCGCCCTCACCGCGTCGGATGCGGCCCTGCGCGAGCTTGGCTGGCAGCCGCAATACCCGGGCCCCGCCGCCCTGGCCGGGGTGATCGCCCGCGAACGCGCCCGCCGCGATCCTGCCCTCGATCCCGGAGGCCAGACCGTGATCACGGGAGCGGCGTCGGGACTTGGCGCGGCACTGACCGCACGGCTCGCCCCACTTCGCCGGCAGCTCCTGCTGGTCGATCGCGATCGCGATGGGCTGGCGCGGTTGCAGTCCCAGCACCCGCATTGCCGTATCCAGATCGTGGACTTGGCGGACGACGCTGCCCTGGTCGAACTGACGCGCAGCGCCGCCTGGCGTGCGTTTCCGGTGCGCGAGTTGTTTGCCTGCGCCGGCATCGGCATACGCGGACCGGTGCTGCACGCGACGCCGGCACAGCATGCCCGGCTTTTCCAGGTCAATGTGCTGGCCCGGCTCGCGCTCGCGCATGCCGCGCTCCCCGGCATGATCCGCGATCAACTCGGCCGGATCGTGTTCATCAGTTCGTCCTCCGCTTTCCAGCCGCTGCCCTACATGGCGTCGTATGCCGCTTCGAACGCGGCGCTGCTCATGCTCGGCGAAGCGTGGGCCGCGGAGCTCGCGGAAACGGGCGTGCACATGATGCAGGTCTGTCCGGGCGGCATGAGCACGAACTTCCAGCAATCGGCTGGAGTCAAAGTGGTGCCAGGTGAAAAACTGATGGCGCCGGGTGAGGTCGCGGAACGCATCCTGCAAGGCCTCGCGCGCGAGAAGTTGACGCTCGTCGTTTCCCTGCGGGCGCACGGCATGGCGTGGCTGGCGCGCTTTTTGCCGCGCGCCGCGTCCGTCGCGCTGTGGCGGCGGCTCATGGCCAGGCTGCGTTGAGCCCCATGCCCGCACCCCACTGCTTCGTTTGCGACGGCGGCGAGTTCGGTCACCTGACGCGCGAGTACCGGCGCTGCTGCCGGTGCGGCCACGAGGAACTCGTCGCGTCCAGCGCGCAATCGTTCATCGTGAACGACGTCCTCAGCGCGGCCGCCGTGCGACGGCCGTCGTTCCTCGACCGATTCCAAGGTGCCGTGCTGCAACGCTGGTCGCCGACGAACCGGGGCCGGCTCGTCGACGTCGGTTCGGGCGCGGGCAAGTTCCTCCATCATTATGGCCGCGCGTTTCGGGAGGCCTACGGCATCGAGATCACCCCCGAGGTGGTCAATTTCTCGCGAAACACGCTGGGGCTGAAAATCGTCGCGGACATTCGCGAAGTGGACGGCGCAATCGATGCGGTGACCGCGTGGCATAGCCTCGAACATTTTCCGTCGTCAGCGCTCACCGCGTTGCTCTCCGCTCTCGCGGAGAAACTCGCGCTGGAGGGCCGCATCATCGTTTCGGTGCCGAACGCCGATTCGTTTCAGTACCATCTCTTTCGCCGCCACTACGCGTTCTTCGACGTCCCGAGCCACCTGCACCAATTCACGCCCGCGTCGCTCAGCGCGTTGTTCGCCCACCACGGGTTTGTGCGCACCCGCGCGGCGATTTCCTGGCCGTACAATGTTTTCGGCTACGCGCAGGCTCTGCTCAACTGCGTCATTCGTCCGCACAACTACTTCTATTACCGGGTGAAACGCGGCCGCACTCGCTCGGTCGCGCGCGATCTCGCCACGGCGGTCCTGCTGCCGCTCGCGCTGCCGCTGGCCATCGTGGGCGGATGCTGGGACGCGGTGTTTCCCGCACGGCAGGGCGTGTTGACTTGGTGCTTCCAGAAACGACCCTAGGGGAGCTTCCAGTCCGTGTTCCCCAAGTCCTCCAAACTCACGCTCGCCCGCGCCGCGCTTTTCCAAAACGCGCCGGTCTACGTGCAGTACTACATCACGGCGCGCTGCAACCTCACGTGCCAGCAGTGCAACATCATCTACGCGAACTCCGACGTCCGCGAGTGCACGCTCGATGAAATCACGCGGATGGCGGACAACTTCCGGAAGCTCGGCGTCGCCATGGTGCTGCTCACGGGCGGTGAACCTTTCATCCGGCAGGACCTGCCGCAGATCGTACGCGCGTTTGTCGAGCGCGGGATTCACGTCCGCATGCAGACCAACGGACTCGCGACGGAGGAACGCATTCATCAGGTCGTCGAGTACGGCGGCCGCGACATTTCGATCTCGCTCGATTCGCTCTGGCCCTCGAACCAGGAGGAAATCAACGGCGGCTTCGCCCGCTCGTGGCACGATGCGTTGCGCGCGATGGCCGCGTTCACGAAATACCTGCCGAGCGAGGGCAGCTTCGCCTCGTTCGGCTGCGTGCTGCAGCGCGACAACCTGGGCGACATCGAGGACGTGATTCGCTTCGGCACGGAGGTGAGCTGGTTCACCTCGCTCGTACCGATTCACGTGACGACGTTCGATCGGCCGATGAATTTCCGGACGTTCGATCAAACGAAGCGCTGGAAACGCGAGGAACTGCCGGCGGTGAACACCGTGATTGAGCGCGTTCGCGCCATGCGCGAGGAGGGATACCTGCTGTACGACTCGGACCAATACCTCGACGACATCAAACGGTTTGCCGCGAACGAGCCGACGACCTGGCGCTCGAAGAACGGCGGGGTCTGCGACAGCCCCAACCTCTATTTCGCGGTATTGCCGAACGGCGATTTCGCGCCGTGCTGCGATCACCGGTTGTCGACGCGCTTCTCCTGTCTGGATCCGAAGTTCCCGGAGATCTACTGGCAGGATCATTTTCGTCGCGCCGCGCGCGAAGTCACCAGCGCGTGCTCCGGCTGCATGTACGGGAGTTACCCGGAGATGACGATCGCGATGCGATACCTGAAAGCGAAGCTCGAGCGAATAAAGCTTTTCCTCACGGCGCCGCCGGTGAAACGCTGGCCGGTGAGCTACGAGCGGATGCTCGCCACGGCGGAGCGCATCCGCACCGAGCCGCGCGAACGCGTGCGGCTGCTAGCGCGGGCGCCGGCGCGCCCGCCTGCCGTCACGGCGGTATGACGATTGGCTGCGTGCCGCCCTGATCATGCCGAAGAAGATTTTGTTCGAGAGTGCGGTGCACCAATTCCTGACCGCCGCCAGCCGGCTGCGGAAGGCGCTGCAGCCGATCTCGCCGGCTGATGCGCAACGGCTGGCCACCTGGGTGAACGAACTCCGACTGGAGCACGGTGGATCGAGCGAGTTGCACATCGCCTGGCAAACGCCCTCGCCGGGCGAGCACACGCTCGAATTTCGCGGAGCAAAGTTTTACACGCGGGGCGACACGGCGGCGCATGCACAACGCCAGGCCGAACTCGGACTGGCGGATGATGACGACCGCGTGATGCTCGCGAACCGGGCCTTTTTCGAGGTGGCACTGCGTGAAGTCCTGGCAAGCGCAAAGGTCATTGGCGACGAAACGCTGGCGCGCGCGTCTGCCAATGTAGGGCGGGGGCACCCGACCCCGCCGAATTCGCCACGACCAGCAGCGGGGTCGGGTGACCCCGCCCTACATGGAACAGAATACCGCCTCGGCGCGCGCATCGCCGCCGAAGAGGCCTTTCACGACGAATGGGCCGCGCACGAGGATATCGCGGCCATCGACGTGCGGAAGCGCAACGAGGCCTGCACCGCCCCCGAAATGCGCCACCTCCGCGCCGCGCTGGGCGATCTCCGCGGACGCACGCTGCTCGACATCGGGTGCGGCCTGGGCGAGGCCAGCGTGTACTTTGCCCTGCAGGGAGCACGCGTCACGGCGACGGATTTGTCGCCGGGCATGTGCGCCGTCGCGCAGAAGCTCGCGGAAAAAAACGGCGTCGCGATCGAGACGCACGTTTCGGCGGCCGAGGATTTGCGCCTCGGCGAACGACAGTTCGACGTAATCTACATCGGGAACACGCTCCATCATGTCGACGTGCAGGCGACGATGGAGCGGTTGCTGCGGCACCTGAAACCGGGAGGAACGTTTGTCAGTTGGGACCCGGTGGCGTACAACCCCGTCATCAATGTTTATCGCCGGATGGCGTCAGAGGTCCGGACGGTGGACGAGCATCCGCTGCGGCTGCGGGACGTGCGCGCAATCACCTCGCGTTTTGAAACCGCCGAGGTCCGCTGGTTCTGGTTGAGTACGCTGCTGATTTTTGTGTGGATGGCAGCCGTGCAACGGCGCAGCCCCAACCGCGAACGCTACTGGAAAAAGGTGATCGACGAGGCGGATCGCTGGGAAAACGTGTATCGGCCGCTGGAGCGGCTGGACGCGTTCATGCTGCGCTGGCTCCCATTCCTGCGGCCGCTTTGCTGGAATGTCACCATCGTCGCCCGGGGACCGCGTCCTTCCGCCCCACATGGCTAGCGTGCGCTCAATTCGCGACCGCCAGCTTTCGATTGTGGCGCCGTGCTTCAACGAGGAAGCGGGCGTCGGTGAATTTGTCCAGCGCTGCAAGGCCGTCGCGGACGGCCTGGGGTGCCGTTACGAGATTGTGCTCGTCAACGACGGCAGCCGCGACGGCACGCTCGCGGCCGCGCTGGCGCTCGCGGTGAACGATCCGACGATTCGCGTGGTGAACCTGCTCCGCAATTTCGGCCACCAGGCCGCGGCGACCGCCGGGCTCGATCTGGCGACCGGCGACGTGATCGTGCTCATCGACTCCGATCTGCAGGACCCGCCGGAAATCATTCCCGAGATGGTCGCGAAATGGGAGGACGGCGCCGACGTCGCCTATGGCCAGCGGCGCACCCGCAAGGGCGAATCCGGCATCAAGCTCGTGACCGCCGGGCTGTTCTATCGGCTGCTGCGGCGAATGACGAAAACCAATATTCCCGCCGACACCGGCGATTTCCGGCTGATGGATCGCCGGATCGTCGAGGTGCTGCGGCAAATGCGCGAACACCACCGGTTCATTCGCGGCATGGTCAGCTGGGTGGGCGGCGCGCAGGTCGCCGTGCCGTACGACCGCAAGCCGCGGTTTGCCGGCGCGACGAAATACCCGATGACGAAAATGATTTCGTTCGCGCTGGATGCGATCACGTCGTTCTCCGTCGTCCCGCTGCGGCTCGTGACGTATCTCGCGATGTTCATCATTTTCATCGCCATTCTCGCCGGCGCCACGGTCTTCGTCGTCAAATTGATGAATCCGGATTATTTCATCCCCGGTTTCCCCTCGATGATGATCACGATGATCTTCTTCGGCGGCGTGCAACTCCTCGCGCTCGGGGTAATCGGCGAATATATCGGACGCATGTACGAGGCGGTGAAATCGCGGCCGCTGTATTTGGTCGAGCGGGTTTACGAAACCAGCCCGGTCCCGCGCGCGGTGTTGACGCCGACCCGGATCGCGGCAGCCAGCCCGCCCGCCGAGGTCGCGACCCGGCACTAGCCTCGCTTGGTCGAGGGGCAGCCCAAACCGGAATTCTTTCCAGGGACAGTGTAACGTATTACGTTACACCATGAATCATACCAACTATGAGCAGGTGGGGCCGGCTCTCCGAGCCGGCCTGAGTGCCGAGGTGAAATCATTCCGCAACCCAGGCCGGTTCGGAGAACCGGCCCACCAAGAGTCCAACTTCATTTCGTATCTGGCAGGGCTGGCGGCCATTGGAAAATGCTTTCGCCGGCGCGCGGGCCGTCTAGCGTCGGCAGCTTCGCATGAAGCTCTCGGTCGTCATCCCTTGCTACAACGAAGCGAAAACGATCCGCACGATCGTCGACCGGGTGCGCGCGTCGACGGTGCCGAGCAAGGAAATCATCATCGTGGACGATTGCTCGCGTGACGGCACGCGCGACGTCCTGCGCACGCAGATCGCGCCGCTGGTGGACAAAATCATCTACCACGAGGTCAACCGCGGCAAAGGCGCCGCGCTGCGCACCGGCTTCGCGGCCGCCACCGGCGATGCGGTCATCGTCCAGGACGCGGACCTGGAATACGACCCGCAGGAGTATTCCCGCCTGCTCCAACCGATCATCGATGGCAGGGCCGACGTCGTCTTCGGCTCGCGTTTCCAGGGCGGCCAGCCGCACCGCGTGGTCTATTTCTGGCACATGATCGGCAACAAGCTCCTGACGCTGCTCTCGAACATGGCGACGAACATCAACCTCACCGACATGGAAACGTGCTACAAACTTTTCCGCCGGGAGGTGCTGCAGAAGATCACCATCGAGGAGGATCGCTTCGGTTTCGAGCCGGAGATCACGGCCAAGGTGGCGAAGCTCGACGTCGCGATCTACGAGGTTGGCATCAGCTACTACGGCCGCACCTACGCCGAGGGGAAGAAGATTGGCTGGCGCGACGGCTTTCGTGCCCTCTGGGCCATCTTCAAATACAATTTCCTGAAATAGGGCGCGAGGGGACCGGTCAATCTGACCGCGCTTCAATCCCCACGAAATTTGACGCGACATGCGCGGTCAGGTTGACCGCGCCACGGCGGCCACCGAAACTATGTGCGCTTAACCTGGGTGCCATTCGGGTCAGGAGAACCGCCCTGCACCACATGCTCATTCGCGTGATTCACGCGCTCTTCTGCCCGTAGCCCGCTGACTTAGCACTGGACAGCGGACCACCGTTTTCGACGCTCAGCCGGAACGGCGGCCCATCGCACATCGCGTCGATGGAGCCGTCCAGCGGGTCACCGCATGCTCTTCTCCCTTTTCGCCAGCGTGCTGATTTTCGTCGTGGTCTGCCTCGGCCTCGGGTGGCCGGTCGCCGCAACTCTCCGTCTCGACGCCGGCGAAAAAATCCTCGCGACGGTCGCGCTTTCCTTCACCGGCACCTACCTCGTCGCGTGGAGCGTCTACGTGCTCGCGTTACCCCCGGCCGCCCTGTGGGCCATTCCCGTTGCGGCCATCGGCGGCGCGTTGCTGCGCTGGCCCAACTGGCGCACGACGTGCCGCGCCGCCCCGGTGCGCGCCCTGCTCGTGGGACAACTGATCGTGACCGCCTGGTGTATCACCGCGCTGGCGACGATTTTCACCTACTCCGGTGGCGGCTGGGCGGCCGACTGGTATGAACACTGGGAGCGCACGCGGTTCTTCCTCGATCACTCGCCACTGGAAACAAGGTTCCTTGGCCATTACGCCGTCACGGCCCGGCCGCCATTGGGCAACGTCGTCATCGGCGCGTTCCTCGCCGTCACCCGGGGCGACTTCGCGCACTACCAATTGGTCTCGACGCTGCTCGCGAGCCTCGCGTTCCTCCCGGCCGCCCTGTTGGCGCGTCGCTGGGGCACCGCCGCAAGTGTGGCGGTGATGGCCGCGCTGTTGCTGGTGAATCCATCGTTTCTTCAAAACGCCACCTTCGCCTGGACGAAGCTGCCCGCCGCTTTTTTCGTCCTCACCGGATTGTATTTTTTCCTGCGGGCCCGCGACCCTGACGCCCCGCCGGCCGCCGGGCCGCTCACGGCGCTCTGCCTGGCGGCCGGCGCGCTGACGCATTACTCCGCCGTCCCGTATTGCCTCGTGCTCGGCCTGGCGTGGCTGGGGCTTCACCGTCCGCCGCCCGCCACACGCTGGTGGCATGGGACGGGGGGGATGGCGGTGATTGCCGGACTGATCCTCACGACATGGTTCGGCTGGGCGATCGCCGTGTGCGGTCCCCGCGAGACGTTTCTCGCGAACTCCACGGTGATGTCGGCTGATGCCCGGCAGGGCAATCAGCTGGTGAAGATTGCGCTGAACCTCTTCGACACCGTCGTGCCCCATTTCCTGCGCAGCTTCGACCGCTCGCTGGTGGCGCAAACCAGCGCGTGGGGAGCATGGCGCGACTGGTTTTTCCAGGTTTACCAGCTCAACTTGCCCCTCGGGGTCGGCAGCGTGGCCGGCCTGGCCATCGTGCGCGAGGTCATCCGCCGCCATCGCACCGCGACGAAATCCGAACGCGCCGGCTGGGCCGCGTCCATTCTCGCGACGATCGTGCTCGGCATCGCCGTGCACGGCCAGCGCGACCACTGGGGCCTCGCGCACATTTGCCTGCAACCGTTGGTCCTGCTCGGACTGGCCTTTCTCGCGGCGCGCTGGGAGCAATTGTCCACGCGGTGGCGGCGCGCCCTCGTCGCCGGCGCAGCCGTCGATCTCGCATGCGGAATCGTCCTGCACCTGGGCGTCGAGAGCCTGGCGTGGGAGCGCTGGCTTGCCCCAGGTCGCTCGATGAACGACACCCTCCGCACGCTGAGCGAGCCGGCCCAGATGAACCTGATCGCGAAAGTCACGCATCACCTCGCGTTTTTCGCCGACGCGCTGGCCGCGCCGCTCGTCCTGCCCGGCGCGATCGCCGCCGGGCTGCTCGCCTTCGCGTGCTGGCGGGTGCGGCCGTCCCCCGCTGCACCGCCGTCCGCCGCGCATGAAACCTGAGCCACCGCCCACCGCTGCGCCGGCGCGGTTTTCGCAGCCGCGCGTGTTGGTGTGCGTCCTTGTCGCAATCGCCGCGCTGCTGCGATTCACCCTGGCGGCGCTCGGCGGACAACAGGCGTATCCCGACGAGGAACGATTTTATCGCGGCGTGCGGCTTTATCTTGGAATCCTGCATGGGGAAACCACGGGGCTGCGCGAGATCGCCGCCGCGCCCGAGCACACGCTTTTCTCGCCGGTGGCGGCCGTCGCGGTGGCCGGCCAGCATTTGCTCGCGCAGGCGACGCCCTTTGGCGACTTCCGCCAGCCACAGAACGTCGAGCACACGCTGTGGCTCGGTGCCGCCGTGCTCTCGCTCGCTTCGGCGTTGAACATCTTCTGGGTCCACGCGCTGGCGCGCCACGCCGGCGCGACGACGAGCGAAGCCGGCTGGGCCGCCGTCCTCATGACGGCGGCGAGCAGCGGATTGCTGCACGCGCGGCACCTGTTGCC
>Ga0082335_1006962_pt1 | contig 14082 bp, 12 predicted proteins | sample Subgrocontami58m_FD_72375 | JGI IMG/M metagenome (GOLD analysis project Ga0082335, IMG submission 72375) | Subsurface groundwater microbial communities from S. Glens Falls, New York, USA - GMW37 contaminated, 5.8 m (SPADES assembly) (version 2) ...
CTTCTCTTTCTCCGGACACGGAAGCTGAAGATGTGCAGGAAGCTATCCGTGTAATCTTCAAGCCCTCAACATGGCAACGAGGACGTGCCATAGATGAGGGAGAGCAATGGTTTAGGAAGTACCTTAGCGCTTCTGCTGCAGTTTCTTTTGACAGCGGCCGGTCGGCGCTTTTCGTGCTTCTTCAGGCGTTTGATATTGGCGTTGGCGATGAAGTACTCCTCCAGGCGTTTACCTGTGTGGCAGTGCCCAACAGCGTCCGTTTAAAAGCGGTAACTCCGGTGTTTGTTGATATCGATAACAGCTTTAATATTGATCCTAAAGATTTGGAGAAGAAGATCACCAAACGGTCAAAAGCCATTATCGTCCAGCATAGCTTCGGTGTTCCGGCGCAGATGGATGCAATTCTCGCGATTGCAAGAAAACATAAACTTATTGTTATCGAAGATTGCGCGCATAGTTTAGGAGCGAAATACAAAGGGAGAAAAATTGGCACACTTGGAGATGCAGCGTTTTTTAGTTTTGGGAGGGATAAGATCGTTTCAAGTGTTTGGGGAGGGATGGCTACCATAAGTCAAAAGTCAAAAGTCAAAAGTCAAAAGTTAAGAAAAATTCAGGAGAAATTATCATATCCATCTCACTTGTGGATAGCACAGCAGCTACTGCACCCAATTGCGTTTGCGGCGATACTGCCGACGTACAATGTAGTACTAGGCAAAGTGATGTTGGAGGCAATGAAGCGGATGAGGTTGCTATCCGTTCCTAATCCTCCTTCTTTTTACCCAATGCGTTACCCGAATGCACTTGCCCAACTTCTTCTCAAGCAGCTTGCCAAATTAGAGAGGTATAATGTTACGCGCCGCGACGTTGCTTCATACTACCAGAAGGAGCTGCAAAACATACCATTGGATAATGGGGCAATATATTTAAGATACGCGATGCTTGTCGATGATCCTGCAAACGTGATTCGGCAAGCAAAGCGGCATGGTATTCTTTTGGGGAATTGGTATCATGATACTGTCGATTCGACGAGGAGTTGTCCGCGGGCAGAGGAGGCGGCAGCCCATATAGTGAATTTGCCAACGCTCATTACTAAACAGGACGCGCGGGAAGTTATATGCAGTTTAACTGGATAGACTGGATTATATTTTTTGTCGTGCTCTATCACATCATTGATGGATGGGATAAGGGCTTGATGTCGCTTTTTTCTAACACTCTCGCATTTCTGGCGTCGCTTTGGATCGCCATCCGTTTTCATACCCAGGTTGGCGGATTTTTGGTCGCTACATTCGGATTGCCGCAACTCTGGACGAGCGTCCTGGGATATCTCGTTCTCGCTTTTCCTTCCGAGATGATGATTAATTCCGCTTTTGAGTGGATATTGTTTAAAGTTCCGAAAAAGGTTGTAGGAAATATAGTCAACCGATGGTTCGGCTCTGTTTTTGCGGTGATGAACGCACTTTTATTACTGGCGTTTCTTCTCCTTATCGTGCTGGCGATTCCGGTCCGCGGATCGGTGAAGCGGGATATCAAAAATTCCCTCGTGGGGAGCAAGTTGGTACTTTTATCGGAAGCGTATGGTGGAAACGTCAAATCCTCGCTTGACTCTATAACCCAGGAAGCTCTTAAGTTTGTCACTATTAAACCCACGTCACAGGAGCGGTTAAATCTGGATGTGACCCCGGAGCAAAACCAATTGACGCTGGATGAGGGCAGTGAAGCAAAGATGGTGAAGCTCGTAAACGTTGAGCGTGCAAAGCTGGGTCTATCGGCGCTTATTATGGAAGAAAATCTGACGAATATAGCCAGAAGTCACAGCCGCGACATGTTTGAGCGCAGATACTTTTCCCACTACAGCCCGGAAGGGTACGATATGGGTTACCGTGCCAGAGGAGAAGAGATCACGTTTTCGCTCATCGGCGAGAATCTAGCGTACGCGCCGGATGTGGAGATGGCCCATGCGGGATTTATGAATAGCGAAGGCCACCGCAAAAATATCCTTGATTCTGCGTGGAGCCGTATCGGAATTGGTGTCATCGATGGTGACGTGTATGGAAAAATGTTTACCCAGGTATTTGCAAATTAATAGTATCACGGATTCTAGAATTTGGGAAGATTTTTGGGATACTCACGCGTCGCAGGCTTTGTTTCAATCATGGCTTTGGGGTGAGGTAGTGAGAAGGCTGTCGCTCCCGCTTTTGCGTCTGGGCCTGTATGACGGACCACGGCTTGTAGGAATTTTTCAGGTTGTGACGGTACGGGCGAGGCGCGGAACGTATCTCCATGTGCGACACGGTCCGGTTTTTGCCGCCCAAAATGTGCACTATTGGAAAAGCGTCTTATCGTATCTTCAATCTTTGGCCCAAAAGGAACGGGCGTGGTTTTGTCGCATAAGCCCCCAACTTTATGATTCACAGGTAAACCGCCAGTTTCTCGGGTCCTTGGGGCTCGTACCCAGTACAGTTCATGAAGTCGATGCCGAGCGGTGTCTGCAGCTGTCGCTTTCCCAAACAGAAGACGAAATTATGTCCGGTATGCGGAAAACCACCCGCTATGAGGTTAGGCGGGCAGAAAAAATGGGAGTACATGTCATCAGTTCTACAGATCCGGCAGATCTTGATAAATTTTTTGATCTTTATCAGCAGACGTCGCGTCGTCAGCATTTTGTAGAACACAAAGGAATACGGGAAGAGTTTGAAATCTATAGCAGGGAGGGAAACGCTATTCTTTTATTTGGATATCACGGGAATTCGCTTCTGAGTGCAGCAATTATTCTCTTTTCCGGTGACCAGGCAATCTACCATCATGGTGCATCACTCAGTACAAAGCTTCCGGTAAATTACGCGGTGCAATGGGAAGCGATACGCACGGCAAAAAAGCGCGGGGTTGCGTGGTATAATTTTTGGGGTGTAGCGCCTGAGGAAAACCTGTCCCACCCGTGGCGCGGACATTCATTATTTAAGCGTGGATTCGGGGGATCAGAGAAGGTTTCGATCCATGCCCATGATTTACCCACGTCTGGGTTTTATAAGGTCACGAGAGCCATTGAATGGTGGGAAGAGCGCGCACACGGTTACTAATGTGCTATACTTACCGTTGCCTTTATGAGGGAGGCTCTTCGAAAGCATCATATTTCTTTCAAAACCGCCATCGCCGGTATCCAATGGGCCGTCCGGACACAGCCGAATTTCCGTGTTCACCTCGTGTTGTCTCTGTTGGCACTTCTCGGTGGATGGTTTTTCCGGGTCACATCCGTGGAGATGCTCATCCTTGTTTTTACTATCGTCCTGGGATTATCTGCGGAGATGGTCAATACAGCGATTGAATCCATGACGGATCTGATAACTAAAGAGTGGCGGACAGAGGCGAAAATTGCAAAAGACGTGTCTGCGGGCATGATGCTCGTTACTGCTTCGGGAGCTCTTATCGTCGCTCTGGTCATATTTTTACCCCACATTTTGGGATGAATGGGAAATCACTATGGCTTTACTACTGGGTGTATTGTTATTTTCCTGGGCTTTGCATAGCATCCTTTATATTCCGTTTATCCGGCTTTTGTATACCTTTCGGTTTCAGCGGCTCGCGCAAAAAACTCTGGATGCATTTGAAAAACGGACACCCATATTTGACAAACTCCATAAGAATAAAGTCGGCACGCCCGTTGGCGGGGGGCTTCTTATTATCGTCCTCACCGCTATTTTTTTCCCTCTGATACTGCTCCTTCTTCGGTATTTTTGGGTTCCGATCACGGCTGTGTATGCCACGGGCAGTGAGATAAAAATTCTCCTTTTTACGTTTGTTTCGTTCGGGTTATTGGGACTTGTAGATGATATGAAAAAGACATTCTTCTGGTTTAAGAACAAAGATTTTTTTGGATTGCGACTCCGGCATAAGCTTATTTTAGAAATACTTATTGCAAGCATCATCGGATTTTGGCTCGTGCATGATTTAAAAATTGACATCTTCTATATTCCATTCGTTGGCGTATTTCAACTCGGATGGTGGTTTGTCCCGTTTGCGGTATTTGTCATCATTGCGTTTGCCAATGCATTTAATATCACCGACGGACTGGACGGATTGGCTTCCGGAGTCTTAATGATCGCATTAGGCGCTTTTTGGATCATTTCCGCATCGATTCTGGATACGCCATTGTCGATTTTTATCGCGTTGTGGTTAGGAGGACTCATCGCATTTCTTTATTTCAATATTTACCCGGCGCGTATTTTTTTGGGTGACGTGGGTGCGCTCTCCTTTGGGGCGACGTTCGCCGTAGTAGGCCTCATCCTGGGGAAAGCGCCGGTATTACTGGTGATTGGCGGAGTCTTTATCCTGGAAGTATTTTCTTCACTCCTTCAGCTTCTTTCCAAAAAGTTTCTTCACCGGAAGATATTTCCGGTTGCTCCTCTTCATCTTTGGCTTCAGTACAAAGGATGGCCGGAGCCCAAAATCGTCATGCGGTTTTGGATCATTTCCATCGTATTTGCTCTGTTTGGACTCTGGATAGCCATCCTCACGCAGCAATCTCTGTAGAATATTCTTATCTATGCGTTCAAAAACTTCAACATTTACGTTTGGTCGATATACGGTAGACCTACAGAACAGATCAATAGTTTTTCCTTACGTACTGGTTTATGGGGAGGAAACATTCTCATTTGAGGAACGATTGGTTATTCCGGGTTTATCCAAAAACTACAATCCAGCATTATTACAACGAGTGCTTGAGTCTTTACATTTGATTCTGGGTATAAGCTACTGGAAGACGTTTTGTCCCACAACAATCGATACGGGACAGATTGCGTTAACCAAAGAACAGACAGTGTTCTGGAACACAGTTTATACTCAAGGTTTGGGTGAGTTTTTTTATACAAATAACATCGATTTTCGCGACCTTGTACAGTTTCCCGTTTCGAGGATTGATGAGTCTGGTCCAATAGCACTCTCCACGCTAGACAAATCACTTGTTCAGATTGGCGGCGGGAAGGACTCAATCGTTTCTGCGGAGTTACTTAAAAGTGCACATAGGGATTTTATACTCGTCAGCCTTGACGCACGAGATATCCACCGTCGAGTGGCTGAAATTATCGGAGCACCGATTATTGAGGTTAGGAGAGAGATTGACCCGAAACTTTATACATTAAACTCGAGGCACGACGTATACAACGGTCACATACCTGTTTCGGCCATTTATGCGTTCGTAGATTTGTTGCTTGCGGTATTAGGAGGATTTCGTTTTATCATTGCATCCAATGAAGAAAGTGCAAACTACCCAAACCTGCAGTACCTAGGCGAGGAAATCAATCATCAATGGAGCAAGACACTTGAGTTCGAAACGTTATTTCAGCGGTATGTGAGTACCTCTATTACACAGGATGTTACGTACTTTTCGCTCCTTCGTGCGATGAAAGAAATAAAAGTTGTCCAACTATTTGCCAAATTAGAACTGTACTTTACCACGTTTTCGAGTTGTAACGCCAATTTCCGAAGGCGTAGCGAAGCACCTAGGGTACTGTGGTGTGGGACGTGTCCGAAATGCACGTTTGTGTTTCTCCTATTATCCGCGTTCGTTCCCAAAGCCCGTCTGCTTACTATTTTCGGAAAAAATCTTTATGCTCATGAGTCGCTACTGCCTACATTTCGGGAACTCTTGGGTATTACAGGTGTCAAGCCGTTTGAATGCGTGGGTACTCCGGAAGAATGCCGATTTGCGCTGTATAAAGCATCTGAAGCGGGACAGTACGATACAGACGTCGTTATGCAGACGCTTCATAACGAACTTAGTGACCTATGGAAAACGCTTCCCGCATTGAGAGAGAGATTGTTTTCGCTTTCTGCAGATCATCTCATCCCGGCATCGTTTCAGTCGGTGCTTACTAATCTATGAAATTAGAAGAACTTACAGGGAGAAAGATACTCATTTTGGGGTACGGCAAGGAGGGCAGAGCAACGCGCGCTTTTTTGCAGATGCTCGTGCCCACCGCCGTGGTCAGCATTGCTGACCAAAGGGACGGTCCTGGTTATCTTGCTGGCTTAGAGGCGTTTGATGTGGTGATTAAAGCGCCTGGAATCCCAAAGAGTTTGCTATCGGTGCCCTACACCACGGCTACCAATATCTTTTTCGCCAATACAAAGGGATATACGATCGGAGTCACCGGTTCTAAGGGGAAAAGCACGACTACCTCACTGTTGTATGCGATACTCAAAAAAGACGGAAGAAATGTGCATCTGGTCGGTAACATCGGCAACCCCATGCTTACCGCGCTTTGTAAAGAACAAAACTCCGAGACGGTGTACGTGATAGAACTTTCCAGTTATCAGCTCGATGACATCCTGTATTCACCCCGAATTTCTCTCATTACCAATGTGTTTCCTGAACACATGGATTATCACGGCGACGTGGAGTCATATTGGAAGGCGAAGGAGCGTATCGTCGCCCGGGCGACAAGAGATGATTATTTCGTTTATAACCCTGTCTATCCCAGACTTGTTCGTTTAGCAGAAACAACAAAGGCTAAGACTATGCCGTTCGTTAAGGAATTGCCATTTGGCGATACACATATTAGACTTCTTGGTCGTCATAATAGAGATAATATTCGAGCTGCAGTGACTGCGGCAGGGTTATTGAACATACCTCCCGCGACAATGGCGAAAGCGGTTGACGGTTTTCGCGGCTTACCGCACCGATTGGAACTTGTAGGGACCTATCACTCAATTTCTTTTTACGATGACGCCATTTCTACCACTCCCGAATCGGCTATATGCGCCATAGAATCATTTCTTTCCGTTGGTGCTATTTTTCTTGGGGGGCAAGACCGGGGCTACGATTTTTCCCGGTTAGGAAAGATCATCGCAAAGCGCCGCATTTCGACTATCGTGCTTTTTCCCAACAGTGGGGAGAGCATCTATAGAGCGATTAGCAACGCATCCTATATTCCGCCATACCTTTTGAGAACAGATAATATGGAAGAAGCAGTAATCTTTGCGTACCGTCATGCACCAAAGGGCTCTGTTTGTCTCTTGTCAAACGCATCGCCTAGTTATAGTTTGTGGAAAAACTTTGAGAAAAAGGGAGACCTATTTGCCCAGTTTGTGCGAAAGCATTCATTCGGCTCATGAAAATATTACGACATCTCCCATGGAAGAAGGCGAGTCACGGAGCGCCATCTGATCGGTGGCTGGTCGGGATTGTCCTTTCCCTTTCGCTATTCGGCGTCCTTATGGTGTATGACTCGTCGGTAGCTATCGCAATCCGGGATTTTGGAAACCAATACTACTATGCCCGCGAGCAGTTGAAGTGGTTGGGAATCGGCATTCTCGCAATGGTCGTCTTGTCCCGTATTAATTATCACAAATGGTACGCTCTTGCGCTTCCGGCACTTCTTGGCACCATGGGGCTTCTGATGGCGGTATTTCTACCCGGGCTTGGGGTTCGGGCGCTCGGCGCCAACCGGTGGCTTAATTTCGGTGTATTTGTTTTCCAGCCTGCGGAGCTTGCTAAGCTCGTTTTAGTGATTTACCTCGCTGCCTGGTTTAGCGCACGGGAAAAAGGACGATTCAAAGCGTTCTTGCTGTTGACCGGAATTATCTTTGGCCTGATCATATTGGAGCCGGATCTGGGGACGGGGATTATTATCGTGACTACGGCACTGATCATGTATTTTCTCTCCGGCGCGCCTTTTAAGCACTTCGCATTGCTTGTGCCTCTCGTCGCCATTGGGGTTACCCTTCTTGCGATTTCTTCTCCGTACCGTTTCAAGCGGCTTACGACATTTCTTAATCCCGAAAGTGATCCGCTCGGGGCGTCCTATCAAATCCGGCAAGTCCTCCTTTCTCTTGGTTCCGGAGGACTGACGGGAATAGGCATCGGTAAATCACGGCAAAAGTATGAGTACCTGCCGGAGGCGAACACGGATTCAATATTTGCGATTATCGGAGAAGAAACGGGGTATATTGGTGCTCTTCTTGTCATCGGTGCATTTGCATGTTTAGTTTGGAGAGGGTTTAGGGTAGCAGCGCGCGCCCCCGATCCGTTCGGTAAACTACTGGCAGGGGGGATTACGTCATGGATTGGCGTTCAGAGCTTTCTCAATATCGGAGCGAACGTTGCCATTATCCCGCTTACCGGCATCCCCTTGCCGTTTATCTCCTACGGCGGATCAAGTTTTGTAATTTTACTGGCGGCGACCGGGATAATGATGAATGTAAGCAGGCAAAGTAACGTATGAAGCAGATAACTCTTTGTATCACCGGTGGGCATTTGACGCCCGCTTTGGCCGTCATTGAAGAAATTATGCGGCAGAATAGTAACTGGAATTTACTGTTTATCGGCAGAAGTCACGCATTTGAAGGGGGAGGGAGTCCAACGCAGGAAGAACGACTCATACGTGCTTTCGGTATCCCGTTTCACGCACTCTTTACGGGCAGGCAAGGGCCTTCGCTATGGAAGTTTCCCATTGGACTTTTTCAATCGTTTTTTCTTCTTGCATCACATCGTCCGACGGCGGTGCTTTCGTTTGGTGGCTACATCGCGCTGCCCGTTGCAATCGGAGCGTGGATATTGAGGATTCCCATTATCACCCATGAGCAGACGGGAGGATTAGGGCTTGCCAATAAAATTATTGCGCGACTGGCCTGGCGAGTGATTTTTTCAAGCGAATCGGGGATGCCACTGCGTCGTGCTCTTTTTAATCCGCCGGAAAAACCGTCGTTTACCGTCGATACAAAACCTCCTATTCTCTATGTAACTGGCGGAAGTACCGGAGCCGCGTCGCTTAATGCTCTGGTATATCCTCTCATTGCCGAACTTACGAAAACGTACACGGTGATTCATCAGGTTGGCTCTGGTGGTGTTTCAGAAGCACTCCGGGTACAGGAGTCGTTGTCTCTCGAGGCAAAACGCCGTTATGTCATATCCGATTATTTTGATGAGTCAAATTTGGCATGGATCTACCGGCACTGTTCGCTTCTTGTTGGTCGCTCCGGGGCCAACACCGTAGCAGAGGTAGCGGCTCTCGGCGTTCCTGCGCTTTTTATTCCGCTTCCGTGGTCCGCTGGCAATGAGCAAATGAATAATGCACGCCGATTGGCGAAGGAGGGGATGGCAGTTGTTATGAAACAAAAGAAATTGGCGTCAGGGATTCTTATCCGTCAAATAGATGAAATAATGCAAACCATTCATCAGCTCAGGAAGGCTGCCGGGACAGTCGCGAAAATGTATCCGCACTCCGGGGCAGAGAAAGTTGTCATCAGCATCAGGAGTATGCTTTCATAATGAAACGGACAGTTGAATGGAGAAAATCAGGGCGTACTATCGCGATAGTAATAATTGTTGTGTTCGTGTGCGGATTTTTTTCGTGGAGTATCAATAGAATTTTTACTATCAGAAATATTGAAGTTTCAGGAGAGGGTATACACGTAGAAGTTGAAGAGAATAGCTTTCCGAAAAATTTACTTTTTTTCCCGGTGGATACACTGACCGCACAAATACTGAAAAATTATCCGCTGGTAGGTTCTGTTAAGCTCCAAAAAAAATATCCCGGTACACTCGTCATCACTGCTGTACCACGCGAGCCTTTTGCCGTAGCCGGAGTCGGAGGCGAAATGTATCTTCTGGATAACGTCGGTGTGGTACTGGAGCAGTATCCAACGAACATCGGTTTGCCTGCCATCCATATCGCGATGCCGAAGGCGCAGGCTGGAATAACCATTTCAGATCCCGCAATATCTGCTGCGATTATATTTTTACGCGAAACCGCATCTTTTGCCACGATTTCTGATATCATAACATTTGATAGCTCGGCTCTGCGAGCTCAAACAGAATCAATGAGTATAGTATTTGCCCAACAAAGTGACATACCAGTTATTACCCGTACTTTACAAATGATGATTTCGGGGTTTAGAATAAAGGGTAAGCTGCCCGCAACCATCGATCTCAGATTTGATAAACCGGTTGTCACATTTTAAATCTATCACCATGGCTCGCGACCGCACCGTTTCAAGTATCGATATAGGTTCCTCAAAAATCACCACCCTTATCGCGTCCATGGGTGAGGAAGAAACAGTAAATATTTTAGGCGTTTCCACTGTGCACAGTCGTGGCCTTCGGAAGGGTCAGGTGGTCAATATTGACGATGCTACCGCCTCAATTTCCCTTTCCTTAGAGGCAGCTGAACGGATGGCCGGAACGACGGTAGGGATGGCCTTCGTCGGAATCGGGGGAAACCACATCACATCCATAAACTCCCATGGAGTAGTAGCCGTTGCCGAACCGGATAAGGAAATAAATGCTCAAGATGTCGCGCGTGTTATCGATGCGGCCAAAGCCGTGCAGCTCCCGTCATCGCGCGAAGTACTTCATGTCCTGCCGCGCGGATACATCGTTGACGGGCAGGAGGGAATTGTCGATCCGGTCGGGATGAGTGGAGTGAGGCTTGAGGTAGATACACATCTGGTGACCGGTGGGGCTACCGCTATTCGCAATCATCATAAATGTGTCGAGGAATTGGGCGTGGATATCGCAGGCATTGCCTTTGGTGGACTTGCCTCATCCTACGCTACGCTTACTGATACCGAAAAGGAGCTTGGTGTTATTTTAATTGACGTCGGCGGCGGGACCACGGATGTGGCAATATTTATCGAAGGAGCACTGTCTTATTCATCCGTCATCCCCATTGGGGCCATAAATATCACTAAAGATATTGCAGCAGGACTGCGTGTCTCACTGGAGAGCGCGGAGAAGATAAAAATTGCACTTTCTGAAATTCCCAAAACTCCGGTATTACCCGAAGAGGAAGGGGCGGTAAAGAAAAAGCAGGGAGAAGCAAAAGAGGATGAAATCGATCTTTCCAACTTAGGACTTCCGGAAGAGATGCGCAGTGTTTCAAAAAAAACTCTCATAGACGGTATTGTCCGGCCGCGGTTAAATGAGATATTTACGATGGTTGGTTTGGAGATAAAAAGGAGCGGTTTCGGTGGGATGACACCATCCGGTGTTGTGTTAACAGGAGGCGGAGCGCTTACCGTAGGCTCTGTGGAAGCCGCACGGAGAAACCTCGCGATGCCCGTTCATATTGGAATGCCGGGGAAAATCAGCGGACTGATCGATGAAATTACGAGCCCCGCGTACGCAACGAGCGTCGGTCTTCTTCTTTACGGAGTGAAGACCGGAAAAGTGGACTCCGGCGGAGGATTTGCCAGCCTGACCCGAATTGGAGGAAAGATTCAAATCAAAGGAATTGCGGGAAAGGTCATTGATCTGGTAAAGTCATTTTTACCGTAGAACCACATTGGTCTAATTTGCCCCATTAGTCCAATTCGTCAAATGCTCATAAAACCTGATATTGCCCGGTTTGCCAAAATAAAAGTCATCGGTATCGGTGGCGGCGGTTGTAACGCCATAAGCTCGATGGTGTCGACAAATCAAATGAACGGTGTCGACTTTTTGGGCGTCAACTGCGATGCGCAGGCACTTCTGACCTGCCAGGCCCAGACGAAAATACAAATCGGCGAGAACCTGACGCGGGGGTTGGGGGCAGGGGGTAATTCTGAAATAGGAAAACAGGCTGCGGAGGAATCCAAAGAAAAACTCAAGGAATTTTTGCGGGATACGGATATGGTGTTTTTGACGTGCGGCGAGGGAGGCGGCACGGGGACGGGGGCGACTCCGGTGATTGCTGAGCTGGCCCGCGAGATGGGGGCGCTGACGGTAGCGGTTGTGACGAAGCCATTCCAGTTTGAAGGAGCCCGGCGCATGGTGTCTGCTGAAGAGGGCATCATGACGCTTAAGGATAAAGTGGATACCCTCATCGTCATCCCCAACCAACGGCTTCTTGAAGTGATCGACAAAAAGATGACGCTACTGGAAGCATTTCGCGTGGCCGACTCCGTCCTTTCCCAGGGAGTGCAGGGAATATCCGATCTCATCACAATGCCGGGACTCATCAATGTGGACTTTGCTGATGTACGCTCTATTATGACGAGTGCCGGCAGTTCGCTTATGGGGATCGGCACCGGGGTAGGAGAAAACCGGGCGGCAACCGCGGCCCGCACTGCCATCGCTTCTCCGCTTCTGGAAATTTCCATTGAAGGGGCCAAAGGAGTTCTCTTTAACATTACCGGCGGCAGCGACCTGACGATGGCAGAGGTCGATGAAGCAGCAAAGCAAATAGCTGCTGCAGTAGACCCTGATGCAAATATCATTTTTGGTGCGACCATCGACGAAAGCCTCGTGGATCAGATAAGAATAACGGTGATCGCCACAGGTTTTGACGAAACGAAACGTCGGCTTCGGGAGTTATCCGGAAGGCCGTCTGTTACGGCGGTGGGGCAGCCAACACTCACCCGTCCATTAACAACTGTCGTTCCGGTGCCACTGGCGACGGCCCCCTTTCCCGAGGGCGACCTCCCGCCGGAGGAAGACGAATTCGACATCCCCGCATTTTTGAGACAGAGAAGTTAAGCGTGCTACAATAGCTTGGTGAAGGCTCAGCGGGTACTTATCATTTGGATATTGTTGCTTTCTATTGCCTACAGCGCGCTTTCGATTATCCGGCACAATCATTTTCAATCCGGAGGATTTGATCTCGGGATTTATGATCAGGCGGTGTGGCAGTATGCAAATTTTCAATGGCCGTACAATACCATCAAAGATCGGTTTATCCTTGGCGATCACCTCACGTTGACGTTGCCACTCCTCGCTCCGCTGTTTTGGCTCTGGGAAGACGTGCGGATACTTCTTATTTTTCAGGCAGTCTGGGTAAGTTTTTCGGCGCTGGCTATTTATAGAATTGCTCAGGGTCGAAAATTTTCTGAGGTCACTGCACTGTGTCTGTCTGTTGTTTATAGCCTCTTTTACGGCATACAATACCTCGTGTATTTTGATTTTCATCCGGTGGTTATCGGCGTGGGGTTACTTGCCTGGATTGGCTATTTTCTAGAATCCGGAAAGAGGCGACTTCTTGTAGCTTCGGTTATCTTCTTGCTCTTCACGCAGGAGAACATGGGGTTAGCGCTCGCCTCACTGGGATTTATATATCTGTTTCACAAAAAGCACCGCCGCACGGCGATAACGTTTTTTATTGGCGGTGTAGGGTATAGTCTTTTGGCATCGAAAGTAGTTGCATCATTTTCCCCGATTGGTTTCCAATACTGGCCGCAGATATCGCATAATCCTGTGATTATTTTGCAGCAGTTTTTTGATTCAGAGGAAAAACGTCAGGTGTGGTGGTATAGTTTTGCAACTTTTTCTTTCCTTCCCTTGTTTTCTCCCGGGGCGATGGTGGCTGTTTTTTTTGACCTCGCGCAATATTTTGTCACCGGCCCGGAGTTCAGCCGCATGTGGAGCCCGTTTATGCATCACCGCGCGACGTTGGGTGTGTTTCTGACCCTTGGAGCTCTCGACGGCCTTGTATTACTTAAGCGTTGGAAGGTTGCGCCGCAGCAGGTAGCGGTGGCTCTTTTAGGTGTTGCTCTTGTTTTTCAATATGTTTGGCACTTGCCTTTGAATAAACTAACAAAGGTTGAGTACTGGAAGGAGGAGGCATGGATGGCAGATAATCGTGCACTGCTTGGGATGATTCCGTCAAGCGCTGCCATCGCAACACAGCAGAACTTCGTCTCTCACCTCTCGCATCGCAATCAAATTTATCTCGTCTGGCCAAGGATGCATGATTTTATTGATAGCCCTTGCGGGCAAACGAGCTGCTGGTGGCTGGATTTTGATAAACGGGCAGAATACTTAGTCGTCGATACGCGACCCGATCAATGGCTCACTCAAATCCTGGAAACCAACGACCATTGGCTCGAGGCGATTGGAAATATGGAGAAGTCGGGGAAGATTACGATTGCTGAGTCTGTTGGCGCCGCAAAGCTCTATAGAATCGTGTTACAATAATGGTATGACTTCTCTCAAAATCAATAACCCACAGGAAAAAGTTGACCTGGCTAAGCTCGAGCATGAGGTGCTCGCGTATTGGGATGAGACGAAGGCATTTGAAAAATCCGTAGAAATACGACCAGAAAATAAGCGCTACGTATTTTACGACGGGCCGCCATTTGCCACGGGACTGCCGCACTATGGCCACATCCTCA
>Ga0082335_1006964_pt1 | contig 14080 bp, 14 predicted proteins | sample Subgrocontami58m_FD_72375 | JGI IMG/M metagenome (GOLD analysis project Ga0082335, IMG submission 72375) | Subsurface groundwater microbial communities from S. Glens Falls, New York, USA - GMW37 contaminated, 5.8 m (SPADES assembly) (version 2) ...
GCGGGCACTCGGCGCTTATGCGCGCCGGGTTTATGGGCGAAAAACAAACTAGCGGGCACTCGGCGCTTATGCGCGCCGGGTTTATGGGCGAAAAACAAAGCGGACTGGCAGCGGGTCTTGGCGTTTGCCGGGTTGGCAACAGGTGTTTTTGATGGCGGTCAAAAAGAAAAAGAAAAGGCGCATTCCAAGGCAGGAAGGCCACAAATGCGGCGTATTCCTCAACGGAAGGCTTATCGGCACAGTGGACAAGGGTTCGGAATTTGTCGCCACGCTTCGCGAGCAGCGCAGGGCCGGCGCGATTTCCCCGGATGCCAATTTCCAGTTCAATAGGCGCACCGACGAAGTCTACATCAATTCCGATTCAGGCAGGGCGCGGCGCCCATATATAGTAGTCGAGGCCGGCCAGTCCAAGCTCACAACCGGCATGCTTGAGCAGCTAAAGCGCAATGAACTTTCATGGAGCAAGCTTGTTTCCCTTGGCGTCATCGAATACCTTGACGCAGAAGAAGAGGAAAGCACATACATAGCCCTCAAGGAAGAGGACATAACCGCGGAGCACACGCACCTTGAAATCGACCCGGTCACAATCACCGGAGTAACCGTGTCAGTGCTTCCCTACCCGGAATACAATTCATCGCCAAGGATTACCATGGCATGCTCGATGGCAAAGCAGTCATTGGGCACCTATACTACGAATTTCAACCTTCGCACAGACTCGCGCGGGCACCTGCTTTTCTATCCGCAGCAGCCCCTTGCCCATTCGCGCCCCTACAAAATCCTCAAATTCTCAGAGAGGGCCGCAGGGCAGAATTTCGTCGTGGCCATCACATCATATATGGGCTACAACGCATCCGACGCACTTATCATGAACCGCTCCGCGGTTGACAGGGGGCTTGGGCGCTCTGTCTTCTACAAGACGCACGAGACAGAAGAGAGGCGCTACCCCGGCGGGCAGCGCGACAAATTCGAAATTCCGGCCGCAACGGCGCAAGGCTACCGCGACGAGCGCGCCTACCGCTTCCTTTCAGACGACGGCATAATAATCCCCGAATCCAATGTCAATTCAAAGGACGTGCTTGTTGGAAAAACATCACCGCCCCGTTTCCTTGAGGAAATTTCGGTATTCGGGGTTGTTGAGGAAAAGAAAAGGGAAAATTCCCTGGCGATAAAATCCGGCGAAGACGGCGTTGTCGACTCGGTGCTTGTTTCCGACTCGCTTGCAGGCCAAAAATTGGTGAAGGTGCGCGTGCGCTCGGTGAAAGTGCCGGAGCAAGGAGACAAATTCGCATCGCGCCACGGCCAGAAAGGAGTGATAGGCCTGCTTCTTCCACAAGAGGACATGCCCTTCACATCAAACGGCATAGTCCCTGACCTGATTATCAACCCGCACGCAATCCCCTCCCGCATGACAGCAGGGCACCTGCTTGAGATGCTGGGCGGGAAAGTGGCGTGCCACACCGGCAATTTCGCCGATGCCACCGCTTTCCAGGGGGACAAGGAAGACCTCTTCCGCTCCGAGATGAAACGCTTGGGCTTTGACGAATACGGCGAGGAAACGCTTTACGACGGCATAACAGGGCAGCAAATCAAGTCGAAAATCTACGTCGGCGTGATTTACTACCAGAAGCTGCACCACCTTGTTTCAAACAAGATGCATGTCCGCTCGCGCGGGCCTGTGCAATTGCTCACGCACCAGCCCACGGAAGGCAGGGCGCGCGAAGGAGGATTGCGTTTTGGTGAAATGGAAAGGGACTGCCTCATCGGCTACGGCGCATCCATGCTGCTTCGCGAAAGGCTGCTTGAGGAATCCGACCGCACATTCGAACTGGTGTGCGACAAATGCGGCTCGATTGCGGTAAAGGACCATATCAAGAACCGCGAATACTGCCCGGTGTGCGAGGCCACCTCGCTGCACTATGTCGAGATGAGTTATGCGTTCAAGCTATTGCTTGACGAAATAAAGGCCATCGGAATATTCCCGAGGCTGATGCTGAGGGACAAGGCTTAAGGGGGCGATGGCGATGATTGTTTCAAAAATGATTGACCGAATCAAGTTTTCCGTCTTCTCGCCCGAGATGATACGGAAAATGTCATCTGCAAAAATCACCGTGCCCGACACCTACGATGACGATTCCTACCCCATTGACGGCGGGCTTGTGGACCCGCGCATGGGCGTCATCGACCCCGGCTTAAAATGCAAGACGTGCGGCGGCAAGCTTCGCTCCTGCCCCGGCCACTTTGCGCACATCGAGCTTGTGCGCCCTGTCATCCACCCCGAATTCTCAAAGGCAATCCTTTACGTGCTCAAGGCAACCTGCCCTTCGTGCAAGAAGCTGCTTGTGTCCGAAAAGCAGGTGGCGGAAATCCAGGCCGACGTCGAGAGCGAAATCGAGGCGTCGATGAAGGCAAAGACGAAAAAAGTCGCCGCCTGCCCGCACTGCAAGCACAAGATTGAGGAAATCAAGCTGCTCAAGCCCACGACTTTCTACAAGGGCAAGGACGTCATGCTCCCGACCGAAATACGCGACTGGCTTGCCGCCGTCGCCGACAGGGACATAAAAAGCCTTAACCTTGATTCGACTTATTCGCGCCCGGAATGGATGGTGCTCACCGCGCTTTTAGTGCCGCCAGTATCTGTCCGCCCCTCAATCACGCTTGAAACCGGCGACAGGTCGGAAGACGACCTCACCCACAAGCTTGTTGACATCATGAGGATAAACCAGAGGCTTGAGGTGAACATCAATGCCGGCGCGCCACAGCTTATCATAGAGGATTTATGGGAGCTGGTGCAGTACCACGTCACAACATATTTCAATAATGAGACATCGAACATTCCGCCAGCCCGCCACAGGTCAGGAAGGCCATTGAAGACGCTAAGCCAAAGGTTAAAGGGAAAGGAAGGCCGTTTCCGCTACAACCTCTCGGGCAAGCGCGTGAATTTCTCCGCCCGCACCGTCATTTCCCCGGACCCGATGATATCGATTGACGAGGTCGGCGTGCCGCTTTCGATTGCAGAGGAAATGACCGTGCCAATCCACGTCACAAACTGGAACATGGAATTCTGCAAGCAGTTCGTCACAAGCACCGAATATCCGCACGCAGAATATGTCATCAGGCAGGATGGCAAGCGCATCCGAGTCACCGACGCCGCCCGCCAGGAAATCCTCGACTCGATGGCATCCGGGTATGTGGTGGAAAGGCAGCTCATGAACGGCGACGTCGTTCTTTTCAACCGCCAGCCGTCCTTGCACAGGGTTTCAATCATGTGCCACAACGTGAAAATCCTTCCCGGCAAAACATTGCGCCTGAACCCGATTGTCTGCCCGCCTTACAACGCGGACTTTGACGGGGACGAAATGAACATGCACGTAATCCAGTCCGAGGAAGCCCGGGTCGAGGCCGACCTGCTGATGAAAGTGCACGACCAGATTATTTCCCCGCGCCACGGCCATGCAATCATCAAGCCGTCCGAAGACTACGTGTCCGGCATGTATTTCCTCACGCGCTCAGGCTCGGACTTTGACAAGAGCCAGGCGTGCCAGCTGCTTGCAATTGCGGGAATAACAAAGCTTCCGCCCGCCGACAAGGGCGACAAATGGTCCGGCAAGCTCCTCCTCTCCACGCTCTTCCCGACCGAGCTCAACCTTTCCATGCGCTCCAAGCTGTGCAAAATACACGGCTCTGCGTGCAAGAAGGGCAACGACTGCGACCCTGACAATTACATCGTGATAAAGAACGGCATCCTGGTTTCCGGCGCCCTTGATTCCAAGGCGTATGAAAATGAAATCCTCGAGCGCGTGGTGCACCTGAAAGGCACCGAAGCCGCGCGCGATTTCATCGACAAATCATCGCGCATCGCCCTTGCCGCAATTTCCATGCAGGGCCTGTCGGTGTCTTTGGCGAATTATTCCCTCCCCCAGGATGCGGAAAAGCAAATCAACAGCATGCAGGACAACATGCGCCGGGAAATCGAGAATCTTGTCATGCAGTTCAAGAACAAGACGCTCGAGCGCCTTCCCGGCTTCTCGCTTAAGGAGACGCTTGAGGAGCGCATCATGGCAATCACTTCCCGCGCCCGCGACTCATCCGGCGTGATTGTGGAAAAATCCATGGGCATGGAGAACACCTCCATCATCATGGCGAAAATCGGCGCAAGAGGCTCGCTCCTCAATGCCATCCAGATGGCTGCGATGGTGGGCCAGCAGGCCATCCGCTCAAAAAGGCCAAACCGCGGATACCGCGGCAGGAACCTTCCCCACTACAAGCGCAGCGACAAGGGCGCGGCGGCGCGCGGCTTCGTCGCATCATCCTTCCGCAAGGGATTGCTTGCAACGGAATTCTTCCAGCACTCGATGGGAGGAAGGGAATCCCTTGTGAACACCGCCATCCGCACCGCCCGCTCGGGCTACATGCAGAGGCGGCTCATCAACGCATTGCAGGATGCGACGGTGGCGCTCGATTTGTCCGTGCGCGATTCTCGCGGGGCAATAGTGCAGTTCATGTTCGGCGGGGACGGCAACGACCCGATGCGCTCCGGGGCGAAGACAATGGCTCCCGAGTCCATCAAGCGCGAGGAAAACGACGTGTAAGCAAAAAAATGTTGCAAAATAAAAAATGCAAAAATTGCAAAAATAAAATAAAAATGCAAAAAACCAAAAATAAAAAAAATAAAAATGCAAAAAACCAAAAATAAAAAAAATAAAAATGCAAAAAACCAAAAATAAAAAAAATAAAAATGCAAAAAACCAAAAATAAAAAACAAGGCAAAAAACAACCATGCCGGGCGCCCCGAGGCGCCTTGCGGATGTGCTTGTTTTGTTGGTGTTGGTAATTATGGCAAGGACAAACCAGAAAATCGATGTCGGCGAGGCCGTAGGCATCATCGCAGCGCAGTCCATCGGCGAGCCGGGCACCCAGATGACCATGCGCACTTTCCACTATGCCGGAGTGGCCGAGCAGGTGCCGACCGGCCTTCCGAGGCTCATTGAATTGGTGGATGCGCGCAAGGAGCCAAAGAAGCCGCTCATGGACATCCCGCTTTTGGGCGCGGCGGCAAACGACGAGAAAAAAGCGAGGGAAGTTGCGGACCAAATAGAGTCAGTAACGCTTTCGCGCATCGCCACCGTGTCTGAGGATTTCGCGCACAAGAAAATAATCGTCACAATAGATGCTGCTGAGATGGAAAGCTTCCGCCTCGACCTTGACACCGTGCGAAAAAAAGTAAAAGCGCAGGTTGGCGGGGAATCCGAATCCAAGGAAAACGTCATCGAGCTTAGGCCGAAAGTCACATCGCTTCGCATGCTGCGGCGCATGGCAAACAAGCTTGGAGACCTTCGCATCAAGGGAGTGGAGAAAATCAGCCGCACCATCGTAATAAAGGGCAAGAACGGCTACTACATCCGCACAGGGGGCTCCAACCTCGCGCAGGTGGCCAAAATCGAGGGCGTGGATGTGGAGCACACTTACACCAACGATGTCAAGGAAGTAGAAAGGGTCCTTGGCATCGAGGCCGCGCGCAACGCGCTTGTGAAGGAAATCAGGCAGGTGCTCGAGCTTCAGGGGCTTAACGTGGATGCAAGGCATGCCATGCTGCTTGCAGATGCGATGACAATGGACGGCGCGATCAAGTCAATCGGCAGGCACGGCCTGTCCGGGCAGAAAGTAGGCGTGCTTGCGCGCGCGGCCTTCGAGGAGACGCTCAAGCATCTTGTCAACGCAGCCACGCACGCAGAAGAGGACCATTTGATTGGCGTGACCGAAAACATCATCGTGGGGCAGACCGTGCCGATTGGAACGGGGCTTGTAAAACTTAAAATGAAACTATAGGTGAATGATTATGGCAAGGAAAAAAGCAACAGCGGCCGATGCGGCGACAATCCAGAAGGCAATCCGCATGTGCCTGGATTCCGGCAAGGTGCTTCTTGGCACCCGCGACACCACAAAAGCCGCACTGGCGGGAAAGGGCAAGCTCGTGATAATTTCAAGCAACATGCAGGCAAACGAGGCGTCGGATTTGAGGCGCTTCTGCCAGCTTTCCGCCTTGCCGGTTCTTGATTACGCCGGAAACAGCATCGACCTGGGCTCGGTGTGCGGAAAGCCGTTCCCGGTGTCCGCGCTTGTGATTAACGATGTTGGCAACTCACCCATAATGACTTTCGTTGGCAAAAAATAATCATCCCCATATGCATTTGGTGTTTTATTGGTTGAATTAACAAACGACGACATCCGAACCGCGGAGGGGGAGCGCCCCCTCCCCAGTTTGAGGGTCTTCCTGACCCTCCCCCCCAAACGAGTGTTTTAATGGTTGAACTTTCAAACGACGACATCAAATGTATCACAACATTTGAATCCATAACAGGGGCGGGAGTCCACGATTGCATCATTACGGAAAATGCCGTTGTGTTTTTGATTATCCCGGGCGATTTGGGCAAGGCAATAGGGAAAAAGGGCGCCAACATAACGCGCGTGAGGCAGGCATTCGGGCGGCAGGTGCTCATCTTCGAGGACAAGGAGGACATCGAGCAGATGGTGCGGGAGCTGTTCGCGCCCATCCCAGTAACCCATATAAACATTCACGAGAAAATGGATAACAAGACAGTATACGTTACAGTCGACGAGAAGGACCGCGGCATGGCAATAGGCCGCAACGGCGATAGGATAAAGACGCACCGCCAAATCCTTTTGAGGAAATTCAACGCCGACCTTAGGATAAACGCACGCTGAAGATGGATAGTTGAAATTAACACATGGCGATATCTGAAAATAAAAACGCTGGGAACGGACGGCGAACTGCCGCCTGTCCCGGCGATGATTTGCATTCCTGTGCGGCCTTGATGCCGCACGAATGAATTTGGTGATATTGATGGGAAAAGGGGAATTCGCAGGCAGGGGCATGATGCGAAAGCGCAAGCGCCAGCGCTGGCTGAAAAAGCCCTGGAAACGCAGGAAACTAAAATTAAAAGACAAGTTCGACCCGCTTCAGGGCTCGCCGCAGGCAAAGGGCATTGTGATTGAGAAGAAGGCCCTTGAGCAGAAGCAGCCCCACTCCGGGCTCATCAAATGCGTCAAAATCCAGCTCATCAAGAACGGCAAGCTTGTCACCGCTTTCGCTCCGCGCTCCGGCGCCATCAACTACATTGACGAGCACGACGAAGTATTGATTGAGGGGCTTGGCGGCTCGCAGAGGGGGCAAATGGGCTCGATTCCCGGCGTACGTTACAAGGTGATTGCCGTGAACGGCACCGACCTGCAGATGCTGGTGCAAAAGCGCAAGGAAAAGCCCAAGAGGTAAAGGTGTTATTCATGGCAGACAAATTGTTTGGAAAATACGAGCTTGAAGGCGTTGTGGTTCACGACCCGTCCCTTGCAGGCTATATCAACATCGACCCGGTGGTGCTTCCGCACTCATTCGGCAGGCAGGCAAAGCACCCCTTCGGCAAGAGGAAAGTGAACATTGTCGAGAGGCTCATCAACAAACTGATGCGCGGGGGCACGGGCGAGAAAACATCCGGCAAAGTCATCCGCACCGCCGGCAGGCTGCAGGGGCAGAAAAGCAAGGCGATGAAAATCGTCGAAAACGCCTTTGACCTTGTGTCCAAGCGCACCAACAAGAATCCGGTGCAGCTGCTCGTTGATGCGGTGCAAAACTCGGCGCCAAGGGAAGACTTCACCCGTGTTTCGCACGGTGGCGTGTCTTATCAGGTTGCAGTCGACGTGTCCGCATCCCGTCGCCTTGACATGGCGCTTCGCAACATGGCGCTTGCCGCAATCATCGGCGCATTCGACAAGAGGAAGACGCTTGCCGAAGCTTTGGCGGATGAACTTGAGTTTACTGCAAAGGGCGACCTCAACTCATCGTATGCGATGAAGAAAAGAGATGAAACTGAACGCATGGCGCGTTCAGCAAGATAAGCGCGATGATATCGTCAGCCCGCAAGGGCTGGCGAGACAGCGACTGAAAGCCGCTGCAGACTGAAAGGATGGCACGCTCTGCCCGTTAGGCGAACTTGCCACTAGACGGCGAGCCGGCGTATGGCGCGTTCGGAGAGATAATGCGGAATTTTCCCTGCAAAATTCTTTTTTTTATTTGCCTATTTTAATTCCTCTTGCGCAATTCCCGCCTGCTTCATGATATGCCGAAGCAATCCGCGCTTCAATTCCCGATGAAGCGGCACGGTTATGGGCAGCTTCGACTCATGCACAAGGTTCACATGGCTGCCCTTGCGGCTTCTTATGGAATAGCCTTTTGAAATTATTGCAGCCCGAGAAAGAATCTCGACCTGCAACCTAGCAAACCACGACTGAAGCAATCGGCAATAGTGTCGAAATACTTTCGTGGTTTGCTATAGCAGCTTTGCAAGTGTTTCCCCTGAAATCACGGGAAGCTTAGGCACTTACGGACACCGTGGCAATTTCATACTTTGCTTTCTTTGGCTGTGAGGGTTTGTAGTTTGATATTGCCTCAAGATGGAGGGTTATGGCCTCCCGGATATTTTCAAGCATTTCTTTTTTTGTTTCCCCCTGGGAAACACATCCTGGCAGTGCTGGGACTTCCGCCCAGTAGCCCCCCTCTTTTGCATTGTGAATCATGACTTTGACTGAAAATGCCATATTAGCACCCGATAGTTTTACGCAAGATGCATAAATAAACATTCCGTTGCTTTCGGCAAGAAGCGCCCGTTAATTCCTCAGGCATTTGTTTTATTTCATTCTTTTTCCGGCGTATTTCAAAAATCCGAATCTACCCTATCCTGTTGCAGCCCCCCTGCATCGGCTTGATGCCGGTGAAAATATTTTGCGTGAAATACGGGGTGTCGTACTGGAAGCTCATTGTCTTTCGGAAATGCAACTCGTCGTTCCCTGTGGAGCAGAAATACGTGCCTGTGGTATTCCCCCTTATGAATATGCTCACTTTTTCCGAGGGCGCCAAAGTGATTGAAATATTCGGATTAGATGCGAAATTGGGGCCCGCATATCCTATCAGGCCCGTAGATGCCGCCCCTGTGGCTGAATGGTTTGAAAAAACAGACAAGTCGCTTGCCACAGGATATGGGGACAAGATGATGTTCCGAAGCGTGATGGGCTTGCTGTCTATGTTCTGGATGGTAAGGGCAAGCTCGCCGTTTGTCGGTGCCACTGAAGAATAGTAATACCCCTGCATGGCTATCACGCGCAGAGGGCGCACCTGCGTTGCCCAATACACCTCTATTTCCTCCTGCACCGGGGCGGTGGAGGTGAAAAACATCGACAGCCCGATCACCACAAGGGCGATGACCAGCACCACGCCGATAATCATCAGGTATTCGACAGAGCTTTGCGCCTTTTTTGCCATGGCAAAGGCTTCCCATATGGATTTTAAAAACCCTTTCCCCGCTTTTGCAAAAAGAAAAAGCTTAAAAGTTAGAATATATGTAATCATGTGCATGAATATGCGGCAAAATGGCACATCAAAATTGACATTGATGGTGCTGCGAAAACACATGTTTCCAGAATACGTCGGCCCGCTGCGCAGTTTTTTCATGAGGCAAAAAACCAAGGAGGCATTGGAAGTGTTTGGGGCAGGCTTCATGCAGCCCACGGATGCGCTTTTGGCCGCCCAAAGCGGCAAGTATCAATCAAAGCCCGCCCAGCTCATATTGGCCCAAAAAATAGCCGAATATTCCAAAACCGACTGTTTTGAGCCAAGCAAGCAAAACGGCATCCTGATAAACGGGATGAAAGCGCTCCATTACGATGAAGCACTCGTTATTCTCGCATCTGCGGTGCATCCGGATTACGCCCTAACAGCATTGCCTGAGGCAAAAAGCGTGCTTGCGCAGCAAATCCTATCCCGCAAGCTCCCAATAAAACATCTTGCCGACGCGCTTTTGCCCAATTTGGACGCGTCGGTGCGCGCAGGCATAATAGGGAGGTTAAAATTCGAAACCGCCCTTCCTGCCTGTTTCTAACCGTGAATTGGCAGCTTCTTTCTTTAATCTTGCTGCAATTTCTTTTGCATGCCAACATCAGCCGAAATCAAACGCACCCTTGCCTCCTATTCCTCCCCAAAACAGGCCGCAAACCTCGCACGTTTCTTCAAATGCGCCAGGGGGCAGTATGGAGAGGGCGACAAATTCATCGGTGTAAAAGTGCCCCAGCAGCGTGTGGTGGCAAACCAGTATTATGCCGTGCTTCCGCTTTCCCAAATCGCATCGCTTCTCCATTCTCCTATCCACGAGCACCGCCTCACCGCCCTGCTTATGCTTGTGAAAAAATATGAAAAAGGCGAAGACAAAGAAAAACAAACAATTTTTTCCCGTTACCTGAAAAATCTACGGTTTATCAACAACTGGGACTTGGTTGACCTCTCCGCACCACGCATTATTGGCGCACACCTTCAAAACCGCTCAAAAAGGCTTATTTTTCAATTTTCTCACTCAAAATCGCTATTTATTAGGCGAATTTCAATAATTTCTACCCTTTTTTTCATAAAACAAGGTGATGTCAAATATACTTTAGCTATTGCTAAAAATCTATTAGAAGATAAGCATGATTTAATCCACAAAGCCGTCGGATGGATGCTTAGGGAAGTCGGGAAGAGAGATTTGAAGGAAGAAGAGAAATTCCTTCAACTGCACTACAAAAAAATGCCACGCACCATGCTCCGCTATGCGATAGAAAAATTCCCCGGCGTAAAAAGAAAATTCTACATGTCGTGAGCATGCATGGAAGCGATATCTTTAAATAGAATAATCCGCAATATAACGGGTTATGATACATAAAGTAGTAACTATTCACACTATTAAAACTCCCATAAATACCACAAACGGGCATTTTCCAACCAGCCGAACCAACGGGAGTTCTTCAGGTAGCCAAAATAAAACTTCATTCTATAAAAAAATAGATTTGACCAATACTCACAATAAAAAATTGTTTGCCAAAATTGTCGAGGGCTCCATCCCGCCAAAAATCAAAAAACTTAAATTTGAACTTTTACATGAAAAGAGCAGGAGCGAAGTGTCGTTTTACACAAATCTCTGGCCAGAATACCTCAGCGTTGCCATTGTGCAGCAGATATTCAAGCAGCATGGGATGCACGCATTTGAACGGGAAGGAATACTGCTTTTGGGGCAAAAAACAGGGGAAACAGGTGTTGGCGAACTTAGGCGAATCCATGTCCAGCCATTCGGCTTCCCCCCAACCATAAGCGGGCGCGAAGGCGAGGGAGGGGCGCTGACATTGACGCCTTTCATTATGAGCACAATATGGTCGGACCCGTTGCAAATAAAGGTAATCAACAATGGCGAAGGCAGGTATTCCATCCCCATGAACTATTCGATAAAGCTGGGCACAAAAGAGATGGACGTGAGGTTTTCCATCTCCACTTTGGTCTCCACCACGGACATTTACGCACGCCTGAGAAGTGCAAAATCTTTCATTGAAAACGTGTTTGAAAACGCATTAGAAAACATTGAGTTGAAAAGCTTAATCGGCCAATAAAAAAATTCGGAGAATCGAACATGAAAACATTCAAGCCTTTAACATTTGGCAGTTGCGAGCTGGTCGGCAAGCTTTCCGACAAATATGGCGGTGCCATACCGCCCTCGCTGCTGGAGCGCCGGCTCTTCGCATATATTGCCGGATGCGCCAGTTGCAATGCCATTGCCGAAATTTCAGGCAAAGGCGCCTTTTCAATCAGATATGCCAATTCAAATTTCCTGCCTGTTTTTCTCAGTTCATCCGCACTGGCCACCACGCCATTTGATGCCAAAGCCATCCGAGCGCATTTATCAACAAACCACACGGCCGACTTCCACAACATCAACGCCATTTCCGCAAGCCCTGAGGGCAAGCTATTCATCGCGCATTTTGGCTGCGAAATAGGCGGCGTGCGCCGGGATTTGATGTTTTACGATGAATCCGACACGCCCCACATAGAAAGAATGCGCAGCGCAACCGATGCGTTATCCGAAGTCTACCGCTTATGCCTGAATTTCATTTCTAAGGAAAGAAGGGCGGAAATCGTATCGTTTATTGAAGCACAGCAGCCTAAGCCTGGCTGAACCGGGTCTGAATTAACCCAAACACGCTCGTTTAAATATAATTATACACAAAAAAACGATATGTACCAGTGTATTGCGGTTCCAAAACGCGTGCCGAACATCCTCTACGACACTTTTGAATTGGCAGAGAGGTTTTCCAGCAATGGGGGCAAAAAACAAATCGAGTCCCGCCTTCTTCGCTATATGGCAGCATGCATTGGTGAAAATGCATTTCAGCTCGTCCGCGCAAATGCCTCAGATTATATTAACAAAAATGAAATGAGGTATGTAGTGAAAAAAAACTTTTCAAGAGCGCTCCTGCCACTTTTTCTTGAATTTAGCAAAGGCATGGACACCATCGATATCAGAACCTTGAGGTCCAACCTTTATTGCACCCCCGCCCAGGTGAAAATAAGCGTCATTGCGGCCATGGCCGAGCATCCAATCGGCCAGCCATATATCGCCGCTTTCGGAATTGTGCTTGCAGATGCCCACTGGGCGGCTATGATGTTAAGCCACTTTGCAGCCAATGAACGCCCAATCTCTTCCGCGTTTGCCCCGGATTACAGCATTGAGATTGCAGGAGTCCGCTGGAGTGCAAGCCGCGTTAGCCCGGATAATTTAAAGCGCACGGAAAATGCTGCAACCGCCCTTGTAGTCACTTATGAATTCATGCTCAATAATCTTCCGAAAGAACAGACCAATGAAATAATGGAATTGCTGGATGCAAAAGGATTGGTGGGCAAACGGGTATTTTAAAAAAACAGGGCACACCGTTTCTTTCCCGCATTTTAGTTGCCACCGCACTGTTTTCCTCCCTTCTTTTGCTTAAATGCGCGCAGCCAACCGCGCCAAACTCCCATTATTATGCCATTGCGGCAAAAACAACCCCCGTAGATTCCCTCTGCTATTTTCTCGTGCGAAAAGACACCCTTTTCCTCGGAAAAGAGCTTATGCTTTCAGGCTGGAGGGCAACAGTCCTTGATGCGAAAGACAACCGCGCCGCCCTTTCCTTTGTTCTGGGCAATGGCAAGACCAGCTTGCTTACCTATCCAAAATTCAATGTGATATTCCTTTCAGGCTGCGGAAGTGAAAGCGCATTGTCAATAAATAAAGCAGGGGTAAACAATGTCGAAGTTTCCATTTATGGGAAAGCAACAGCAAGAAGAATAAAGTAATAGAAATTCCTATCACTTATTAGAATTTCGTAGAATAGGCAGTTTTTAACCTATAGGCTATTGAAATAACCACATATTTTATCATAAAAGATACCTTTATATATTTCTGCTGCCATAAAAAACTCGGTGAATTATATGGATAGGCGCAAATTCATGAAACTAAGTTTGGGGACAGTTTTATCTACCTCCGCCATAGTTAAAGCCGCATCAAAACTTTCAGACACTCATATTTTGGCGATTACTCCGATATCTTCGGAAAAAGTCCAAAAACTCGCAGAATTCATCAAACAAAAGACAATGGTCCCGGGAGTAGAACAAATCAAATACTGGCCGGATGGAAAATTCAACATAATTTTGGTAACAAACGAGAAAAGATACACATTATCTATGAATGAATACAAAAACCTGACATATTTAAAAATCAAAGAACTGAAAGAATTAATCATAACAATAGATGATCTTAATGCCCGAAAAGATCTGAATTACATCCCGGGGCAGATAGAATTTAGAGACCATAACTTGACTGGAAGAATATTTTCTGGAGTCCAATGGGGCTATAAAGGAATGGGGGATTGGAAGCGTTTCACAGAAGAACCCTCTTTTCCAGTATCCGAAAGGGGAAATGAAAACCGCCAATACTTCCAATCTATGTTTGATCAGCATGTGGAAATTCTTCTGAATTTCTATGCTAAAGGATCTGGCAACTAAGCTCTTGACAGTAAGCCTTCTCGATGCATGAATTCAGGGCATTTTCACGCACCTTTGGGTCCGTAAATAATTTTGCTGAAACTCCAAATGTCTAGCCCGCTTTGCCGTCCGCTCGCCCGGCTTTGGGCCGGGCAGGCTGGCATCACAAGCAAAACATCAACACACCAAAAAAAT
>Ga0082335_1006966_pt1 | contig 14067 bp, 15 predicted proteins | sample Subgrocontami58m_FD_72375 | JGI IMG/M metagenome (GOLD analysis project Ga0082335, IMG submission 72375) | Subsurface groundwater microbial communities from S. Glens Falls, New York, USA - GMW37 contaminated, 5.8 m (SPADES assembly) (version 2) ...
GTGATATTATCGCTTAGTACTGTTATTCTCAATCCGCCCGAAACACTGTCATTAAATCTTACTGTGCTTATGAGACTTATGCCTTCAAGAGAAACCTGCCCCTCATTAACCAGCCTCAAATCTGCAACTATTGACTCATTTTCCTTGATTGACAAATCTTCAGGAAAAATAATTTTCAGAGAGCGGTATTTTACAACACTGCCGCCCCCTCCTCCCGGATTGATATTAGTCACCGTATTAGTTACCGATACGGTTAGCGTGCTTGAATTCGAACTTCCGGTATTTCCAGCCGAGTCAGTACAATTTATCCTGTAAGTGTATGTTCCGGCAGAAGTCGAATAAGTTATGGTCTCAGCCGAATTTTTAGTGATGCTTGAGTCAGTTGCAGTAATTGTATCATTAAGAATCAGAGAGCAGTTGTCTACATTAGAAACATCTGATACATTAAAATTATAATACTGCGCGCCAGTAACGCTTACAAGATTAATCGAAGGAGCAGTTCTGTCAACTGTAAAATTCACGCTCTCGCTGTTGTTCAGATTTCCGGTTGAATCATTGCAGTAAAATTTAGCAAGATAGTTTCCCTCCCCTATGCTCGAGTTAGTTGCATTGTAATTTCTGTTGTTAGTTGCAGACATGCTTGAGTTGCTTGCCCCATTATTCAGAGAATATCTGCATACCGCAGTCTCGTCAGTTGAAACATTGAAGGTAATGTTTGAAAGTGAATATGATCGATTAGTAGGATAAGTAATATTCACTGATGGAGGCGCATTATCAGTCAGTGTAAAATAATCAAATAAATTATTTCCTAAGCTTGAGTTAAACGAGTGTCCAGTCGTATTATATCCTGTCTTGCTTGCATTAATAGTATAATTAGAATAATATCTTTTTGTTCCGCCAGTATTTACATATTCAGTTATCTGTCCAAGCTGAGTCCATCCCGAAGCATTGGTGGTTAAATTAAAGTCATAAGTTCCTGAAATATTAAACGCAGTGATATTTGCATTAGAAACAGCTGCGCCACTTGTATCATTCGCATACGCTCGATAGTGCCATTTTCTTAAAAGTTCACTGTCCGGGTTGCCCGAACTGACAAATTCAGAAATCCCGCTATAGGTTACATTAAGGAATATAACATTCAGCGAAGTAATCAGATAAACATCAGTCAGGGAAGGATTAGAAAGATTACCTTCCATAAATGTATTATTCGAGCTTGAGACAAGATAAATTCCCCTCACGCCATTGTCTTTGACTGACAATCCGGAGAGAGTATTGCCAGAACTTGATTGAAGGAAGATTCCAAACAGTGAATTTCCATTTACAGTAAGATTATACGCCTGAATATTATTCGCATTTGATATCTCGAGTCCGTAACTCTGATTATTAAGAAAATTGTCTATCAAAGTGCTCTGGCTCGCGCCATCCAAGGAAATTCCAACCCCATTACTCGTCCCCATGGTAATATTGCAATTCCTAATTGTAGTATTAATCTGATTGGAATAAATTCCTGCCTGAGACTGAACATCATTGCTGATAATAAAATATCCCTGGCATCTTAAAGTAACATTCTGCGCATTAATGATGATGCACGAGCCAGTTAATGAGTTGTTAGTTATGCTCTGATTAACCGTATACGTCCCAGGCGAATCCAAAGTTCCGCACTGATAAACAGTCGTGCTTAAATTTGCCTGCGCGCTTGCGCTGAAATTTTCAGCCAAAATTCCGAAACTCTCATTTCTGGCAACACTAAGAGTTTTTGTTTCAATCAAATTTAAGCTCAGAATCTCAAAAATCAAAGAATAAACTCCAGGCAAGGTAAAATTATAATCAATAAAATCAGCAATACTTCTCGAATAAACTCCAGCTGAATTGTAATAGTAATCGCTTGTTTCCTGAGCAGTGCAATTTTGTTCAATTGTTTCAATATCCTGCATAGTGCAGTTTTGAATTATTGAACTTGAAGTCTCATTTCTGCACACAATAACTGTTTCATTATTCTCATTTATCTGCTCCTCGCACACTTCCGCCGTTGTTTCGATTGTAACATTTTCACATATCTCCCTTTGAGAAATAACGCTTATATTCACGCATACCTCAATCGTTGAATTAATCTCGGCATACTCGCCCAGTCCGTCAATAAATTGCGAAATTGTAAATTGCGGCTCTTTCATAATCTCGCCGCCTTTTTCAAGTCTCAGGCTCATGCCAATATCCTTCTGAATCATATCCCCGTCATTTACAGAAACAGTTATAGTTCCGGTTAATTTCTCGTTTATGTCGTAGTTCTCCTCAATTGACAAAGAAGCATTTCCTATTATAATAAATCTGTAAAAGAAAAGCACGTTTACAAGAAAGACAAACATTATTGTAAGCATCAAAGCACGCTTAATTAAATTCCTCATTTTTTACCCCTATTATCTTCCTCAATTATCAGAGTTCTCTTGTCAGAATCAAATTTTATCTTTATCTTCTGCCCTTTTTTCAGATTAAGCGTATCAACTACCGCCTTGGGTATCTTTATCCTGAATCCTGTCTGGATAGAATTATCCCGGAATATCACCTCTCCCATTTTTCAAGTACTTTTTAAATACCTTTAAAGGTATTTAAACTTTTCCAGAATGCCTATGCAAAGATATCATCCCAGAATTAGCCCCTATCCCATACTATTCTTTATAATTTGCCCCCGATAACACTGCGCCATCAGGATAACATTAACTTTTATTCAAGAATCACTCACTTTTTGCCGTTTTTTATCGCCCTAATCGCCCTTTTTTCTGCCTTCGCTTTCCTAATCCTGTACACAGCAAGTATGAGAACAAAAACAGCTACAATCCCTATGAAAATCGCAATGTTTATGAAGTTTATCACCCTGCTGGCAACATTAAAATGCGCAGAAGAAACAGCAGTGCCATTGGAATAAACAACTTCCACCCCAAGAAGATACTCTCCGGAAGGAAGATTCTTGGCACGGAAGCGTTTCTGCAGATTTTTCGGTCCGTCAATTAAAAGAGTCTCGCTTTCCTGAAGATAAGTTTTCCCTTCAAAATCCTTTATAAGATAACTAAGAGTAACATCTAATCTCGGATTATCAGCCATGGGTATGAGTGAAATTTGGGCATTTAAGTCATTCCCGCTTTTAATAGTCTTATCAGCGTCTAAAATAAGAACACTCACATCAAATAAAACCTCTTTCTTGCCTGCATTAATAGAAACATAAACTTCATTTCCCCCGATTATAAGTTTTCCAGCGTAAATTCCTGCTTTTGAAGGCGAGAGAAACAGAAATTTCAGGCTTTTTGACTCTCCAGCCCCGATTGTAACAGAATCAAAAGGAAGAATAACAAGCCCGTCTAATGACTGCTGGGTGATTTTTATTGTCTTGTTTCCAGTTCCGCGGTTAGTCACAATAATCGATTTTTCAGTATTTGAACTTAATTCCATATTCAAATCAATATATCTCAAATCAATTGAAATATTCTCAACTTTTTTCGCGCCAGTTGCACTCCCTCCCCCTCCGCCTGAAGTCGTCGTCAGCGAAGTTTCTGCGCTGAGATTATAGTATATAGTTGAATTAGTGCTGTCATTATAAACAAAAACAGCATATCTCAAGCTCAGGCTTCCTGAATGAGTCAGATTAAATATATTCCCGCTTCCGCTCACCCCTGCTTTTGCAGAATCTAATCTTGATTCATAAACGCTCGAAACAGAACCCCTCTCGCTGTGCCCGTTGCTTGTACTGGCTGAATCAGGAATCATAAAATTCGAAAAAGTTGGCGAGCCTATTGTCCCGGTATAATCAAAACTGACTTCATATCCGTATAGATTAGTTGCGCTCGAAACATCAATCACAGCGTAAGTTAAATTTTTTGCAGTCAACGTCACCCCTACTGCAGAAACAGAGGCCATAAGCAAAATAGCAAACACAATTCCAAAAACGAATATCAAATAATCCCCTCTTTTCATGATAATTACAGCAAAAATAAGAATTTAAATGTTGTGCTTTTGGTTTATTAGGCGGGTTATCTTTTGCAGGTAATCTCCAAGATAAGAATATAATCTCTTTCCTTCCTCTAATGACAGCTCTCGCTGATTATCTTGATTGTTTTTTGCGTAGACATATCTGTCATATGCCATCAAAGAGCCCGAAATTTTTTTTATTAATCGGATAAACTCGTAGCCATGATATCGGCGATTATTTTTTAAGCAATCAATCATATAAAGTGTTCTCAATCTTAAAATCAGTGAATATGCGATTATGTCACTTAACTTTCCATCAGGCTTAATTTTTTCTATTCTGTCAATTGAACTTTTTATGATATTTAATCTGTCTTTAGTTGTTTCCAAATACCATTGAACATTCTTTTTGTTGACTGTTATTTTTATTTCCTTAAGAAGATTCTTATTAAGCAAAGGCACTGCCTCGTGAAGCATAGGCCCAATAGGCAGCAGATTTTCGTTTAACTTGTAAGATAACAACTCCAAAGAGATTATCATTATTTCATAATTATCTTTTTTTATGCTCTCTCTGTCAGTTTTTCCTGAAATAATCAGTATATCTACGTCGCTGGCATTCGTCTGCTCCCCTCTTGCATAGCTTCCTGCAAGATAAATGCCCATTATATCGGATACGTCCATGCTCGATTTAACAATTTCCAGAACATCAGACAGGATTATCTCCGGAGTTTTATCCGCTAATTCCACTCTGACTCGCTTATCAAGCCATGCTTTAGGCAGCACCACTGCTGAAGCATTTCCTGATTTTATTGTTTTTCTTGATATCGATTCCATTTTTCATTCATCACGCTCTTCCAGATATTCTTCATCCTCCTGCTTTATTTTCTTAAATTTTTCCTCTATCTCCTTCTTCCAATAACCAATTGTGGTATCTTTGAGTGGTTTTTCATTTTTTATCTTGTCTTCATGGAATAAAATCTGCTTGTCAATAGCATTTATTCGCTTTTCTCTAACCTTTTTCATCCTTTTTCTGTCGTTCATATGTAAAGACATGTAAAGACATCTTTTTAAACTTTTCCATAGTCAACCCAATCGCGCCCGCCACCGCCAATAATGACAACTACAACCCCTCTATCAATCGCGCATACTCCTCTCTAGAAACTTTAAAATAAAATCGATAGCGTTCATTAGTAATGATCCCGCGAGTATAATTAAAAAATAAACAAGCTAATTCTTTGCGATTGTTAAGCACAAACAAGATTCTTAACGCTTATGTTTGACAGAGCTTCTTTGGACATCCTTTTGCTTACATTCAAAAGCTCTATCCCTAAAATATTTCCCTTTTTATCCAAGTCAATTATAGTGCTGTTGTCTATCTTCTTATTTGATGCGAACTCTCCGCTGCCAAACTCAATAAATATTGCATCTGCTTCTTTATCAAATGTTATTTTCATTTTTTTAAATCTTGTGTTGTTTATAAATAATAAACAGTAATCACCTTTATAGATTTATCTTTTTCGTACACGACTTCTATGTTTGCCCTTTGAACATTCTTTTGAACATAATATAATCCCTCTTGCTTGTCTGTTTTCTCGGGATATTTTATGATTTCCTTAATCTCCTCTTCCGTTATCTTTCTTTTCTTCATCCTCTCTTTTGCGTGTTCTGTAAAGACAACGTCCATAATTTCTACAATAAGTCAGTGTTTAAAAAAGTATCTCCCCGCCTTTTCAGAGTGTAAATTAGTTTCGTCTCGTCTTTCTTCCGCCCATCACGCCTGCTGACAAACATTTAAAATTATCCCTTCCCTCAATTTAAAATGAAAAAAGCAGGTGTAATATTAATTTTGTTAGTTTTACTCTCAAGCGTAGTTTATGCCAGCGAGTTGAAAGTTACATCTGAGCATCCATTTCTAATCAATAATAAATGGATTACTGCAAATCAGCTTAATGTCGGAGATAATCTGACCCTATCTAACGGAAGAAGTGCAATAATAAAGAATATTGGGAAAGTTACCTCTGAATATTCGTTTAAAGTCTATAATCTTGAAACTGAGAAGTATCATGACTTTATTGTTAATGGCGTTATTGTGCATAATAGCAATGCTGTTTACAGCACTAAAACCTTCAAGCAGTTATATCAGGAAATTAATATTTTAAAATTAACAAAGGAAGAAGGATATAGGTTGAATTATGCTGAAGAGGTTCTTAGAAGAAAATTATCTGACTGCGAGAAAAAAGCAATACTGGCAGCTCACGAGTACAAAAATGACCTTCTGTTTGACCTTTCCCGGAATAAACAAGCAGATGTATCCAAGGCAAAAGAGTTAAGAAGAACATTTGGCAAAGTTGAAACCAGAATATTAATGGAAAAGGGAATAGCTGGCAAATTGCATTTTAGTTCTGATGGGCGAAGTTACTGGCGGCTGACTAAAAATACTGCTATAAGCAAAGACGCAGTTAATAAGTGGGTAACCAGGCATTCATCGAGAGACATCAGAAATTTGCTTGCTCCGGATAGCAAGAGAATGATGACACAAAAAGAAGTTTCTGATTTTGCTGATAAAATGATATCAAAATTTGACAATGACTTTATTTTAAATCCAGAAAGAAGCATGGTAGAATATCCCTTTACAGAGAATGGTAATGCTAAAAAAATAATATTTAACTGCAAATCTTATGGGGGAGATGACCAATTTAAGTACTTAGTTGGTGGAACAGAGTTTCACGGGGATATCTTCAAAATAGGGGAGTGAATTCTAAAGCCTATTGCAAAGCCTATTGCGAAATCTGAATTTTTCAAGACGTGATAATGAATCAATGCAATCTTCTAATAAGCCGGATTTATGCTCTCCGTGTTCAAATCTTAATCCATTCCTTGCCAAAACGCAAGCAATCCTAAACATTTTTTTTGCTCTTTTTTTTCTAGTTTGAATATGCCCTCTGTCTAAGTTCAATCGTGAAAGAAAATGACAAATTAACAGGCTAGAAGGATTTTGGGTTAAAAGATATCCAAGCATGTTTTCTGCTAACTCATAATATCCGTTTGCAGCCAATCTCTCTGCATAATTAACCAGATTTTCCTCTGATGAATCTTCCTCTGCTTTTCTTGCTAAACCGCTAAGATATTCCCTCTCTTCCTCACGTACGTTTGGGTCTTCTTGCCCCGCCCCAACCACATAACTACCCTCAACATACCCATATTTAACTCGGTTCAAAGCAAGATTCCTTGGATGATGCGGGCTATCGCTTGAAAAACCAAAATCGGGTTTTCCATCAAATTCTTCGCTGATTTTTTTTAAGTATCTCTCTATTAGCCTTGACATTGTTAAGATAAAAAGAAACACTTTATAAAACTTCCTAATTTAGTTACTTAAAAGTGATAATAAAATTATCAAAAAACATCGTAAGTATAAAGCATAGACGATGAGATGTTTTGCTCCTATTTTTATCGTCGAGTTAAAAATACCAATTATGTGTAATTCAACATATCTTTGAGAATCTAATAAAATAGGCATAAAAATTATCGACGATAAGATTATGGTCCTATTCTATAGGAGGCATATTTTAATAAACCCCACGACGAACTTTATACTTACAAAACATCAGTCTAAAATTAGTTTCTTCCCGCAGTCTTTCTTCTTCTCAAAGCCAGTCCAGCGCCCGCCAGCGCCAGCGCCGACAACGTCGCGGGTTCCGGAACATTCAGCGAGTTCTGAGGAAAAATAACAAATTTCAGCTGCAGAAAGGTTTGAACAGTACAAAAGTATACTAAAATTGTACACCTACCGAATAATAAAAACAAGTACCTCAAGATGCCCACAATGTTTATATACCCCTAAGGATATAATATTATACTACTAATGGTATACATACAACTTGAAAAAACAGATTTTGAAGTTCTTGGATTGCTAATCGAAGATATAAGCCAAGAATATTCTATAAAAGATATATCAAACAAATTAAAACGACCATATGTCAAAATTCATAACAGCATAAAACGACTTGCGAAACAGGGAATAATAAAAGAAGTAATAAAAGGCAAGTCCCACTATTGTTCTGTTGATTATAAAGGCAATATAGACCTTGTTTGCTTTATTAACTCTCAAAAAGCAAAGGAATTCCTAAGAAGGAACAAAAAAATTAGCATAGTTATCTCAGAAATAGTTAGCTCCATTAAATTTCCTAACTGCTCTTTAGTTTTATTCGGCTCCTATGCAAAAGGCAATGCGGACAAGCATTCAGACGTAGACATAGCAATAATAACTTCCGATGAAGACAAAGAAAAAGCTGAAAAAATAATGAACTCCATAAAGAGACTCTCTTCTTTAGAAATCCACTCGTTAGAATTTACTTATGAAAATCTTATCGAAATGTTAAAGTCAAAAGAAAACAATGTTGGCAAGGAAATAGTTAAAAGCAGCATCATCTTTAAAGGATGCGAGCAGTTTTATGAGTGCAGGAGATTAGCCGAATGAAAACAGAAAAAGAGATAAAAATAATTGAATCAAACATTAATATATACTTAAACGAGGGTCTAATCAAAAAAGGCAGTTATGAGCATCTAACAGAATTCTATCTTAAAACCGCCAAGAAAACATTTCAAACCTCTGATGCGCTTATGCAGCTATCTGAAAATAATGAGCTAAAAAAGAAATTGGGATTAATGGATGATTTTGAAACTTATCTTTGGGTAATAACATCTGCTTATTATTCTATGTTTTATATTGTAAATGCCTTATTTTCAAACCACGGGATAAAAATAGGGGATAAAATAGCCCATAAAGTAGTTTCTGATAGTTTCTATTTTTATTTTATCAAAAACAATAAGATTGCAAAAGAATTATTTGAAATTTATGAAGAAGCAAAAGGGCAGGCAATGGATTTAATAAGTTATTCCGAACAGGCAGAAAAGCTTTTTCAGGATTTGGAGTTTGAAAGAGGCAAAAGGCATAAATTCCAGTACGACATGACTGAAAACGTAAAAAAGAGTTACGCTGAAACTTCATTAAAGCGGGCAAAAGACTTTTTTAATGAAATTGAATTACTGATAAAATAAATAGAGGTTCAGAATTGTCTCAAGTCATTTCTTCCCGCTATCTTCTCTTCCTTCTTCCGCCCATCACGCCTGCTGACAAAAAGTTAATCTTAATCTTGATTTAATTTATCAAAAAGTCCTTGAGTTTACCGCGCCTTAAAAGGTGCAGTTTGTTTAGGACTTTAGGATGCTCAGGAAAATCTTGACGTTGCAGCAAAGCAACGTCTGCATCCCCAAAAAATTTCTATCTGAAATTTTAGGGTGCTCAGAAATTCAAATATCAATAAGAATTTCTGACATAAAGGATGCAGTTTATTTTCCTGACATTATCAAACATTAAGTTTCCATCTCACTAAGCATAACTTCTATTTTTTCAACAATAGCTTTAGATTTTTCAAGAAGCTCAGCAAGCAATACCTTATTTACATCTGTTTTTGTTCCATATTGAAATTCTTCTCTTAATGACTTTGCGTCTTTAGTAGTCATCTGTTCTGTTGTTCTGATAAAAGACAAATCTTCCATGCTCAGACTAACTTCCTTAGCTTCAATTAAAAATTCTACTGTGCTTATCGTACATTCATGATTCCTTGATTCAAAACCTTTCTTAAATAGGACTGCTAAGAGGGCATGATAAATAGCATAGTAAGACTGCGATACTGCCCAATCATCAAAGTGTCCTTGAACATTATAATCTGCTGCCTTTAAGTTATGTTTTGCTTTTTCAATATGCTCTTTAGAAAGCTGGTCATTTAGCTTAATCTTTCTCATTCTCTTCTCACTTTCAAGACACCAGCTCAACTTATCTCTGCTGTTTGACATTTTTTAACACCTCTAAAAAGTTTGACTCTCCCCTCAAGATAATTCCTGTTTTGAGTATGTTTAAAACCACTTCTTTTTTGTTTTTTATTTCTTTAATAAAGTCTTCTTTCTTTAATATCAAAGGAACAACTGGCTTTGTTCTTACTTTTGACATGCCAAGGCAAAATTTAGTAACTTCTTTAGGTTTATTTGTGATAAACAAAACATCTACGTCATTAAAATCTTTATTGCTCAAGACAGAGCCAAATAAAATAATTAATTCTGCGTGTTCAAATTTTTGTATTTCCTCTGAGTAGATTTTAGAATATCCTTTTAAGTTTCTTCTCTCTTCTGACAGAAGAATTTCACACCATCTCATTGTTTCTTCATTGTTTAAATTAATCTGATAAAACTTAGCATTTCCTAAACTAGAAGATAAAACGAGATTATTCTTTTCTAAATCCCTTAATATCTTAAAAGCGCTGCCTACGCTCACACTGCTCTTCTTAGAAATCTGATTAATATTAACCAGTTCTAAATTTCTCAGTAAGTAGAGCATTATCTTCCTTGTGTTTTTAGGTATCATATTATAACTTTCACTTAAAGTGAATAATTATTCATTATTAATGAATGTTTATAAATCTTTCCATCCGGCATTATCTTTAGAATTATATCGAGTTATAGCAAAGGACACTGATAATTCCCCTATTTGTGCCTTTGATAGATAGGGGAAGACATAAAAGTCTTAGGGAATTATTTATGTCTTGCACTATAGTTTCCCCTCTTCCTTCTTCCGCCCATCACGCCAATCACGCCCGCTGCCGCCAATAATGATAACGTCGCGGGTTCCGGAACATTAATAGTATTCTGAGGAACGTTTGTTCCTGCGAGGATATCGGTTAGCCTCTCCGAATATTCAACTCCTATCCCAACAAATTACTTTTCAGAACATTGAATTTCTTTATTGCTTTTTCTATGTCTTCTTTTGAAATCTTGTCTAAAATAGATTCTACTTTCAAGCAGAATTCTGGAGCAGTTTTAGCTCTTTTTAATACTTCTTCCCTGCCAAAGTCTTTATCATAATAAAGAGCCCCGACTCTCAAATCCTTAGACTTTTCGAGTTCATCATAAATATCTTTGCCAACTATCCCCTCTTCTACAAACAAAGAATTTAAAGCAAAGATAGTGCAGTCATGTATTTCTGATTTTATTCCAACCTTCATAAACAAAGCGTAAACCATAAAATATTTTGCATAATAAGAAGTGTCTAAAATCCATTCATCTTCTTGTTTTTCTTTAGCTGATTCAAGCATATTTAATGCTGACCTTGATTTTTTCTTATAAACTTCTACGAGCCTTTCATTAGGATTAACAAGCTTTAAGCCGCTGGCTTTTTTGAAACAGAATGAATAATCATCTTTCTTTTCTTTCACAGTAATGCCTCCATACTTCATTGATAAATATGTCGTGATTATATAAAATTATGTGGTTTCCTACAATCTCTTTAATTAGCGCCCCTTGTTTAGAAAGCTGTTCTTTAAACTGATTTAAACTTATAGAAGTCAAATGTATTTCTTTGCTATACGCTTTGCCAAAATCCTTAATCTTCTTTTTTTCACTTTCTTCTATCTCTCCAATATACAACAAATCAATATCACTCTCCTTAGTATGCGTTAAATTAGCATAACTTCCAAATAAAATTAAGCATCCGTTTAAATTTAAGCTGAGAAACTCATCGTATAATTTTTTAATAAAAAATTCTTTATTTAGCAATTTTAATGTTTCTTTCTTCTCACTCAAAGATAAAAACTCCCTTACTTGATTGTTTTCTAAGTTAAGAGAATAAACTCTGCTCCGCCCCACATATTTGGAGAGGAGTATCTTATCTTTCTCAAAACTCTTTAAGTGAGGCAGCAGGCTAACATGGCTTTTTCCTATAAGCTTGGCCATCTCTCTTATGTGAAATTGATTAAAATAATTGCCTCTAAACAAGCCGATTATCCCGAGTTTAATGTTGTTAATACTTTCTACCATGTGGTAACTTAATTTACCATAGTTTATAAATCTTTTCATTTAAGTCAATGCTCAAAAGGGAATATTATCTAAATTCAGTTTCTTCCCGCAGTCTTTCTTCTTCTCAAAGCCAGTCCAGCGCCCGCCAGTGCCAGCACCAATAACGTCGCGGGTTCCGGAACATTCAGCGAGAACACTAAAAATGAACAGCATCGCCGCTAATCAACAATAGTTTCTACTGACAATAGAAAGATATCATAAAAAACAAGTGCATCAGGATGACCGTAAAGTTTATAAACAAGTACATTATAATGTACCTGTATCAAAATGGAAAAAGCAAAATTAGAAGAGTTTAATCACTGGTGGATAAGAAGAAAGGTAGACTCAGACCTTGCTCTGCCTTTAAAAAGAGACATCTACCAAGAAATAGAAAATCGCCTTAAGGAAAGGTTCATACTAGCAATAGTTGGGCTAAGAAGAGTTGGAAAAACAACCATAATCTATCAAATTATAGAAAATCTGATTAATGACGAGGTTTCTCCCGAAAATATTTTATTTTTCTCATTTGATGAAGTGTCCATAGCTTTAGATGAATTTTTAGAATCCTACAGAGAAATACAAAAAAAAGATTTTAGAGATGAGAAAGTATATATCTTCTTAGATGAAATTCAAAAATGCGCTAATTGGGAAAATGAATTAAAAAAATATTATGATTTGTATCCTAAGCTCAAATTCATAATAAGCGGCTCAGAATCGCTCTTTATCAAGAAAAAATCTAAAGAAACATTGGCAGGCAGAATCGTTGAGTTTATGTTGTCACCATTCACATTCAAAGAGTATTTAAGATTTAATAATGTAACTCCCAAAGAATTCGAATATGAAACAAAAATTAAGCCTCTTTTTCTCAAGTTCGTAGAAAAGGGCGGATTTCCAGAAACATTCATGCTCAAAAACGATAAAGATTTTAAAGAATATCTTAAGTCGTTAGTTGTTGACAAAATTGTGTATAAAGACATTCCAAAAATATTCAAGTTAGATGACCCCGAATTTTTGAGAATTCTCTTAGAATTAATCTCTTCTAATCCTGGAATGTACATAGATTATCAGTCATTAAGCAAGCAGTTTGGCAAGGACAGAAGAGTAATAAAAGATTATTTGTTCTATCTAAAAGAAAGCTTTCTAATTAGCGTGCTCGGGAACTATAGAAAAGGAAGCGCAGCAACATTGAGGAAAAAAAAGAGAGCATATCCTGCAGATAATTCCTTAACTTATCTATACAAGCCAAACATTGATGAAACATTTTTTGGAAAAATGGTCGAAACTTCGGTGGTAAATAAAGTCAAAGCTTCAAGTTTTTGGAAAAATAGAAATGAGATAGATATAGTTCAGGACGACTTGCCAATAGAAGTAAAATACCGAAATAGCATTGATTCAGAAGACTTTAAGCCGCTAAAAGAGTTTATGAAAAAGTTCAATAAAAAAGAAGGAATAATCATCACAAAGAATGAAGAAAAGAATATTAAGTTTAAAGAAGGAGTAATATCCTTAATTCCCGCCTGGAAATTTATGTTAAATTAGTTTCGTCTCGTCTTTCTTCCCCGTCCCATCACGCCAATCGCGCCCGCTGCCGCCAATAATGATAACGTCGCGGGTTCCGGAACATTCTGCGAGTTCTGAGGAATTATACAAAAAAGTATAGAAAAGTTTATAAACACAAAAGACATTTAATAAATGTCATTGCTAGGGCGTTCGTCCACGATAGTGGAGGGGCAAACTAGGTCACGGTATTTATACCCTTGACTTATTTTTCTTTTGGGGTTGACTTTTTAGAAATGTTTCCATTTCTTCTAAACTAATATCCACATAAACTGAAAGTAAATTCTGCTTATCTTTAGACATTAAATATGCATAACCGTGTGCATTAGAGGTATGGGGTAACTTCTTAAAGGTTATCGATTTTATTATTCTTCCGTCTAATTTTTCTAGAAAATGTTTAAGATTTTGTTTGATATTATTTTCATGACCTGAGAAATCTCTGCATATAATTAAATCTATTTCTTTATGTTTTACGTCTATCTTCTTGAATATATAGTAAATTGCCGCACAGTGAACCTCCCTGTGCCAAGAGCACAGGGCATCATTAAGTGAAATCGAACAGCTTAAGCTGTTCTCCTTTTCTTCCTTGCTTTTTGATATATTCTCTAATAATATCTGCATTAACCCCTTCTCCGACTGTAGCAACATAGCCACCATCACTCCAAAATT
>Ga0082335_1006968_pt1 | contig 14063 bp, 12 predicted proteins | sample Subgrocontami58m_FD_72375 | JGI IMG/M metagenome (GOLD analysis project Ga0082335, IMG submission 72375) | Subsurface groundwater microbial communities from S. Glens Falls, New York, USA - GMW37 contaminated, 5.8 m (SPADES assembly) (version 2) ...
GGGTAGGAGCGGTCGCGGCGGAGCCCGAGTCGCCGCGAGGTCCGGCGGACCGAGCCGGGGTCGAAGATGGCGCTCTCGATCAGGATCGCGCTGGTGCCTTCGTTCACCTCCGTCGCCTTGCCGCCCATGACGCCTGCGATCGCGACGGGGGCGGCGTCGTCGGCGATGACGAGGGCGTCGGGCGTGAGCTTGTACTCGTGGCCGTCGATGGCGGTCAGGACCTCGCCATCGCGCGCGCTCCGCACGACGATGCGGGGGCCGGAGAGGCGGTCGAGGTCGAAGGCGTGGAGCGGCTGGCCGGTCTCGAAGAGGACGTAGTTGGTCACGTCGACGACGTTGTTCACAGGGCGCAGGCCGATCGCCTCGATGCGGCGCGTGAGCCAGGGAGGGCTCGGCGCCACGTGGATGCCGGTGACGATGCGCGCGGTGTACCTCGGGCAGAGCTGGGGGGCCTCGACGTCTACGGGGCAGCGGTCGAGCCGGTCGACCCGCTGTGCGGGGACGTCGAGGGGGGGCGTCGTGACGGGTGTCCCGGTGACGAGGGCGGCCTCGCGTGCGACGCCGAGGATGGAGAGGCAGTCGGGGCGGTTCGCGGTGACCTCGAGGACGTAGACGGCGTCCTTGCCGCTGCCGTGCAGCTCCTCGACCTTCACGCCGATGCGTGTGAGGCGCTCGGAGAGGGCCTGCGCGTCGAGGTCGACGGGGCAGTACTCGCTGAGCCAGTCGTGGGTGAACTTCATGGAGGTTCCCTATCTCGAGATTGTCGGGGCAACGTCGGGGCCGTGGCTCGCGAGCCCCGAAGACTGTTCAGGCAACTTCGTGAGCGCAGCCAGCGAGCCCCGAAAACCGTTCGGGCAACGTCGTGAGCGCAGCCCGCCAGCCCCGAAGGGGCGTCTCAAGACAGCCAGGGGCGCAGCCCCTGGAATTGCGGTTGCGACCGACGACGGAGCCCTGAAAGGGCGACACATCGACGCGAAATCGCCGGCAATGTGTCGCCCCTTCAGGGCTCCTTGGTCCATCTCGCCCGAGATTCCCAGGGCTTCGCCCTGGGCTGTCCTGAGGCGCCCCTTCGGGGCTTCCGACTTCACTCCTACAGTGTCCCTATTTCTCACTGACGAGCTTGAGCGGGGCAGGGAGCGGGCCGGAATCGAGGATCGCCGAGAGATCCCTCGCCTGGAATTCCGTGAAGGACCCGGAGACCCTCGCGGTCCCATCCACGATCGCCTCCCGGATGGTAGGCGCGCTCCATAACTCTCCGTCGAGTGCGATGGCCAGCCGTTTCCCAACGCTCTGCTTCGTTACATCCGCAAAGGAGGACTTTCCCTTTTCGGCAAGCTTCACCAGAATCGCCCATCCTTCCGGGGTCTGGGATGCGGACGCGGTTGCAACGGAGTCGCTACCCAACACCGCGGGGACCTTGACGCGAAGTCGGGCCGGCTCCTCGCCTGCGTCACGTCGCGCGAGAACGCGGCTCCCAGGGATGTCCTTGTCGAGTTCTTCCTGGTTCTCTGTGTCGATGAAGATCTCCAGTCGGCCGACGGTGGAGACCAGGCGCTTCACGCGCTCCGCGGTGTCCGCGTCGGCGTTCTCTAGCGTCACGCGGACCTGCCACTTCATCTGCGCGACCTGGACGCCCTTGATGTCGGCGGCCTGGAGGCGCCTCAGGATCACGGGGGTATCGTCCTCCGCGGCCTTCTGGGCCTTCTCGTCGGAGTCGATCTCCTTAGCCGTGTCGCGATCGACGTGGAAGGTCATCTCAACGCGGGACCCCTCCGCGTGCGCCAGGAGCGCGCCGAGCAGGACGATGGCTGCAATCCTCATGTCACCCTCTTCGCAGGAGTCTCCTGTCGACGAAATCGTCCCGAGCGTCCACTCGCGAGTTCAACCACACCCTCTCCCGCTCCCGCACCCGACCCCGCTCCCGAGGCCCGAGGGCGAAGCTCGCGCGCGCTGGCCCGTTTCCGCCGCGTTCGACGCCCGCGGCGCCCCTGCGGCGAATTTCGGACATCGGGAGCGGGGTCGGGTGCGGGAGCGGGAGAGGGACCAACGCCGGCGCCCCACCAGGATCACCGCGGGCTATCCAAACTGCCCCAGGAACCGGAAGTGGTTCTGGTGGAACAGGCGGATGTCCGGGATCCGGTGCCGCAGCATGCAGAGCCTCTCGACTCCCATGCCGAAGGCGAACCCCTGCCACCGCTCCGGGTCGATGCCGACGTTGTTCAGCACCTTCGGGTGTACCATGCCGCACCCGAGGATCTCGAGCCACCCCGACTGCCCGCAGACCGCGCACCCCTTCCCGTCGCAGAAGATGCAAGAGCAGTCGACCTCGGCGCTCGGCTCGGTGAACGGGAAGTAGCTCGGGCGGAACCGCATCGACACGTCGCGCTGGAAGAAGTCCTTCGCGAACACCGACAGGATCCCCTTCAGGTCGGCGAAGGTGACATCGGTGTCGATGCAGAGCCCCTCGACCTGGTGGAAGATCGGGTAGTGCCTTGCGTCGGCCACGTCGGGGCGGAACACCTTCCCCGGCACGAGCACGCGGATCGGCGGCTTCTGCCTCTCCATCACGTGCACCTGCACGGGCGAGGTGTGGCTACGGAGCAGCTTCTCCTTCCCCTCCAGGTAGAAGGTGTCGAAGGGCTCCTGCGCCGGGTGGTTCGGCGGGATGTTGAGCGCGTGGAAGTTGTAGTATGGCGTCTCGATCTCGGGCCCCAGGGCGACCGAGAAGCCGAGGCGCGAGAAGCACCGCTCGATCTCGCGGAGCGTCGCGTAGATCGGGTGCCTCCGCCCGACGACGCACGGCTCGCCGGGCACGGTGAGGTCGTAGTCGTCGTGCCCGGCCGCGGGCGACGCTGCGAGGGAGGCCTCCTTCGCCGCGGCGAGCGCCTCGAGCGCCTTCTGCGTCTCGGAGAACGCGCGGCCCGCGCCGGCCTTCTCCTCGGCTGGGAGCGCCCCGATGCGGGCGGAGTAGTCCCTCAGAGCGCCCCGCTTCCCGAGGTACTTCGACCGCCACGCCTCGAGCGCGGCGGCGTCGCGCACCGGTGCCAGATCCGCCTCCGCCTGGGCGCGGAGCGCAGTCAACTCGTCGATGAGGGACATGTGGGATTCCATGGGGGGTGAACCGTTGACGGACCGCCGGGTTCAGGTCGTCGGTCCCACAACACCGAACATGGGTCCGAGTCGCCCGATCACCTCGTCGGCGAACGGCTTGAAAGACATCGAACATCGCGTGAGCAATTGGCTGATACTTGCCCGTCCGCAGACCTCGGCATACATGTGGGCGACGGACGACCGCTGCCTCCCATCGAGGCCGAGCCACTGCTCGACAAGGGACTTGGGATCAGACTCCTGCTCTGCGGCGGATGGTGCGGCGCATGGGGGCCCCCCCAGGGCGAGATGGATCGACTCCGCTGTCCCGAGGATCCAGGCTTCAAAGCATCGAGTTGCCTCGCCGATCGCAGTTCGGCGCGCGAGACTCTCGCCGGCGACGACAGCTTCCTCGCGGCAGCGATTGAGCTCTCCCCACCGAGTACGCGGCTCCGACCTGTCCGTGTCGACGAGAACGACCACCCCCCCACACTTCATGGTCTTGGCCAGGGCCCATGTCGCAGCGAGCTTCCCTCTGTATCCCCTTCGAAAGGTCTCAGTCGCCGACAGCTCCGCCTCTTCAGCCGACTGGTGGATCCTGGGGAATTTCTCCACACACACTTCGAAGTCAGCGGCTGTCGTGCCCCCGCGTTCCAGGACTCTCTGGACAAGCCTGGCCGCTGCCCCGTCCTCACTCACCCTGCAGACATCCCACCACGATGGGGACGAATCGTGTGCGCGCACTCCCCGCCCCATCTCTCGCCCGCCGTCGACCGCCAGAAAGAGCCTAATCATCCGGAAAACCTTCAGCGAACTTGTCCTCTCCGACGCTGGTCCATAGCTCGCCGAGACGGAAGGCCCCGAGGAGCTTGTCCAACCCTGGCATTTGGCTGACCTGGTGCAGGGATGTGTCCCCCGAATCGCCTCTGCGGGTGACCCAGACTTCCTCCGGTTGCAGGTAGTCGAGGAGATATGGGGAGTGCGTCGTCATGATGACTCGGGTCTGAGGAAAGTCCTTGAGCGTCGCTCGAATCAGGTCGACGATCTCGCGGAGTCGCCCAGGGTGCATGCCGTTCTCGGGTTCCTCGATCGCTATCACCGCTGGCGGTGTCTTGGCGCGGAGGATACTCAGGAACCCCAGGTAGTACAGCAGTCCGTCGGAGAGGTGACCCGCGGAGACCCTGGCCCCAGACTTGAGCCGAAACTCAAGGGTGTCCAGGAACTCGGTCCTGGTGCCTTCCATTCCGATCGGGAAGGACTTCTGAACGGTTTTTGCGATTGTACGGATTTCGAAATCGGCGACGAGGGACTTCTCCTGGAGCAATCGCCGAATTTCGAGCATGCGCTCCGGCGCATTCACCGCCAGGTATACGAGGAACGCCGGCAGGCCGTAGCCCGAGGTTCCGAGCGCAGGCGCTAGGCCGCGCTCCTGCGGTGTCGGCTGCGCAAGCGCGTGTGGATCGAGCTGGTATACCGGTCCGCAGACGAGGGATGGACGCACTCGGTCCCATGCGTTCTGCGAACCGAGGAGCCATGTGCTTCGGCCGATGGTGCATCCGCCTTGGTCTTCCCAAGTCTTCCCCGCCAGACTGAGCCTTTGATGAGAGATCCGAACCCTGGCGGATGGAGGGTGATCGATGCTGAAGCCCAGTCGTGCGGTCTCCGCTTCGGACGGTCCCGTGGAAACCTCGAACTCGAATTCGAGGCGACCGGACGGCTGCGCCTGCCGACTCAGGAGACCAGCGAAAACTGCGGCGTCCGCAATCTCCTCCTCGACTCCCGTTGGACCCTGGGCCTGACTGATTCGACACGCGAGGGCGATCGCCTGGAGAATGCTGCTCTTCCCTGTGTCGTTCTTTCCGATCAGCACCGTGAGCGGCTGAAGCGGCAGCGCCACGTCCCGAAGGCACTTGAAGTTCAGAATACGGACGGAGCGGATCATCGCTGAGATCGCCTCGCTGCTTCTGAGCAGGTCCCGCGCAAGGTGCAAGCAGCCTACGCCGGCGTGAGCGCCGCCTTGGCCGTCGCAACCAGCTTCTCGAACCCCGGCGCGTCGCTGACGGCCATCTCGGCGAGCATCTTCCGGTCCACGATGACGTTCGCCTTCTTCAGGCCGTTGATCAGCTTGTTGTAGTTGAAGCCGAGCGCCTGCGCTGCCGCGCCGATCCGGATGATCCAGAGCGCGCGGAAGTCCCTCTTCCTGCGCCGACGGCCGGCGAAGGCGTACCGCCCCGCCCGCTGCACCGCCTCTTTCGCGGTGCGGTAGAGCTTCGACCTGCCGCCGAAGAAACCCTTCGCGGCCTTGAGCGTCTTCTTCTGGCGGCGGTGCCTGGCAACGCCGCTTGATGCACGGGGCATGGCATTTCCTCCGAGTCTCGGTCCCTACTTCTCGATCGACAGGTGCAGCGCCCTGCGGAACATCTTCTCCTGGGCGCCGGAGAGCATCACGAGCTTCCGGTTCTTGCGGCGCTGCTTCGGGCTCTTCGCCGACAGCAGGTGACTGTGCCCGCCCTTCTTCCGGCGGATCCGGTTCTTGCCGGACACCCTCACCCGCTTCGACACGCACTTCGGGGTCTTCAGCTTTGGCATCGGTCCTTCCTTTCGTGCTAGCTTGCCTGCGTCCCGGTCGCGGGAGGCTCCCCGGTCGCCGGTGGCGCCTCCGTCGCCGGGGGCGCCTCCATCGTCGGAGGCTCCTCCGGCGGGCCCTGCTCGGGCTCCTCGGGCGGGCCCTGCTCCGGCGGCTCCTGCGCCCCCTCCGCCCCGTCCTTCGTCAGCTCCTTGTGCGCCTTTTCGCGCTCCTTCTCCGCCTTCTCCACGACGCCCGGCTTCGCGATCAGCGTCGTCGTCAGGCGCGATCCGTCGCGCCGCATCGGGCTCTCCACCTTCGCGATGTCCTCGAACTGCGCGAGCAGCTTCTTCATCGCCTCGTAGCCGATCTCCTGGTGCGCCATCTCGCGACCACGGAACGTCATCGTGATGAGGACCTTGTCCCCGTGGATCAGCCAGCCCCGCGCGTGCTGCGTCTTGACTGTGACGTCATGTTCGTCCGTCAGGGGACGCAGCCTCACCTCCTTGATGTGCGAGACGTGGTGCTTCTTCTCCCCCACCCGGCTCTTCTTCTTCTGCTCGTACTTGAACTTTCCGTAGTCCATCAGCCGGCAGACGGGCGGGTTCGAGTTCGGCGCCACCTCGACCAGGTCCAGGCCCCGTTCGTCGGCGAGGCGCCGCGCGTCTTCCGTCGCGACCTCCCCGCGCTTGGTCCCCTCGTCGTCGACCAGCATTACCTTCCGGACACGGATCTCTTCGTTGATACGATGCTCGCCCTTCGGAATCGCTTGGTCCTCCTAAACGACCTACTTCCGATCCTTGACCTTCGCAGCGAAGGCCTCCAGGAACTTCTCGATCGGCATCGCGCCCAGGTCCGCGCCGGACCGCTCGCGCACCGATACCTGCCCGCTCGCCGCCTCGCGGTCCCCCACGACCAGCATGTACGGCACCTTCTGCATCGCCGCCTCGCGGATCTTGTAGTTGGTCCGCTCGCTGGAGTCGTCCACCTCGACCCGCGCCCCCGCGGCGCGGAGCTGTGCGGCGATCTTGTGGCAGGCCTCGTTGTGCCGATCGGCGATCGGGATCCCCCGCGCCTGCACCGGCGCGAGCCAGAGCGGGAACGCCCCGCCGTAGTGCTCGATCAGCACCGCGAAGAACCGCTCCAGGCTCCCCAGGAGCGCGCGGTGCACCATGTACGGCCGCTGCTTCGAGCTGTCCTCCGCGATGTAGTAGACGTCGAACCGCTCCGGGAGGTTGAAGTCGAACTGGATCGTGCTGCACTGCCACGGGCGGCCGAGGCAGTCCTTGATGCGCAGGTCGATCTTCGGGCCGTAGAACGCCCCGCCCCCCTCGTCGACCTGGTAGGCGAGCTTGGTGCGCTCGAGCGCCCGCTTGAGCGAGGCGACCGCCTTGTCCCACATCTCCACCGAGCCGATCGCCTTCTCCGGGCGGGTCGCGACGTAGATCTCGTAGTCGTTCATCCCGAAGAGGCACAGGAACTCGACGACGAAGTTGAAGACGTTGAGGACTTCGTCCTCGACCTGCTCGGGGCGGCAGAAGATGTGGGCGTCGTCCTGGGTGAAGCCGCGCACGCGGGTCAGGCCGCCGAGGACACCGGGCTCCTCGTAGCGATAGACGGTCCCGAGCTCCGCCATCCGCAGCGGCATCTCGCGGTACGAGTGGAGCCGGGTCTTGTAGATCATGATGTGGCCGGGACAGTTCATCGGCTTCACGCGGTACTTGCGCTCGTCGATCTCCATCGCGGCGTACATGTTCTGCGCGTAGTTCTGCAGGTGGCCGCTGATCTCGTAGAGCTTCTCGCTCGCGATGTGCGGGGTGTAGGTGAGCGCGTAGCCGTGCGCCAGGTGCTCGTCGCGCCAGACCTGCTCGATGATGGAGCGGATCATGGCCCCCTTCGGGTGCCAGTGGACCAACCCCGCGCCGACCTCCTCGTGGAACGAGAAGAGGTCGAGCTCCTTGCCGAGGACGCGGTGGTCGCGCTTCTTGGCCTCCTCCACCCGCGCCAGGTGCTCCTCGAGCTGCTTCGGCTTCACGAAGGCGACCGCGTAGATTCGCTGGAGCATCTTGTTCTTCGCGTCGCCGCGCCAGTAGGCGCCGCTGACGTGGGTCAGCTTGAACGCGGGTGCGCGGCCGGTCGCCGGGATGTGCGGGCCGCCGCAGAGGTCGGAGAAGGCGCCGTGCTGGTAGAAGGTGATCGACCCGTCGGGCAGGTCGTTCGCCAGCTCGACCTTGTACGGCTGTCCAGCCTTCTCCAGACGCGCCCCCGCGTCGGCCTTGGAGGCCTCGCTGCGCTGGAACGGGACGTTCGCGGCGATCGACTTTCTCATCTCCGCCTCGATCGAGGCGAGGTCGTCCGGTGTGAAGGGGCGCTCCATCTCGAAGTCGTAGTAGAAGCCGTCGTCGATCGGCGGACCGATGGCGAGCTTCACGTTCGGGAAGAGCTTCGTCACGGCCTCGGCCAGGATGTGTGCGCAGGAGTGGCGCATGATCGGCAGGGCCTCGGGCGCATCCTCGGTGATGAGGCGGACCTTGGCCTCACCGACGAGGCGGAACGAAAGGTCCCGCAGAGCGCCGTTGACCTCCCCGACGACCGCCGCCTTTGCGAGGCGCGATCCGATGGAGGCTGCGATGTCGAATAGGGTTGTGCCGTCCGGATACTCCCGAAAGGAGCCGTCCGGCAGGATTGCCTTGGCCATGCGTGTCGACAAAATCTCGATGAAAAGCCCGGAGAATAAAGCAAATGCGCCGAGAGGTGTCAACAACAACCAAGGCCGGAGGGTTCAGGCGGGTCGCGAGCGCATCCAGACGTGGACGCCCCAGACGATGGCGGACAGCGGCACGGTGTAGGTGGTTGCCCAGAGAACGGCCCAGGCGAACGCGCGGTGGAGGCTCCGCTCGCAGCCGTGGCGGTCGTTGGCGATGCGGGCAAGCATGCCGCGGACCAGGGCATAGGCGAGGAAGGCGAGGGCGGGGACGGCGACCTCGAGGAGGAGCCATGCGGCGCCGATGAGGAGGGCGAGGGCGAGGAGGAGGAGGCACGCCTCCTCGGCGGACTGGAGGCAGCCGCTGCCCGCATCTCCCGCCGAGGAGCCGGCCTCGCCCAGGATGTGTGCGGCGCCCGGGACCCACGAGCGGGCGGGACGCCAGGCGTAGTCGTCGCTCAGGCGGCGGCCGCGGTAGAGGAGGTGCGCGAGGACGAGGACCCAGGCGAGCCACCAGGCCACGAGGACCAGCTCGAACTCGACCCACGCGGGGAGCCTCGCGGCCAGCGGGATGACGAGTGCCGAGAGGACGAGACACCCAAGGAGGACGGCGACGCTCCCCTTTCCCGAGACGAGCGGCAGCGCGAGCCGGCGCGTGAGGGGGCGGCGCGACCTGGGCGCTAAGGGGGGAGGCCCGGTTTCAGTCACTTCGGAGGCTCCCTGCCAGCTCCGCTGGCCTGCGCTACCGCGCGCCGAGGATCTCGTTGACCGAGATGGAGACGTCGGGGAAGGCGAGCGGGGAGATCTTCTCGCCTCGGCCGAGACGGTGGATCGAGCGGTAGCCGGACTTCGTCGGGCGGCGATGGACCTCGACGCGCTCGCCATTCAGGTCGACAATCCAGGATTCGCGAACACCGGTGGCCGCGTAGTGAGGGATCTTCACTTCGCGGTCGTTCTTGAGCGTCGTGTCGGCAACCTCGATCGCCAGGAGGATGTCGGACGGCTCCGGGTGTCCTGCGGCATAGAAGTCGTCACGATGTGCCAAAAGCGAAACGTCAGGCTGCGGCTCCCAATACGCATCGAGCACGACCGGATCCTGGACACTGACGGTCGCGCGGTCGCCGAGCCGTACGTGGAAGAGGCGAGTCACCCTCTTGACGCACGCAGCATGTTCCGGCCCCACTGGCGACATCATGACCACCTCCCCATCGATCAGCTCGGTACGCATGTCGCCGCTGAGGATGCCGGCACGGCCCATCTCGTGGTACTGCTCGACCGTGAAGCGCATGGTCGCTCGTCCGTTCGCCATCGAGTGTCCCTCGAAGCCGTTTCCAGACGCCATTGTCGTGGCGCGAGCCGCGTGCGTCAAGGCCGCTACTCCCCGCGTGTGACCCAGATGGGGCTCGACCAGGCCATCTCGTCGTTCTCGAGGATGAGCCTGACGTAGTAGTAGCGCGTCTTCTTCCGCGCCGCGTCCTGCCACGTGAGGTCCACCTCGCGCTTGCCGATCGGCTCCTCCGCGCTCCCCCACGACTGCACGACCTTCGCGTTCGAGATCACCTCGACGCTCCGGATCGCCGCCGGTCCGCGCGCGTGGATCGTCAGCGCGGCGCCCGCCTCCCCGCCCGCGTACTCCTCTCCCATGAAATGCCCGTCGGCGCGCACGTCGAGCACGATCCCGTACGACGTCGAGCCGTAGCACCGCTTCTCGTGCAGCGCGTCGAACACCTCCTCGCGCGAGTTCCCCTTCGCATAGACGCACGCGTACGACACCCCGTACCCGTGGTCGCTCGAGCAGATGAACCCCAGGCGGTACCCCTTCGCGAGCGCGTCCTGCACGAAGCCCCCCTCCGCCGTCGCGTTCGCGTGCTGGCGCGGGCAGCCGGCGCACTCGTACGAGCCGCGGCAGGCCTGGAACATCTCGACGAGCCGCTCCACGTCGGGATCGTTCACCGCCCAGTCGTTCCCCATCCGCGGGTCGGCCGAGGTGTGCGGGATCGTGATCGCCTTCTGCCCCGCGAGCACCTTCCAGATCGCCTCTCGGTCGTTCGCGCCGTCCACCCCCGGCCGCACGATCGGCGCGGGCCGCGCGGGGAAGACGATGTTCCTGTGCCCCTCGGGCCACTTCAGCGACGCCTCGTAGCCGAACAGCGTCGTGAACACCCCCGGCAGGTAGTAGAAGTCGGCGAGCTTCTGGATCCTCCACCAGTTGAAGTCGGTCGTGTGCTGCGAGTGGTCGCTCATCATCATGAAGTCGTACTGGCAGACGTCGTGCGAATACCGGTAGTGGTCGTCGAGCGAAGGCTCCGTCCCCCCCGAGCAGCGCGAGACATTCGAGTGCTTGTGCAGGTCGCCGAAGAGGAGCTTCACCGGCTCGTCGCCGATCTTCGTCTCGTAGCGCGCCTCCTCGCGCGGCACGAGGCGGCTCGACAGCTCGCTCGGCGTCGCCGACAGCGCCGGCGCCTCGATCGTCTTCGGCGCCTCGCCGCGCGTCGACGGCGCGAGCCGCGTCACGTAGATGTCGCCATTCCGGCCCAGAGGCTTCCACCCCGCATGGTGGTCATCCGGCTTCGCCTCGTCGCCCCACGTCACGCGATGCTCCATCTCGTGCGCGACCCAGACCGCGTCGCGCGTCGCGCAGACCGAGGCCTCCTCCAGGTACCCGTCGCTGTGCTCGAGCACCTCCGGCGTCGTCCACGAGCCCCCCTCGTAGCGGTAGGCGAGCACGTCCCACCAGTAGACCTTCCCTCCCGCCTGCTTCTTCTTCCCCGCGGCCCCGGCGGCGTTCGTGAGGGCGCGATGGACGAGCCAGACTGCCCCTCCCGCGTCGACGGCGATCTTCGGGTAGCCGCAGTGGAGGACGCGGTACCCCTCGGGGATCTTCACCTCGTCGCTCGCGGGGGCGAGGCGCCGGTCGCCGGCGAGGCAGCGGACCTCGACCCAGGCGTCGGGCCGGCCGCCGTGCTGCGGGCCCGTAGTGGCCTCTCCCGTGATCGTCGTGTTCCCCGAGCCGTCGTGCTTCGGCACGGAGATGCGGTCCCAGCAGCCCCACACGCGGTCCTGCGCGTCGACGGCGAGCCCCGGGTGCATGTCGTACGCCTCGTGGTCGGTGAGGCGGACCTCGTCGGAGAGCTTCCCCTCCGCGTAGCGGCGGACGAAGACGTCGTAGTCGGCCTCGCGGAATGCGCTCCATGCGATCGCGAGGGCACCCTTCGAGTCCGCGGCGACGACGGGGTCCCAGTCGTTGCCCGGCGCGTCGCAGACGGCGATCGGCGCGGACCAACGGGTGCCGTCGAACGACGCGAGGAAGATGTCGTAGTCGCGGTCGTGGAACGCCTGCCACGTCATCCAGAGGCGCCCGCTCGGGTCGACGCACATCTCGGGGTTCTGGTGGTAGCCGTCCTCGGGGGTGACGCGCGCGGGCTTGGACCACTCGCCGTCGGCGAGGACGCTCGCCCAGATCGACGTGCGGACCTCGGTGGTGGCGGTCCATGCGACGACGATGCGGTCCCCCATCGCGGCGATGGCGGGCCGGACGTAGTTCCCCGGTCCGACGAGCTCGACCGGCTTCGACCACCCCTTTTCCTCGCGATGCGCGCAGAGGATGTGGTCGCCTTCTTCTTCTTCATATGCGACCCATGCGACCCACGGGATTCCGTGCGCATCGACGGCGAGCGCGGGCTGGCCGTCGTAGCGGAAGTCCTGCGAGATCAGCTCCGGTTTGTCCTTCCGGGTATCGGCGTCGGGGTCCTTGGTGCAGAACAGGATGACGAGAAGAATGGCTGCGGAGGTGAAGACTCGCGTCATGTCGGTGCTCCCTGGCTGGAGGATGTCAACCCCGGGGTTGACGCCGAAGTTGCTGGAGGCGCCGGTAGACGATCCACGAAGACACACGAAGACACACGGAGGTGTGGTCGACGCGCGGGCCGCGGAATCGTCGAGACTCGACGGATCTGTCGAAGACACCTTCGTGTGTCTAGGTGTGTCTTCGTGGATCGTCCCTGCGCGCGCGATGCCCGCCTCGGGATCACCGCTTCCACTGCACCTTCGCCGCGAGGGCCTCCGCGAGCGGTCCGTAGACCCCCTTCAGGCTCGTAGGATGGGCGCAGCGGTAGAGCCAGTACGAGTCGCCATCGAAGACCGCGACGACCTTGTGGACCCAGCGGTCCGACGCAGGGCCGGCCTCGTACTCCCACAGGACGCCCCCTCTCCCGCCGACGTCGATCGCGCGCGAGGCCGCGAAGACCGGCGGCGAGACGCTCTTGGCCTCGTCCTTGCGGAGCCACTCCTCGTAGGCCTTCTGCCCCCCTGCGAACGTGCCGGCCTCGGCATAGACCCCCAGGTCCGCCGCATGGTCCGCCGCCCATCCTCCGCGAGCCTTCGGCGTGGGGGCCCCCTTGTGAGGCTTGCTCTCCCTCGGCGTGTAGGGGGTCCACCCCGCGGGAAGGGACAGGCTGGCCGCTCCATCCCACGCCTCCGCCGGCGCGGTGAGGGCCGGCGTCGACGCGGCCGGCGGCGCGAGCCAGGACGTTGACGCGTGCACCCCGACCAGCGCGTCCGAGATCCTCCTCCCCGTCTCCTCGTCCTGTTCCCCCGCCTTGCCGATCCCGACCTGGACGACCTCGCCCTCCCCCGCGGGGAAGTAGAGGACCGTCATCGTCATGACGCGCTTCCCCTTCAGATCGGCGCCGATGCGCGCGAGGAGCCCCTTCCTGCCGTCGACCACCGCCTCCTCCTTCGAGAGGATCGTGGGCGTCGGGGTTCCCTCCTTGACGACGTCTCCGACATCGAACGCGAGCAGCTCCTCATAAGGCGCCCTCGTCCTCTTCCGCTCGACGGCGAAGAAGAGGCCCTTGTCCTGCCATCGGAGTTGGACCTCGCGGGGGCCCATCTCGGTCGGCTCTCCGTCCACGGGCAGGTCGAGCTCGATTCCGAGCGAGTCCAGAGAGCGTCGCTTCCACTCCAGCGGCGCCGCCTCCATCGCCTCGAGCGTGAACGTCGCGACGACCGACTCGACCTCCGCCCAGGCGCCCTCCGGCGCCGGATCGGGGAGCCCGACCGTGATCATCCCCTTTCGCCCTCCGCCATCGACGATGACCTGGAGGAGGTGCCCCTTCCCCTTTGGTCCCTTGACCGTGAATTCGTACCGGATCGCGGGGCAGCCGTTGAGCGTCAGCTCACCCTCGTTTTCGATCGCGAGGCCGCGTTCCTTGTAGCTGGATTTCACGCCCGCGGCGAGCGCGTCCAGGGGAACATCGACTTCCAGGATCTGTAGCTGGAAGGTAGAGTCGGCCGCCATGGCGGTCTCGAAGACGAATGACTCCTTGAACCGGGGGTCCTTGCCTTCGGACCGCGCCCAGCCTCCGGGGACCTTGAGGGTCCACCAGCCGTTCGGGCTCTTCGAGTCGACCAGGTCGTCCTTCGCGAACGCGGGGAGCGCGAGGATGAGGGCGAGTGCAGCCGCACGCATGAGGCACCTCCGGCAAGGGAAGGGCGCATTCTATCGTCGGAGGGGATCGACAGGAAGGTTGGGCGAGGGATGCGCCGGGAGACGATCCACGAAGACACATGAAGACACACGGAGGAGTGGTTGACGCGCGGGCCGCGGAATCGTCGAGACTCGCCGGATCTGTCGAAGACACCTTCGTGTGTCTTCGTGTGTCTTCGTGGATCGTCCCCCGCGCGGCCCTCGCCGCCGGTAAGGTT
>Ga0082335_1006970_pt1 | contig 14057 bp, 13 predicted proteins | sample Subgrocontami58m_FD_72375 | JGI IMG/M metagenome (GOLD analysis project Ga0082335, IMG submission 72375) | Subsurface groundwater microbial communities from S. Glens Falls, New York, USA - GMW37 contaminated, 5.8 m (SPADES assembly) (version 2) ...
GCTGCGGCAGGTCCGCGTGCCCTCGCCCGAACGCCGCATCAGGGACTATCCGCATCAGCTCTCGGGCGGCATGCGCCAGCGGGTGATGATCGCCATCGCGCTCGCCTGCGGGCCCGACCTGCTGGTCGCCGACGAACCGACCACAGCCCTCGACGTCACGGTGCAGGCCGAGATCATCGACCTGATCGCCGAGCTTTGCGTGGCCAAGGGCACGGCGGTGCTGATGATCAGCCACGATCTCGGCCTGGTCGCCAACATGTGCAGGCGCGTGGCCGTGATGTATGCCGGCCGCATCGTCGAAAGCCAGGTGGCGGACGCCATCTTCGCGAGGCCAAGCCATCCCTATACCCAGGGCCTGATCGATTCCCTGCCGCGGCTGGGCGAACGGTCACGGCGCGGCCGCCAGCGCCTGCGTGAGATCTCGGGCGTCGTGCCCTCGATCCAGGCCTATCCGGCGGGCTGCCGCTTCAACCCGCGCTGCCCCGCCGTCACCGACATCTGCCGCACCAACGTCCCCGAGGCGACGTCGCTGCCGGCCGAGGGCCTGGTGAGGTGCCATCACCATGGCTGACTCGCTGCTGTCCCTCGACGATCTCGCCGTCCATTTCATGGTGGGCAGCGCCTTCGCCGGCGGGGTGAAGACGCTGAAGGCGGTCGATGGCGTCACGCTCGACGTAAAGGCCGGCGAGTGTCTCGGCCTGGTGGGCGAATCGGGTTGCGGCAAGTCGACCCTGGCGCTCGCAATCATGGGTTTGCTGCTGCCGACGCGCGGCCTCATCCATGTCGACAGCCAGCAGATTTCCGGCAGCACGCCGCCCGACCGGATGAAGATGGCGCAGACGGTACAGATGGTCTTCCAGGACCCCTACGCCTCGCTCAACCCGCGCCAGACCGTGCGCCGGACGCTGGCCGATCCGCTGCGCCTGCACGGCGTCAACGACAAGGCCGAGGTCGAAGCGCGCGTCATGGACATGATGGCCAAGGTGGGCCTCCGGCCCGAGCACGCCGACCGCTACCCGCACGAATTCTCCGGCGGCCAGCGCCAACGGATCGGCATCGCCCGCGCCCTGATCCTGAAGCCCAAGCTGGTGATCTGCGACGAGCCGGTGTCGGCACTCGACGTGTCGATCCGCGCCCAGATCATCAACCTGCTGCTCGAGCTCAAGGACGAGATGGGCTTGGCCTACATCATGATCAGCCACGACCTCGGCGTGGTCGAGCATGTGAGCGACCGGGTGGCGGTGATGTATCTCGGCCGCATCGTCGAGCAGGGCGGCTGGCAGGAGATCTTCGAGGACCCGCGCCATCCCTATACGCGCGCGCTCATTGCCGCGATCCCCGACCCGTTCCACCGCGCTGCCGCCACGATCGCCAAGGCAAAGGCAAAGGGCGAGATCGCGAGCGCGCTCAATCCGCCGCCGGGCTGCCACTTCAACCCGCGCTGCCCGCTCAAGGCCGATCTCTGCACCGCCGAGGTGCCATTCCTGGAGGCCGTCGCGCCGGGCCATCTGGCGGCTTGCCACTTCCGCGACCGCGTGAGTTGATAGGGACGCCAGTCCCATGAAAGACGCCGACATCGTCCGTATCGCCGGTTGGGTGGTCCGCCGCGGCCTTGCCGGCGCGGCGGAAGAGGATCTGCTGCGCGAATTCTGCGAAAAATGCCGCGCCGCCAGCCTTCCCCTGTCGCGTGGGCACGCCCTCATCGACACGCTGCATCCCGTCCATGAAGGCCGCGTCTTCCGCTGGCGCGACGATGAATCGAACGACGCCGCCATGGTCGAATACGGCCGCAGCGACCAGGGCGAATTGGCCGAAACGTGGCAGCGCAGCCCATTCTACCATCTCCTGCAGACCGGTGAGGAGGAGCTGCGCCGGCGCATCGGCTTCGGCGAAGCCGCCGATTTCCCGGCCATCCAGGAAATGAAGGATGTCGGCCACACCGACTACCTCGTCTTCGTCCATCGCTTCGCCGACGACAACGCCATCGGCGAAATGGATTGCGTCTATTCGTCCTGGATGACGCGCCATCCCGAGGGCTTCAGCGACGCCGGCATGGTGGCGTTGCGCCGTCTGGTGCCGCCGCTGGCACTCGCCATCAAGGCCGCAGCACTTGCGCGCGTCGCCAGCACGCTGGTCGAGGTCTATCTCGGGCGCGACGCCGGAAAGCGCGTGCTGAGCGGCCGCATCCTGCGCGGCGTCGCCGACCGCATCGACGCGGTCCTGTGGTTCTCCGATCTGCGCGGCTACACCACGATCACTGACACCGCGAAGCCGGACGAGGTCATCCCACTGCTGAACGACTATGCCGAGGCGGTCATCACCGCCATCCAGCAGGCCGGTGGCGAAGTGCTGAAACTGATCGGCGACGGGACGCTCGCGATCTTCCGTGCCGAGGATCCGGCCAAGGCCAGCGCCAAGGCGCTGAAAGCCGAAGCCGACATGCGCGAGAAGGTGCGCGTGGTGAACGAACGCCGCCAAGCTGAGGAACGGCCGGTGACCTCGGTCTACGTCGGCCTGCATATCGGCGAGGTTTTCTACGGCAATGTCGGCAGCATCGACCGGCTCGACTTCACCGTCGTGGGGCCGGCGGTCAACGAGACCAGCCGCATCGCCTCGATGTGCCGCTCGGTCGACCGTCCCGTCCTGGTGTCGTCGGCGCTGGCCGAAGCCCTGCCGGCCGCCGACCGGGCACGGCTGGTCTCGGTCGGCCGCTTCGCCCTCCGCGGTGTCGGCCGTGCCCAGGAGCTGTTCACCGTCGATCCGGGCTTGATGTAGTCGCTCGGAGATTAGCCCCGCTTTCGCTATTCGGCTTGCGTCCCGACCCTCCCAATGCCTACGATGGTTACAATAACGAAATCCGCCCAACGAGGCGGCAGTCCTTGGGAGGACAATCATGGCCAAGACGAAGCGTCGTAGCGTGCTTAAGCTTGCCGGCGGCGCAGCCGCGGCATCGATGGGTGGCATGGCCGCCATACTTGCATCAGGCCGTATGCCGGCCTTCGCCCAGCAGCGAACGGTTCACTGGCTCAAGTGGGTCGACTTCGTCCCGGCCACCGATGCGCTCCTGAAGAAGGAAATGATGCCGGAGGCCGAAAAGGCGCTGGGCATCAAGATCAACCTCGAGACCGTGAACGGCAACGACCTGCAGCCGCGCATAACGGCCGGCATCCAGTCGGGGTCGGGCGCCGACCTGATCATGTCGTTCAACAGCTATACCCATCTCTACGCCAACAGCGTCGTCGACGTCAGCGCGCTCGCAGAGGAAGTCGGCAAGCGGGAAGGCGGTCTCTTCCCGTACGCGCGCGCGATTTGCAGCAACGGCAAGATCTTCATGGGCATGCCATGGGCCGTGATCGGCGGCATGATCGCCTACCGCAAGTCGTGGTTCGACGAGATGGGCATCACCAAGTTTCCCGACACCTGGGATTCCTACCGTGAAGCGGCCAAGAAAATGAAGGCCAAGGGCCGGCCGTTCGGCCAGACCCTGGGCCACACCTTCGGCGACGCGCCGGGCTTCAGCTATCCGTACCTGTGGTCGTGGGGCGGTAAGGAGATCGATGCCAGCGGCAAGGTCGTGCTCAACAGCAAGGAAACCCTCGAGTCGATCAAATTCATGACCGGCCTATGGAAGGACGGCATGGACGAAGGCGGCCTCGCCTGGGACGACACCAACAACAACCGCGCGTTCCTGTCGCAGACCATCTCCGCGACCTTGAACGGCGCCTCGATCTACATCGAGACCCTGCGCAAGCCCGACCAGTACAAGACGGAAAAGGGCCTGCCGATGAACAAGGACATCCTGCATGCGCCCCTGCCCAAGGGACCGGCGGGACAGTTCGGCTTCCATCTGCTGCAGTCGAACATGCTGATGAAGTATTCGAAGAACCAGGATGCCGCCAAGGAATTCCTGAAGTGGATCCACACCGAGGCGAACTACAGGAAGTTCTTCGAATCCCAGAAGGGCTTCGCCACGCCGTGCACCGCCAAGTGGGAAAGCGACAAGCTGTGGGACGTCGATCCGGTCATGACGCCCTACAAGGTCGCGGCCCGTCTCGGCCAGGCCATCGGCAATGCCGGGCCGCCCGACGCCAAGGCCCAGGAAGTCCTCTCGAAGTACATCATCACCGACATGTATGCCAAGGCGGTGCAGGGCATGCCTCCCGAGGAGGCGATGAAGTGGGCCGAAGCCGAACTCAAGAAAGTCTACGTCTGAGTCCCGGAAACTGCGTTTTAGGGTAAGCCGTCCATGGCGGTGACAGCACTTTCGGCGGCGGAGGGCAAACGGCCCTCCCCGCGGTTGCGCAAGCTCGAGGACGAGCGCTGGCTCGCGATGGCGCTCCTGGCGCCAACTGCGATCCTGCTCGGCTTGTTCATTGCCTATCCCTTCTTCGAAGGCGTTCTGCTGTCGCTCAGCAGCGCGCGCGTCGGAGATCCCGGCCATTTCGTCGGGCTGAAGAATTTCCACAAGATCTGGGACGACAGCATCTTTCGCACGACCGTGTGGAACACATTCTGGTACACGGGCGTGACGACCGTGTTCAAGTTGGCCTTGGGCCTGTGGCTGGCGATCCTGCTCAACCGGCATTTCAAGGGCAAGGCCATCATCCGAGCCTTCATCCTGCTGCCGTTCATCATTCCCACGGTGCTCTCGACCTTCGCCTGGAAGTGGATGTTCGATCCGACCTTCAGCGTCATCAACTGGACGCTGTTCCAGCTCGGCTTCATCACCACACGCATCAACTGGCTGGGCGATCCCGACCTCGCCATGACGTCGATCATCATCATCAACATCTGGCGCGGCGTACCGTTCTTCGCCATCACGCTGCTGGCCGGTCTGCAGACCATCAGCCCCGAGCTGCACGAGGCTGCTGCCATCGATGGCGCGCGCCCGTGGGCGCGCTTCTGGCACGTCACCTGGCCGCTGCTCATGCCGGTCACCCTGGTGGTGGTGCTGTTCTCGGTCATCCAGACCTTTGCCGACTTCCAACTGGTCTACGTCATGACCGGCGGCGGCCCGGCCAACGCCACCCACCTCTTCGCCACCTATGCCTATCAGCTCGGCATCGGCACCGGATTGCTGTCTGAAGGTGCTGCGATCTCGCTCGCGATGTTCCCGTTTCTCTTCATCATCGTGGTCGTGCAGCTGCTCTACATCCGCCGGGTTGAAACCCGATGAAGTCCCCGATGAACCCGGAGACCCGCTGACCATGATCGAGGGCGCTCTCTGGAGACGATGGGTCTTCTACAATATTCCGCTGATCCTGTTCGTCTTCGTCCTGCTGTTTCCGTTCTACTGGATGATCGTGACGACCTTCCGGCCAGACGGCGAACTCTACCTGCCGTGGAACGCGCCCAACTACATGCCGTTCTGGACCAACAACCCGACGCTCGAGCACATCCTCTATCTGTTCGAGGAGACCAACTTCGCGCGCTGGATGTTCAACACTATGTTCATCGCACTGGTGTCGACAGTGATCTCGCTGTTCTGCGGCGTGCTGGCAGGCTATGCGCTGGCCCGCCTCAACTTCCCCTACGCTGGCGGCCTCGGCACGGCGATCTTCATCACCTACCTGGTGCCGCAGACGCTGCTGTTCATTCCGCTGGCGGAGATCATCCGGAACTTCCAGCTCGGCGACACGCCATGGTCGCTGATCCTGACCTACCCGACGTTCCTGATACCGTTCTGCACCTGGCTGATGATGGGCTACTTCAAGGCCATCCCGAAGGAACTCGAGGAGTGCGCCCGCATCGACGGCGCCTCGCGCTGGAAGGCGATGGTCTACATCATCATTCCGGTGGCGGTGCCCGGCATCCTGTCGTCGGGCATCATCGCCTTCACCCTGTCGTGGAACGAATTCATCTACGCCCTGGTTTTCCTGTCCTCGCCGGACCAGAAGACCGTCCCGGTCGGCGTCACCTCCGAGCTGATCCGAGGCGACGTGTTCTTCTGGGGACCGTTGATGGCCGGCGCCCTGCTGGGCTCGATCCCGGTGGCGATCGTCTATTCGTTCTTCGTCGAACATTACGTTTCGGGCCTTACCGGCTCGGTCAAGGGGTAGTGCGTCATGGCCGAGGTCAGCCTCCACAAGCTCAACAAGAAATTCGACACCACCCATGTCGTGAAGGACGTCGATCTCCAGATCCGCGACAAGGAGTTCATGGTCTTCGTCGGACCGTCGGGCTGCGGCAAGACCACGACCTTGCGCATGATCGCCGGCCTTGAAGCCATCACCGCCGGCGAGATCCGGATCGACGACAGGGTGGTCAACGAAGTGCCGCCGATGGACCGCGACATCGCCATGGTGTTCCAGAACTATGCGCTCTATCCGCACATGAGCGTCGCTTCCAATCTGGCGTTCGGCCTGAAGATGAGAAAGTTCGAGAAGGCCGAGATCGAGAAGCGCATCAACAACGCCGCCTCCATCCTCGGCATCGAGAGCCTGTTGCAGCGCAAGCCGCGCCAGCTTTCGGGTGGCCAGCGCCAACGCGTGGCGCTGGGCCGGGCCATCGTGCGCGATCCCAAGGTGTTCCTGTTCGACGAGCCGCTTTCCAACCTCGACGCAAAGCTGCGTGTGCAGATGCGCGTCGAGCTGAAGAAGCTGCACGAGCGGCTGGCCGTGACCTCGGTCTACGTGACCCATGACCAGGTCGAGGCCATGACGCTGGGAGATCGGGTGGTGGTGATGAAGGACGGGCTGGTCCAGCAGGTCGGCGAGCCGCTGGAACTCTACAACACCCCGGCCAATCGCTTCGTCGCGGGCTTCATCGGCTCACCGGCGATGAATTTCGCCGACGTCACCCTCGTGGAAAATGGCGGACATCCCGTCGCTGACGCGCCTGGGCTGCGAATCGGGTTGCCGGGCGAGCTGGCCGCGCGGGCGCGTGCCAAGGCCGGCCACAAGGCGACGCTCGGCATCCGCCCCGAGGACATCCACCTTGCGACCGCCGCCGATGCTCCGGAATATTGCTTCGAGGCCACCGTCGAGGTGGTCGAGCAGCTCGGGTCTGAAATCCTGCTCGATATGCGCGCCGGCCCAGCCCTGATGGTGGCCAGCGTCGAACCGACGTTGCGCGTTCGCGCCCATGACAAGCTCAAGCTGGCACTGAAGCCCGAGCGGCTTCATCTGTTCGACGCCGAGACCGAGGCCGCGATCTAACTTCTTACGGCGCGGGCCCGACCCACGTCTCCAGCACGTCCCACTTTGCCTTGTGCTGTTCCTCGCGCGGCTTCTTGAAGTCGTGGCCGAACGGCGCGGTGTCGAACGACCCGTAGGTCGGGTTGGCGATCATCAGCCATTGGCGGCCCCAGTAGGCCATGTCGGAGTCGAAAGCCTTCACGCGCTCGGCCTCGCTGGTGCGATAGCGGTCGTCGAAGTCGCCGAAATTGTCGCCGATGTTGAGCAGGACGCGGTAGTCCTTGGTGATCACGGCACGACGCGTGCCCTTGGCACTGCCCCATTCCGGTTTGCCGTTCTGCATCAGGAACGTATTGACGTTGCCGCCCATCGGGAAGCCGAGCTTGGCCATGTTCTCGCGCGTATCCTTCTCCGTCTCCACGCCGCGGTTGGTGATGTAGAAGACCTTCACGCCCTTGGAATCGGCATATTTGGTGAATTCGACCGCGCCCGGGATCGCCGTCGAGACCTGGGCGGCGCAGAACTGGTTCCAGGTCTTGGTGCTGAAGCTCTGGTTGTTCCGAAGCATCCAGACCTGATAGCGCGAGTTGTCGAGCAGGGTCTCGTCGATGTCGAGAATGACGGCCGGCGGCAGGGCCTGGTAGTCGGCCTTCTGCTCGCCCGGCGCCGCCGTCCAGCTCTTGTCCGCCAGCGCCTCGTCGAGCCGGATACGCGCCAGCGCGAAGACCGTGAGCGCATTGCCCCTGTATTCGACCGAACGCTGGGTCCACAGCGTCGCCAGCAGCATGTCGTTGGGCGGCGGGGCGTCCTGGGCCCGTGCCGCACCCGACGACATGATTGCGCCGATGACGGCGCCCAGCACCAGGAAGGTCCTTGCGATCATTGCCCGATCTCCCTCAACAGTTTCCGCTTGGTCGTCTCATCCGCGAACGAGGCCGCCAGGGCCGTCCGTGCGATCTGCCTCAGTGCCGCCGGCTCGAGGCCTGCCTTGTTGTACTCGTTGCCGAGCGTCGTATGGAAAAACGGCGGGTCGTCGGAATTTAGCGTGACCCGGACGCCGGCGTCGATCAACCGGTGCAGCGGATGGGCGCCGCGGTCCGGATACAGCCCCAGTGCAATGTTGCTGCCGGGGCAGACTTCCAGGACGGTGCCGCGGCGCACCAATTCCTTCATCAGGGCGGGATCGTCGGCCGAGCGCACGCCATGGCCGATGCGGGTCACCGGCAGGGCGTCGATCGAGGCCCAGACGCTTTCCGGGCCGAGGACCTCGCCGGCATGGACGGTGCAGCCATAGCCCTGCTCGTGCGCCAGGCGGTAGGCCGGCGCGAAATCCGCCGGCGCAAACTTCGCCTCGTCGCCGCCCATGCCGAAGCCCACGACATAGGGATGAGGTTCAGTGACCATCCCCTCGACCATCGCCAGGGCGCGCTCGGGCCCGAGGTGACGGATGCAGATGATGATGACGCGTCCGACGATTCCGAATTCGCGCTCGGCGCGATCGATGCCTTCGGCCAGCGCCTCGAGCCAGGCCGCATAGGAAATACCCAGCGCTGCCGGCCGCTCGGGCGAACAGAACATTTCCACATAGACCGCCCCTTCGCGCGCCGCGCCGGCCAGGTAGGCATAGATGACGTCGCCGAAATCCCTGGGGTGCCGCAGCACGGTGCAGACGCGATCGTAGGCCGCGAGGAAGCTCCAGAAGTCGTGCCACACATAGTGGCCGTCGGGCCCGAACAGACCCCGGGGAAGGTCGAGGCCGTTGCGGGCGGCCAGCTCGCGCGCAAGTGCCGGCGCGATCGAGCCCTCGAGATGGCAGTGCAGTTCGACCTTGGGGATCACGCAAAACCTCGCAGCGGCAGGTCTGGCCGTTGCAGCCAGTTGTCCGCCGGATAATCGGCCCTGCCATCGATCAGATGCAAGGCATAGGCATGCCGCGCCCGCGGCGAGCGATTGGGGGCGCTGGCGTGCGGCAGCAGGCCGTGCAGGACGACCAGCGTGCCGCGCCGCGCCTCGATCGCCACCGGCGCGACCGAGGGCCATGGCGTGGTGTCCAGCGTACGGGTGACCAGCCGGCCGTCCTCGCGCAGGAACCGCTCGCGCAGCGGCCCGCGGTGGGCGCCCGGCAGCGCCATCAGGCAGCCATTGTCCCGGTCGGCATCGTCGAGGGCGACCCAGAAGCCGGTGACAGTCGAGGGCCGCGTATGGAGATAGGTCGCATCCTGGTGCCAGCCGACCTCGGCGCCGATATGCGGCTGCTTGAAGAGATACATGGATTGCAGCAGCAGCGGCTTAGCGAAGCCCAGCGCCTGCGCAAGCCCGGCAAGCCGCGGGCGGCGCGAGATGCGGTCGAAGACGGGATCGAGATCATGCAGCGCGTGGCCGATCTTGTTCAGGGCCAACGGCAGCGGCTGGTCCGTCGCCTGTTCCTCGAAGAAGAAGCGGATCGCCCCGCCAGATTCCTGGAAGCTGCGGTCGCGGGCATGGCCCTGGTCGCGGGTGGAAAAAGCCGTGCGCGACGGGCCTGGATCGAAGGCTGCCACCAGCTCCGCCGCGCGTGCCTGCAGGGCATCGCAGTCGGCCGGCGGCAAAAAACCTTCCAGCACGATAAAGCCGTCGCGCTGGTAAGCCGCCAGATCGGGGGCGCTCACTGGACGACACGCTCCATGACGACCGGCCGACGGGCTGGCGCCGGGTCGCCGATGCGGATGGCCTCGCGCACGAGGGCGATGGCCGCATCCGCATCGGTCTCGCTCGCGGCATGGACGATGCACAGCGGGTTGCCGGCACGGACCGGCACGCCGACATCCGTCATCTCGCTCAGTCCGACCGAGACATCGATCGCATCGTCGGCATGGGATCGGCCGCCACCCAACGCTACCACGGCAATGCCGACCTGGCGGGCGTTCATGCCGACGACATGGCCGGAGCGCTCGGCCGCGCACGGCCGGATCACTGGCGCCTGTGGCAGATAATGTCCGGTGTGTTCGACGAAGTCCGTCGGTCCGCCCAGCGCCGCCACCATGCGGCTAAAAATCTCCGCCGCCCGCCCGTCAGCCAGCGCCGCTTCGGCGCGCGCGCGGCCGGCGGCCGCGGTCGGCACCAGGCCGCCGAGCGCCAGCATCTCGCCGGCAAGCGCCATCGTCACTTCGTGCAGGCGCGGCTCGCGCGTGCCCTCGCCGGTCAGATAGGCCACCGTCTCCGCGACCTCGAGGGCATTGCCGACATCGCGGCCCAAGACCTGGTCCATGTCGGTGATCAGCGCGATGGTGGGAAGGCCCGCCTGATTGGCCACGGCCACGAGGCTTTGCGCCAGGTCGCGCGCCATCGGTTCAGTGTCGCAGAACGCCCCGGAACCGCATTTGACGTCCATCACCAGCCCGTCGAGGCCCGCGGCGATCTTCTTCGACAGGATCGAACTCACCAGCAGCGGGATCGACTCGACGCTGCCGGTGACGTCGCGAATTGCGTAGAGGCGGCGGTCGGCCGGTGCCAGATCGTCGGTCTGGCCGATCACCGCGCAGCCGACCTCGCGGACGACCCGGCGGAAGGTCGCGATGTCGGGTTGGGTTTCATAACCCGAGATCGACGACAGCTTGTCGAGCGTGCCGCCGGTGTGGCCGAGCCCGCGGCCGGAGATCATGGGCACGAAGCCGCCGCAGGCCGCCACGATGGGCGCCAGCATCAGGCTCACCTTGTCACCGACGCCGCCGCTCGAATGCTTGTCGATCACCGGCCCGGGCAGAGAGAGGTCCCGCCAGTCGAGCGTGATGCCCGAACGCGCAAGGCCGAGCGTGAGCGCCACGCGTTCCGGCACGGTCATGCCGCGGAAGAACACCGACATGGCGAACGAGGCCACCTGGCCTTCGCTCAGGCTGCCGTCGTAGATGCCCCGGACGATGGAGGCGATCTCGCCGGCCGAGAGTTCGTGGCCGTCGCGTTTCCGGCGAATGATCTCCTGCGGCAGCATGATGCCTAGGCGTATTGCTCGAGGAAGAGCCGCAGCAGTCGGCGCATCCGGCCTTCGGACTCGCGCGCCACGGCGAGCGTCTGGTCGTGGCCGAGCTTGTCGCCGCTGAGGCCTGCCGCATAGTTGGTCATCAGCGAGAGTGCGGCGACCCTGAGCCCGGCCCGGCGCGCCAGGATCGTCTCCGGCACGGTTGACATGCCCACGGCATCGGCCCCGAGCGTGCGCGCGGCGCGGATCTCGGCCGGCGTCTCGAAACTGGGGCCGCTGAACCAGATGTAGACCCCGTCGTGGCAGAGAATGTTGGCACTTCTGGCCACCGCCAGCATCTGCGCGACCAGCATGGGATCGTAGGCGTCGACCATGTCCACGAACCGGCCGTCGCCGCTGCCGCCAAACAGCGGATTGACCCCGGTGAAGTTGATGTGGTCGGTGATCGCCATCGCCGAGCCCGGCGGCATGTCGAGCCGCAGGCTGCCGGCGGCGTTGGTCTGCAGCAGCGTCTCGCAGCCGATACCGGCCAGGGTGTCGATGGCGCCCTTCATTTCGTCGGCACGGCCGCGTTCGTAGTAATGCGCACGGCCCTGCAGCACGGCGACCGGCGTCGGACCGACATGGCCCAGTACCAGCTTCCCGGCGTGGCTGCCGACGGTGGTCTGCGGAAAGCCCGGCAGGTCGCCGTAGGCGATGCTGGCGATCGTCTTCACGTCTGCCACGAAGCCGCCCAGTCCTGAGCCCAGCACTACGGCCACCTTTGGCCGGAAGCCCGGCGCCGCGCGGGCAATCAGGTCGCTCATGGCGTGCCGATATGGTGCGGCCCGAAGGAGAGCGGCAGGAGCTGGCCCAGGGTCACTGTGCGGTGCAGACCGTCGGGACCACAGAGATGGATCGGCAGGTCGTCGCCGGCAAACTCGCGCAGCTTCTGGCGGCAGCCGCCACAGGGCGTGATGACCTCAGGGCCGGGGCCGACGAGGACGCATTCCAGCAGGCGCTTCTGGCCCGCCGCCACCATGGCCGCGATCGCCGAGGCCTCGGCGCAGAGGCCCTCGGGATAGGCGGCATTCTCGACGTTGCAGCCGCCGTGGATCGAGCCGTCCTCGCCGCGCACCGCCGCACCGACATGGAACTTCGAATAGGGCGCATGGGCGCGCAGCATCATGCGGCGCGCCAGATGCAGCAGGTCATCCATCTCAATGCTCTTTCTCGTAGGGCACGCCGGCCGCCTTCGGGGCGACGGCGCGGCCGATGAAGCCGGCCAGCAGGAACATGGTGAGAAGATACGGCATGGCCTGGATCAGTTGCACCGGAACTTCGCCCAGACCGGGCAGGCGCACGCCCTGCAGGCGGATGGCGATGGCATCGAGCAGGCCGAAGATCAGGCAGGCGCCGAAGGCCGGCAGCGGCCGCCACTTGCCGAAGATGATGGCGGCCAGGGCAATGAAGCCCTGCCCCGCCGTCATGTCGCGGCTGAAACCGGCATTCTGGCCGATCGACAGATAGGCGCCGGCGAGGCCTGCGAACAGGCCGCAGAGCAGGACCGCGCGATAGCGTAGCCAGGCCACCGAAAGGCCGGCGGCATCGACGGCCAGTGGCATTTCACCCACCGCGCGCAGGCGGAGGCCAAAGCGCGTGCGGGCGATGATCCACCAGGTGAGCGGCACCGACAGCAGGGCCGCATAGACCAGGACATTGTCCCCCGCTTCCGGCAGGAAAAGCGGCATCAGCCGCTGGTCGCCGACGAGCGGCGGAGTCTGGCCGCCGCGCTCGAACCAGGCGGTCCCGAGAACGACGGTGAGTCCGGCCGCCAGGATGTTGATGGCGACTCCGCTCACCACCTGGTTGCCGCGATAGGTGATGCAGGCGAGGCCATGCAACAGCGCCAGCGCTTCGGCCGCGATCGCCGCCGCGGCCACGCCTGCCCAGGCCGAACCGGTCACGGCCGCGGTGGCGGCGGCGAAGAAGGCCGCCATCAGCATCTTGCCTTCCAGGCCGACGTCGACGATGCCGCTCTTCTCCGAGAACAGCCCACCCATGGCGCAGAGCACCAGCGGCGTGGCGACCCTGAGCGTCGATGCCAGCATCAGGAAGACGAAGGAGAAGGCCTCGTCCATCACGAGGCCCGGCGCGCGAACAGCAGCTGAAGCCAGGGCCGCGGCAGGTGCGCCAGCGCACCCGAGAACAGGATGATCAGGCCCTGGATCACCACCACCATCTCGCGCGTGATGGCCGGAATCTCGAAAGCGAGCTCGGCGCCACCCTGCTGCAGCGCGCCGAACAGGAAGGCAGCGAGCAGGACACCCAGGGGATGATTGCGTCCCATCAGAGCGACGGCGATGCCGGCGAAGCCGTAGCCCGCCTGGAAATCGAGGACGATGCGGTGGTGGACGCCCATCAGCTCGTTGACGCCCACGAAGCCCGCCAGCGCGCCCGAGAGGCACATGGCCACCATGGTCATGCGCCGGAGATTGGTGCCGGCATAGACCGCGGCCTCGGGATTGTGGCCCATGGTCCGCAGCGCATAGCCCCAGGGCGTGTGCCAGAGGAACACCCAGACGGCGACGCAGCAGGCGAGCGCCAGCACCAGCGACAGATTGAGCGGCAGTCCCGCGATCGCCGGCAGGGCGCCGGACGATGCGAAGCCGCGACTCTGCGGCGTCATCGATCCCGGCGCGATCAGCACGTTCACCATCAGGTAGACCATCAGCGCCGAGGCCACGAAATTGAACATGATGGTGGTGATGACGATGTGGCTGCCGCGCCACGCCTGCAGCCAGGCCGGCACCGCGGCCCAGGCGGCGCCGAACAGCGCCGCCGCGGCGATGGCGATCGGAATCATGAGCCAGGCCGGCAACCAGCGGTCGAGCGCCAGCAAGGCCAGCCCACAGCCCAGGCCGCCGATATAGGCCTGGCCCTCGCCGCCGATGTTGAACAGGCCGGCATGGAAAGCCACCGCCACC
>Ga0082335_1006971_pt1 | contig 14054 bp, 10 predicted proteins | sample Subgrocontami58m_FD_72375 | JGI IMG/M metagenome (GOLD analysis project Ga0082335, IMG submission 72375) | Subsurface groundwater microbial communities from S. Glens Falls, New York, USA - GMW37 contaminated, 5.8 m (SPADES assembly) (version 2) ...
CGAATTTCCCTTCCCCCCGTTTTCCGACCCGTTTCATAGGATATTGCAAGCGGTCTGGAGCATAGACCCTCTGACGGTAAGACCGGCCCCTCATGCAAGCCCGGAATTGAGGCTCTTCGCCTCCGTCGGTTTCTATACGAGTAATGACTCCGTTTTTGACGTGGGCTTTCAGAACACAGGTGCCGCCGCAATGGCTGGAACAGGTGGTCATTACTATCTTTTCCTGGCCAGGGTCGGTTTTATTTATAGACACAGTTCGCCTCCAATCACGTGTTAACCCAAAATTGATATTTTAGATTCGAGTATCTATTACTATGAAATGCAGTCTATACTTATCAATTATTTTAGTCAAGTCAGTTCAGCAACAAGTCCCCTTCACGGAGGAAAATCCCCCTACACCCCCTTTTGCGAACTGAACATGTCCCACATCTTGGCCGGACACAGGGGTTTTGTAGGGGGGACACACTATTGCGATAACTGGATGCCACCCTTCTATAGGGTAAGCCATATCGAAATTGAAAACCTACCCCGTCATTGCGAGCGAAACGAAGCAATCTCATGACTTTCAGGTGCGACTATATATTAAGGAGCGGAGATTGCTTCGTCGCTACTCTCCTCGCAATGACGATGGGGTTTATTTTCTGAGCGGTAACAGCTACCAATGTCCCACATTGTCAGAAACCCTCTGTGTCCAGCAACCCCGATTATGGGTAAGGGTTAGTTTTGCGAAAGGGGGGAGAGGTGGGATCTCCCTTAGAAAAAGAGCCTGCCCTGCCGGCTCTCGGAACGGAGAGCTTGTCGAAGGGGAGATTAAGAGGGATTTGGACGCTATTCATCAATTTTCACGGCTCTCTCTCAATGCTTGCATAATATTTGACACCCAATCTCACTTAAGGTTAAAATCTGTCATCTTCACGTGGAAATTTGTAGATTCGAAAATGGGGGGTGCTCCTATGCCTTACGAACGGCTGTTTACTCCGATAAGAATTAACAACCTGGAACTGAAAAACAGGGTAGTTATGGCCCCTACCCACGATGGCCTGACCACAATTGATGGCATTGTAGAGCCTCGAACCATAGATTTTTATTTGAAGCGCGCAAAGGGCGGAGTTAGCATGATTATTATAGGGGCCATAGCGGTAAACCCCCGAAAGGCGCCTTTTTTATTGCGTATAAGCGACGATAAATATATCCCCGGTTTGACACAGTTTACCACCCGAATTCATTCCGAGACCGGGGTTGTAATTTGCGCGCAGCTTATGGAACCACCCAGGATGTCGCAAAACTGGATGCAGAATATTAATGACATATCCTCAGAAGACATAACAAAGACGATTAGCTATTTTGTGAATGGCGCTATACGCGCCCAAAAAGCGGGCTTCGACGTTATTGAATTACATGCCGCCCACGGATACCTTCTGGCAGCATACCTCTCCCTGATAAATAAACGGGATGACGGATATGGAAAAACCGGCGACGGTCGAATAAGAATCGTCAGGGACATCTATGAAAAAATCCGCTCGGCGCTGGGGCCAGGCTATCCACTGGGGATAAGAATAAACGGCGATGAATTTATTATCGGGGGAAACACACTCGCCCAATCACGAATCATTGCCGGTAAGCTGGCAGCCATAGGTTTTGACTATATCAGCGTTTCTGCCGGAGGCAAGCACGAAGACTCGCCGGGGGTCCATCCGAAAGGTGGCTCACCGTGGCCGTATCCACCCATAAGCGGATATAGCGGCTACAGGTCGGTACCGACTGCTTACATGCCGGAGGCTGCCAATGTTTACCTTGCCGCCGACATCCGCAGGACAATCCGGCAGGCCGGCTATTCCACTCCCGTTATTGCTGCAGGGCGTATTCCTTACCCGGAACTGGCAGAGGATATTCTGCGGGACGAGCAGGCAGATATAATTGGTTTATCCCGCCCTCTGCTGCGGGACCCTGACTGGGTACTTAAGGCAAAGTCGGGGAGAGAAAAGGAAATCAAAAGGTGCACCTATTGTAATGAGTGCATGGATAAGCTGATTAAAGATGAGCCTGCCCTATGCGTTTTCTTAAACGAATAGGGCTAAGACAGAAACCCATCACCGGGTTTTGGCCGGGGTATCCGTTTTCTCCGGCGGCGACTCATGGAAATGGAAGTGAGAAGTCCGTCGATGGCTTATAGCTCTATTTACAGGGCGCCCCCCCATCATAATATGGAATAGCTCCGCTCCGGGTAACTGGCTTACTTTCCGCACCTCTTTCAGGCCATGTAAGAAAACCAGAGCTACAATTCCCCTCAGAACTCCTGATACCAGAAATAAACCTAATATTTGATAACCCATTACCATGGGCATAATGGATACCAGATAGCCACCCAGAAGCGCCCCTAATCCGGCGGCTATCCCATTGCCGGCATTGAAAAAAGCCAGGTATCTGGTGCGATTCTCTGGTGTCGTAGCATCATATAAATAGTTTACGGTGCATAAATTGAAGCCGGCCCAGGCAAATCCGGAAAATACCTGGATGAATCCCAGATAAACGAGATTTGTAGACATGAGCCATAAAAGGGGTACTAAAGGGATTAGTAAAGAGGCCAGGAGAATCATCCTGCGGTTTCCCACCCGGTCGGCGCCTTTACCCCAGTGGGTTATTGCAATAACAGTAGCTATGGAAGATATAGTATCCAGGCCAGCAAAATAAATATAGTTAAATTTCAAATCCCTAAGAAGATAAACCGTAAAATAAGGGCTGGCAATGTTAACTACAAAACTCATGGCAAACAGGAATATTAAATATCTACCCAGATTAGTAGAGACTAAATCACGAGTAAAGCTGCTTGCCTTAAACTGTTCTTGTTTCTTTCCTTGCGACGGAACCTCATAGAGCCTGGATAACAAAACCCATGAGATTAGCCTGGCCAGGAGAGCCGCGCCAAAGAGCATCGCAAATCCCCACAGAGATTTTTGTATGAGAATATTAAGGAAAATACCACCCGCCATAAAACTAATAATGGTTGCCAGTGTTGAAAGGGCGCCCCTTCGTGCAAAATATTTACCCCGCAAACTATCCGGCACTACTTCCGCCATAAGGCTTCCCCAGGCAGGCGTCGTTAAAGCCCCGAAAACAGAATAAAGGGTAGCGAATAATATCAGCCACCAACCCGGGTTGGACATGGAAAGAAAGGTAATAGCCATTATCGGCAGGAGCATGAGACCTTGAAGCAACGCAAAAGTAAAGATTACCGCCTTGCGGCTCTTGAAAAGATGGACAAGTTGCACATCCCACAGTTGCGCTAAAGAGGCCAGGAAACCGGGTAATGAGCATAGGATGCCTATCTGGAGATTATTCGTTTGCAACGCTACTGCATAGGCAACCAGATAATGGTCGCCAAATCCGAGGAAAGTTCCGTAAGCTACACCCTCGGCAGTTGAGAATCTCAGGGCATGCTTAATTTTCTCAATGGTTATTCTATTCATATTTTCGCATGATAATTAACACATCTTCATAGTAACCAGTAATATTTTAATTATCAAGCATACAATAGTGCCGCAGAGTTGGTTTCTATCAAATTATGCAAGAAGGTTTAATAAAGGTAAAAAAAGAAGTGGCGACCCCGATGTTTCGGGGCCGCTACTTCTACTGAGTCACCGTGTTTAATTATCGATTAATGGCAGCGGGAGCAACTCTTGGCCACATCTTCGAAGGCAACATGGCTGACAGATGTGGGTAATTTTGGCGCTCCGCCGACTCCAGTCTCATGGCACACCTTACAGGTCGCCCGGCCGGTGTGATTAGCAGGCGTCGCAGGTGGCTTGAGTAGACCAGTTGTTACTGCAGGCTCAAAAACCATCTTGAGGCCGCCATCGCTCCAGGCATGGTGCACCTGGGCATTATCAAAGATGGCTATGCCAAAGTAGTAGGATTTCTTTATGTCGGTGAACTGGACATCAGTCTTGGAACCTGTATCCAGTTTGCGAGTCCACTCCAATGTCCACATGCCGTCTTTCCACATCTCGGCGGAGCTAATGTCTCCCCTATCACCTTTTTGTGCAGATATGATTATACCCGGGACTTCGTCGCCTGCTTTGTATTTAGAATCGTCGAAGGCTACCTTTTCGCTATCCGTTATCCAATACGGAGGCGCGGATTTGTTGCCGGGCAAAGCGTACAGGGGGGCCTTGCCATCGGCTGTCCGGTTGTCCGAGTAGCCGCCAGCGGTTTTTGCGTCACTCTTACGTCCGGCATCAGGGGCTTTGTCCTTATCGTACCGCGTATCATCAACATACTGGTCATCAATCTGGCCGACAGGTCCTGTACGCACGGATTTCCAGTGCCAGATATCACCTAACTCACCTGCAGTGGAAGTATATTTATTGCCATAGACTTTATTATTTTCTCCGGGGTGGCAAAGGACTAAGCAGCCAGACTGGTTGAAGCCCTTGATAGAATCATTTATGTTCCAGATGAGAGCAGCTTTGTCCTCGTAGTAAAGATTGTTACCGCTGGCGCTGGCATTCGGGTCAGTCCGGATCTTCCAACTGCCATCGGCTTGTTTCTGCCACGGTGAACGTTGATAGGATTGGGTCTTATCCGCATATTGGGCCAGGAAGTAGATGCTGCTACCATCATATAATGTTCTCAGAGAGACAGTGGTGCTGCCGTTGATTAAATTAGCACCGTTATGGACAGTCACCAATAGTGGTGTAGCCTTAAGCCAGGAAGCATCCATCAGTCCATCAATAGCGGGCGCCGCATCCACTTTAGTTGCCCGAAGAGTGTTTAACTCCAGGGCAGCGCCCGCGGTTCCAGCAGGTCCGGCTGGTCCGGCTTTTCCAGGGGCGCCGGCCGCTCCAGCTTCACCAGCTTTTCCTGGCTGGCCCGATGAGCCGGCTGCTCCAGGAGGTCCGGCTTGCCCGACCGGTCCTCCCGGTCCGGCCGGTCCCGGTGGGCCGCCTGAGCCGCTTGGCCCTGTTGGCCCGGCGCAGGCCGCAAATAAAATACCAAATAAGGCAAGTATAGAAACCAAAAGAACGAGTTTTTTATACCCCATATTGCTCCTTTCGCTTAAGTATTTTAGAGCGATGTTAGTAGGGGCACATCACCTATATACCCTATTTAAAGTGGCACATAACACCCTATTTTAATATAGGGCGTTTGGTGCAAAGTGGCCTGAGAAAAGACTATTTAGATTCGTCGATGAGCCCCCGGTGAATGGCAAAGCGGATGATGTCTGCCTTCGAATGAAAGTTCAACTTCGCCATAATATGGTCCCGGTGGCGACGTACGGTATGAGGGCTTATGGTGAGGGTACCGGCTATTTCAACAGTTGTGCGGCCTTCAGCGATAAGGCGAATAACTTCTTGTTCCCGCGGCGTGAGTTCTCTTTGGTTTTGATCCTCAGCCGCACTACTTCGAGCCCGTTGAACATAATCTGCTACCAATTTCGGTATCAGGGTGGGGAAAATGTAGGTTTCACCTTTAGCAATTGCCCGTACCGCATCTACCAGTTCATCCATCTCAGCTCCCTTAAGGATATATCCTGAAGCGCCAGCATTAAGAGCTTTGAAGAAGTAATCCTCCCTGTCGTGGATAGTGAGCATGAGCACTGCCACTTTAGGGTGTCCTTTGCAAATAATCTCAGTAGCTGCCAGCCCCCCCCATGCCTGGCATCCCTATGTCCATCAATACAACATCGGGGACTAACCGGGCTATTATCTCTATGGACTCTTCGGCGGTACTGGCCTGCCCCACAACATTAAATCCATCCACATCGGCCAGAGCGCGAGCAATAGCCTGGCGTATCATGACATGGTCATCAGCCAGGACGATTCGAATCACGGCTTTCCTTCCCGGTCAACAGGAACGTCTACTTTGATAGTTGTACCCTTTCCAGGCGCCGAGACAATATCAATGCTGCCTCCTAAGAGACGCACTCTTTCTTGCATTCCCTCTAATCCCACACCGGAGACATCCAACCCGTTCCCAAAAGGAGTTCGGACGAAGCCCTTGCCATCATCCCACACCTGCATACGCAGAAGGGAGTCCTGCTGCTCCAGCATTATACCGGCATTCCGGGCCTGAGCGTGTCGCTCAATATTTACGATAGCTTCCTGGGCAACTCGAAACAAGGCAACTTCCACAGGGCTAGGCAGACGCTCTGACGAAAGGGAACTCTGGATGTTTATTTTAACTCCATGCTTTTCAAGATGTGTCTCAGCGCACCAACGGATAGCAGCTTGAAGCCCCATGTCATCCAGCACACTCGGCCGTAAGTCATATATCAGACGACGGGTCTCTTTTAAAAGCGAGCGGGCCATGTCGCGAGCCTGTTCTATCTCTTCACGGGCTTGAGGGGGAGAAGAAGGGCCCACCAGATGGCTTATCCGGTCCAGGCTTATGGAGAGAGCGCCAAGGGACTGGCTCTGCTCATCGTGCAGCTCCCGGGCAAGGCGCCGCCGCTCTTCTTCCTGGGCCGTGATTATCTTGCCCAGAGTCTCCTGGAGCCTTTGAGTACGCTCTTTAACCTTTCGTTCCAGTTCTGTCTTAGCCTGTTCAATGTGGTCACGGGATCTCTTAAGCTGATGCCGCATGCTCTCAATATCCTCTGCCAGGTCCCCCAGCTCACCCTGGGCCACCACCTTAACAGGCTTATCCAGACTGCCCAGGGCAAAGGCGCGGGCGGCGGCTTTGAGTTGTTCTACCGGCCTTACCACCCTTCGGGTAGTGTACCACGCTACTCCCAAAGTAATAACCATACCCGCCAGACTCATAGATAACATCTCGTTCTGGCGCCGCTGGGGGACAGCCAGCGCCAGGGTAGCGGGCTGTTCCAATACCAGGTAGAAAGGACCTGAAGGCAATTGAGTCATAGCGACCACATGGTCGCTCCCGGAGGTTCCTTCGGGGATATGATGAACCTCGACTCCTCCTAAACCACTTTTCATGTATTTTTGCAGGATAGGGTAATGGGATGTCTTCTTTCCCATCTGATCGGCACGGGACGAAGTTATCACCGTCCCGTCCCCGGCAGTAACTATCTCCATGGCATACTCTGTCCCCCATCCCGGGACAGCCGATGGGAGACCGAACACACCGATAGTATCCGCAACCACCGCTATCCGTTGCGCTGTATCCGCACTGGCCGCCACCGGCACAACTACCAGGGCGAAGGGCGTCGACCCTTCCGGGGCTCTCTGGGAACGAAGAATAAGGGGCCGGTTCTGGGCAAAGGCCATCTGGATTTCATAGGGGTCCGGATGAGTGGCTTCCCGAAGCGTTGCGGGTACACCGGCTAATAATTGTCCTTGCTCATCTTTTATGCCCACGAAAGAGACATGGAAGAACTGGCTGGAGGCGTGGAGCTTTAGCAACTGATACAGGTTGTCCGCTGCCTTATCGAAGTCTTTGCCGGGTAGATTGAGCCCCCTGGCCCCCATTCGTAAGTCCGACGCCAGGAAATCGAGGTCCTGCTGAACATCCTGCGCCAGGCTCTTAGCGAGCGCAATACGCTCCTGGAATACCTGCTCCCTGGTATCGCGGACGGCCGAACCCCAGGCCGCTGAAAAGCACCAGCAGCCCGATTGTGACGTAAGTCATTATGCGGAACTGGAGACCCAGACGGTTCCACCTGGATATCAGAATGCTCATTCGACGCTATTTTACCATATACAGGGTTGAACTCCCAGTTCCAACCCACTTCTAATCTGCCGTTAAAGGAGGTGACCCCATTTCTACACCGCTCTTCAATTTTTTGGATGGCATGTATAAATACCGAATTCTCTAAATCAGACTTAAATATTCCACACTATGATGCCGTCGGTGATTCCTTATTATCAAATAAAAGGATAATTAACAGCAGGGCCTGCGAAGCTTAGTAACCGTTCGACTTCCTGCCGCAGGGTATAGCTGTTGAATGGTTTCCGAATGTAGCTATCGGCCCCCATAGCCATCGCTCTTGCTTTCTCGTCGGCTACCGTTAATATTATGACAGGGATACCTCTGGTACCAGGTTTATTTTTGAGATTCTCTAATAAATGCCAGTTATATCCTCTGGGCATCATGATATCCATCAGCACCAGGTCAGGTTTATGCTCACCTAGTATTTTCAAGCCCTCAAGATCATTACCTGCTTCCAAAAACCTGAGGTCAGGTCTCTTCAGATTCGCTTTAATTAAGCACCGATGCGATTCGTCGTTCTCTACTAGTAAAATATTCACCATTTCATTTTTCCCCTCCCCAATAAATTTCTCATTGATTGAGTCTCGGGAAGTAATTAACTTCTAAGGTCTTTTTTAAGTTGGGTGTTCTGTTAACGCTTATAACTAATCCTCCTAATAAGTCAATTTATTAAACTTTTCAGGTGTTATACACCTTGCTAACCCTTATTTGGTTGCGGTGTACGCACCCAAATTAGCCAAGAATTTTATCAGATGCACATACTCAAGTAATATACAGGAGTACACTAAGATAAATTAGGAATTCTTTGGTATCGTATATCCTATACCATGTTTGGTCAATATATATTTTGGATCTTTGGGATCATCCTTCAGTTTTTTCCGGAGTCTGGCCAGGTTTACCTGAAGGATGTTGTTCTCACCTAGATATCCTTCCCCCCAAACATTCTCCAATATCTCATCAGGCGTTATAACCATACCAGCCTTATGTGCCATGTAGGATAACAACCTGAACTCTGTGGAAGTAAGGTTGAGTTCATGGTCACCCAGAGTAACCCTTCGCCTCGCAAAGTCTATCACAAGATCAAACAAGTTGAAGGAAGGTTCAGGATGTTCATCCCAAATTTGTACTCGGCGGAGGACAGCTCTCACCCTTGCCACTAACTCTTTAGCCGAAAAAGGTTTAGCCACATAATCATCAGCGCCAGCGTCAAACCCTTCAATCTTTTCATTCTCGCTACCTTTAGCGGTAACTACGATTATGGGTACATTTGAAAATTCTCTTATTTGCCGGCATACGGTGAATCCGTCTATACCAGGCATCATAATATCTAACAGCATAAGATCTGGCACGTTCTCTCCATAAAAGGTTTCAATAGCTGCTTCTCCATCCTGGGCCGTGAGCACACGGTAACGTTCCATTTCCAGAATACGTTGCATCATCCGTAATATCCGGATATCGTCATCCACAACTAATATAGACGTTTTCTTAGAAGGCAAGCTCACCTCACTTTTTCAAGCGCAGGACGCGGGCGACGGCTTTTCTGATACCGGCGGCGCTTATGGGTTTAACCAGGTAATCCGTAGCGCCCATTCCCAACGCTTTCTCGCGTTGTGAAGCCTCTGCTGAAGCTGTTAACACAACAACCGGGATACTTGATATCTCTTTCGTTCTTTTTATCTCCCCGAGCAGCCATAACCCGCTATTAACCGGCAATCTAAGGTCAACTAAAACAAGATTCACGTTGTGTTGTTTTAACAAATCAAGACCATCCTCCGCATTACCGGCCTGGAGAACGGTATAACCCTCTATCTCCAGCACCTTTGAGGCAAATTTCCGGACATCAACCTCGTCTTCCACAACCAGGACTACTTGTTGTAAGTTACGTTTTCCAGGCATTGTCATTCACCTGATTTATTGTCAACACGGGGAGTGTAAAGTAGAAATCGCTACCCTTGCCCTGTTCGCTTTCTACCCATATTCGTCCTCCGTGGGCCTCTACCAAGCCTTTACAGATAGCCAGGCCGAGACCTGCGCCTCTTATTCCGGCGGTTAATCTCTGCTCAACCCGGTACATTCTATTAAAGACCCTTTTTAAATCTTCAGCGGGTATACCAATACCCTGGTCGGAAGTACTTATATGTATCTCGGATTTGTTCACTCTGGTTTTTACTATTACGGTGGTCCTTTCACCGGAGTATTTGGTAGCATTATCGAGAATATTATCCAGCACCTGACGTATTCGCCGTCCATCTATATTAACCTTCGGTAGTCTTCCGTTTTTGTCCCAAATAATGTTATGAGTCTTAGCTCTTAATCTTGCCTCGGCAATTGCCTCACGGACAAGCTTTGAGATACTCGAAGGACGCTTCTGAAGTTTTAATAACCCCGCCTCAAGCCGCGACATATCTAATAGATGGTCTACAAGTTCTGTCAACCTGTCCGTTGCACTGACCATCGAAGTCAGGTATTCAAGTTTTTCAGAACGCTTCAATCTGCGGTCATAATCAAGCAGCAAAGTCCCATAACCTTTAATTGTCGCTAAGGGGGTTCGGAGTTCGTGAGAGACCGTAGAAAGTAAGTTAGTCTTAAGTTTATCCAGTTCCTCATATTCCACCATCTTTTTTTCCAGACGGTTGCGCTCAACCCTGGACCGCAGGTTAATAATACCAAATGAAAGATCACCTGCTACCTGTGTTAAAAGCTTCATCTTCTCATTATCGAAAGCATCGCCTTCTAAGGCATAAACAGCCAGTGCGCCATAGGTTTTATGGTCGGCAACCAGAGGGATAGAAAATACCGAGCCGTAGCCATTTCGGATTGCTTCATCGGACCAGAGAGAAGCGGAGGGGTCAATTAATATATTCTGTACAACATATGGTTTGCCGGTGTTAATAGTAACTGTGGTAGGAGAATGGATATATTGGGCGTCAGCCCATCGAATATCATCGCTATTAGGATATCGCACTTCATGTTTATTTTGGCCGATCGGCTGAGCGTTTTCTTCGTCTTTAGTCAAAACAAACCTGACTGCAGCAAGCTGATAACCTTCTATATCGACTAATGTTCGGCATATGCTTCGCGCAAGTTCGATCTCATTTAACGCTCGCACCAATACCTTATCAATTTCAAGTAGTGTCTCTAAATCCCGTATCCTGTGTTCCAGAACCTCATTCTTCTCTTCCAGCTCTAACAGGATTCTTTGCTCATTGATATGGAGTTCAGCTAATTCTTTGGCATACAGCTTTAGTTGGTCGGGCTCCAGTTTATCCCAACTTTTTTGAACCCCGTTAATCATTTTGGGCACAAGTGCCTCCTGCTATGAAAGTATGTCATCATCTAACGTGCCAAAAATTATTGAAGCATTCTCCGTGCCTCAATCTGTAAGTGTAACCGGGATGGCATTGTTCTAACTTTTCAAATCAAAATAACCTATAGCATATAACGTAAACCGGGCAAAAAAGTCAGTAAAACACGGGATTATGATAAAGTTACGCGGATAGTTCCCTCAAGGTTTGGTAATTGTTCCGGCAGGCAATGCTATGAAAAACGTGCTACCTTTATTTACCTGGCTTTCGACCCATATTCGCCCTCCCATCATATCCACTAATGATTTGACAATATAGAGACCAAGCCCGGTGCCCCGGATATTCGCCGCATCAGGACGGTGAACCCGATGGAAACGCGTAAAGAGCTTGGGTAATTCATCTGGAGGAATACCTAACCCGGTATCTGTTACGGTAATCACGGCCTCAGAATCTTTTGGCAATTGAACCGCAGATACGGTTATAGGTCCCCCGCCAGGCGAGTATTTAGCAGCATTATCTATCAAATTGTACATAACCTGTGTTAACCTTTCGGTGTCAGCCCATACCAGGGGAAAACTATCAGGGAGATCAACAGGGAAGGTATGAGAAGGATAGTTAACATTTAGCTGACCAACAAGCTGGTTTACGATGTTTTGAACGGATAGTAACTCACGTTTTACCGATAAACGGCCCGATTCTATCCTGGATACATTCAAAAAATCGTCAACTATAGTTGTAAGCCGTTTACTCTCGTTATATATCTTCTCTATCCATTGCTGGTGCTCTGTCGACAATTTCTGGGACCTGAGTAACAAAAGCTCAGCGAAACCATAGATAACGGTCATAGGAGTACGCAACTCATGCGAAGCAATGGAAACAAACTCGGTTTTCATTCGGTCAATTTCCCGCTCACTGGTTATATCCCGTATTACCGCCCCTGTTCCTATCCGCTGATTATTACTGTCTATTGAAAAAAGCGTAAGCTCTAATTCCCGGCGCTGGTACAATTGGATCGCAAAGCGAAGCCGGGGTCGCCTGGCAGCATCCTTTATTCCCGCTGCCAGCGTTTCGCGCCAGTTTGTAGGCTCAATAACCTCGCTGTTTAAAAATTCATTAAAAGCCCTGACGGGTTGCCCTAAATACTCAATTGACTTTATTCCCAGAAGTTGCCCGGCTGCCTGATTGCAATAGGCTACTTTTCCCTGGATATCAATTGCTACGAGTCCCTCACTCATACTGGATATAATAGCCTCCAAGTTAGCCACTTGTGTTTGCAGGGCTTCGTCAGTCTGACTGAACAAGCGGGCGTTCTCGATTGCCAGCGCTATACCCCTGGTATATGTCTCTAAAAATGCGTATTCTTCGTTGGAATAACTACGGGCATCAAAACCTGTAACAAATAAAATCCCGGTGGTCCGGTTTCCTACCACAAGTGGTATGGCCATGAAAGACTGATACTTCTCTAAATGAAGAACCTTTTTCATATATTCAGGCGCCTGAGATATATCCGTGGATACCCACGGTTGCCGTTGCTCTATTAGAATGCGCCTTATATTCTCTGCTATGTCAGAAAGTGGTAAATTTATACCCTTAACTATCTCACCGGTATGTCGCCGAACAACCATTCCTTTTAACTCTCGCTTTCCTTCATCGAGCAAAGCGATACCAACAGTAGCATTGGATTTACCAATTATGGGTATTATTTCGTCAAGGGCTAGATTTATTACTGTATCCAGATTCAAGCTGGTTGATAGCGATTGGGAAAGCCGGTATAGGCTTTCCAGATTCTTCTGTCTCTGCTTTTCACCGGTTATATCCCGCAGCGTTTGTACAATGCTTAGCACCTGCCCATTTGTACCCAGGATTGGGTCTCCCCGCATATGCAACCAGCGATTATTCAAGTTTGGCTCCTGCCATTCCCTGTCAAAAGTTTTCTTTTCAGCGATGCAAACCCGTATAGGACAATCCGATGGCGGGCCGGATGTACCGTATACCGCTTCGTACCAATATCGGCCCATTAAATCCTGGGGACTTGTACCTAACATCCGTGCAAGAGCCATATTAGTGCGCTTAATCCGAAAATCTGTGCCAATAATAGCTATTCCATCGCTCATGGTATCAAAAGTCCTGCGCCATTCACCCGCGGCTGATTCTATTTGCATGAAAAGCCTGGAGTTATCTACCGCCACCGCTAGCTGATCTGCAATAGGTTTGAGGGATTGGAAGTCTGTTTCCGAGAATTTACCGACTTCCCGGCTGGCTAAAATCAATGAACCAAAGGTATGTCCTCCGGCGTTCAATGGAATTATCAAGGTTGAATGGATGCCGGCAGCAAGCAATTTTTTATCCAGCGGTTGAGCCATCTCCTTCTCAATATCATGCCTTATAATAGGTTTACCTTCTTGAATAACCCTGTAAAGCATCTCATTTTCAGCAGAAACGACCATCCCCCGGGGTAATAGGCCGCCGTATTCTTCTGAGATAGTAGAAATTTCCAATGTATTGCCCTTAAAAAGAGCAACCGCAAAATGGTCGAATTGCACCAAGCTGGGTAACTCAGCGTTAAGAGAGCGGAATATTATCTCCATATCAAGGGAAGAAGAGATAGCTGCGGCGATACGGGACCTGGCTTCTCTGCGTTCAAGCCTCAGACTCAGATCATCCACCAATCCGGCTCTTTCATAGGAGATGGCAAGCCGAGACGATACCGATTGAAGGAGCTCCATTTCTTCCTCGTTGAAAGGGGAGGATTGTTTCCGGGCAACGTTAATGACTCCAAGTACTCGCTCACCGATTAAAACCGGTGCGCAGGCTATAATCTGGATATTATTAGTTAACGAGGCAGCTCCATTGAGAATACCCGGGTACTTAGATACATCAATAGTCACGGGTACATGCCGTTCGATTGCTTCTTCCAATATACCATGGTGAAGGATGTCCTTTCGGGCTAACTCCAGTAGCTCTGGTGATAGGCAATGATGCGCGACAAGTTCTAATTGATTTTTATTATTATACAGGTGGATGGTGCCCATATCAGCGCCAATCGCATCAGCCATTATTATCAGTGCCCCGCCTAATGTT
>Ga0082335_1006972_pt1 | contig 14053 bp, 13 predicted proteins | sample Subgrocontami58m_FD_72375 | JGI IMG/M metagenome (GOLD analysis project Ga0082335, IMG submission 72375) | Subsurface groundwater microbial communities from S. Glens Falls, New York, USA - GMW37 contaminated, 5.8 m (SPADES assembly) (version 2) ...
ACATCGGTTAAGCCATGCCATTTTTCAGGCAGCGGCAGAAGGGATTTAGACAACAGGGTCAAATCGGCAGCTTTTATCGTTACCTCGCCGGTATGGGTGCGAAATAATGTGCCGGAAACACCTATTATATCCCCTAAATCCAGACCTTTAAGCAACTCAAATTTCTTTTCTCCCACCTGGTCCAAACGGCAGTAGACCTGGATTTTACCTGAACCATCTCTGAGGTCGAGGAAACTGGCCTTACCCATTAAACGGTGGGTCATAATGCGGCCAGCGAGGGATACCGGGGGTAGAGGTTCGGCCTTGCCTTCCTGTTCCTGAAAAAGGGTTATGGCCTGTTGAGCCGAATGAGTGCGTTGATACCGGCGTGGGAAGGGGTCTATGCCCTGGGAGCGAAGTTTCTCCAATTTATCCAGACGTTGCTGAGAGATGCTATCCAACCTGGCTGTCATACTATCTCCATCAAGGAATTTTTTTGCATCATCCGGGGTGTAACCAGGGGGGGGGCAAGGCCCCCTTCAGTGAAGCTAATTAATATGCATAACCCGAAGCTTCAGAACACCACCCGGAGCCACCACTTCGACCAATTCTCCCCTTTTTTTACCAAGCAAGGCGCGCCCTACCGGTGACAAATAGGAAATCTTCCCTTCATTGGGGTTTACTTCATCAATACCAACAATTGTATATTGGCCGTGGCGGCCATCCTGATCTTTCACCTCAACATTGCACCCCATTTTAACCTCATGGTGAGATGTTGGTTCAGCTTTTATAATAACCGCTTTTTTAATCTCGTCCTCAAGAGTAAGAAGCCGGCCCTCTACGAAAGCCAGGTCGTTCTTGGCTTCCTCATATTCAGCATTATGGTCGGTCCCGCCCATCTCTTTGGCCCTCTGGATTTTCTCTGCTACCTCGTGGCGGCGCACAGTACGAAGATACTCCAGTTCCTGCTCCAGTTTAGCGAAGCCGTCAGGGGTAAAGAAATATTTTTTTTCAGGCATCAGGCCACCTCCAGCCACAGGACAATCTCCAACCGTGGATAAAATGGATAGTCCGCTTAAAGCGGACTATTAATACGGTATACGAGGTAGATAAAAGCTATAATCTGGATTAAGTAACACTTACTTAATGAGGCACATTTTATAGCTGTAAAAAAGACTGAGGGTTAATAGCCCTCAGTCAATCATCTTTTGGTATTTCATTATAATGCATCATATGTCAAGTGTAAAGCAAAGTAAGGTAATAAAAAATAGTATATTCAACAGTGCTTGACACTAAAGAACTTAAAGATTATTCTCCTGTTAGCAATGTTTGACGAACCGGGTCTGCAAAAACTTCTGGGAGTGAAATTTAAAAACCCTTCACTCCTCAGACAAGCCCTCGTTCATGATTCTTATTTGAACGAAAATCCGGGTTTCCCTTTAACTTCGAATGAAAGGATGGAGTTCCTGGGGGATGCAGTTCTAGGGTACATAGTAGCCGACGAGCTTTACCGTATTTTCCCTGAAATATCCGAGGGCAAGCTAACCGCCTTCAGGTCCCACCTGGTCTGTCAGGAAACTTTAGCTAAACTGGCTAAAGGGTTGAATCTGGGTGAATACCTTCTCCTCGGGCAGGGTGAGTTAAAAAGCGGGGGTAATAACCGCCCAACCAACCTGTCCAGGGCTATGGAGGCAGTAATCGGGGCTATTGCTCTCGACCAGGGGCTAGAAACCTGCATAAAAGTTGTTGCACAGCTTCTGGCCGCCGACTTCGAGCTTTTAAAAGCCGGAAGACACCCCCTGGACTACAAGTCCCGCCTCCAGGAAATCATACAGGCAAAATACCGGCCCCCTGGCACACCCACCTACCACACTATTGACACTCAGGGGGTGGCGCATGATAGGTGGTTCAGGATAGAGGTACGGTTGGGAGATAAAGCGCTGGGACAGGGTGAGGGAAAGAGCAAACGGAGCGCGGAGACCGAAGCAGCGCATGCGGCGCTGGAAAAACTGGGAGAGCTATAAAGCAAACCAATGGATTTGCCTTAAAGGGATTGTTCCTTATATTTCTTAGCCAGAGGTGTCAGGTTTCGTGAGGTTTCCTCCAATAGTTTTTTACACTCCTCCAGCGGCAAGACCTTTACTACCTGAGCGGGAACTCCGGTAACCAGGCAGTGGGGCGGAATCTTGCTATGCCGGCGTACAACGGCGTTAGCTCCGAGGATTGCATTATCCCCGATTTCCGATGGCCCCAGTATGGTTACATGGGTGCCCACGAAAACTTCATGGCCTATTTTACATGATTCCAAAGCTGCTCCATATCCGATTATCGAACCTTCTCCTATCTCTACTGTACCGGTAATCAAACTTTGTTCAGCCACATGACTTTTTTTCCCTATTTTTACTTTCCCTGTGTCTCCGCGGATAATAGAAAAAGGCCAGATGCCACAATCCTCCCCAATTTCCACATCTCCAATAATCAATGCTGCCTGGCTCACATAGGCCGAGGGATGAATAGAAGGGCTCTTGCCTTCAAAACTCTTTATCATCTTTGCCCCCTTGCCTGTTTCCTGTAAAGACTGTTCGTACGTATATAATTCTCGACCGCTTCAGGCACCATGTATCGTATGGATATTCCTTCGGCTACCCGGCGGCGGACCTCTGTTGAACTTATATCTATGAGGGGCCCTTTTATTAAAATAATATGGTCTTTAGCCCGGGGGATAGCTTCTTCCAAACTCTCCCAGTCAAGCTCCTCACAGCCCGGACGCGCCATTGCCACGAGCTTGCCGTACGATATGATTTTATGTGGTTCATGCCATTTGGGCAGTTCCCGGATGGAATCCACACCGAGGATAAAATACAGATTACCTGAATCTCCATACTCCTTTTTCAATGCCTTCATGGTCTCCACGGTAAACGAAGGGCCAGGGTTTTCTAAATCCACAGTAGATATGTGGAAAAACGGATTCGAGGCTATAGCCAGTTTCAACATCTCAAGCCGGTGCTGTGGAGAACTTATGGTTTGAGGCCATTTCATCCAGGGAAGGCCAGCTGGAGTAAACAGAACTTTTTCAAACTTTAGCCTTTGCCTGGCTTCCTCGGCTACTATCAAATGCCCCATGTGGATAGGGTCAAATGTGCCGCCATAAATACCTATTTCCACACTATTAAACACCTCACTCTGTTAGTGTCTCTTTTGTATCCACGGGAACCGGACGAAACACTTTCAGGGGCTTTTCTTCTTCTTTTACAATGTTAGCCAGCTCGTTCAATCTTTTGGCAATATATGCCATAAGCTCTTTTACACCCTCCCCGGTTGCCGCAGATATAAAGTAAATTTCCTTCCCGTCTCCCTTCAGGCGTTTTTTTATACCGGGTAAATTCTCTTTCACCTGTAATATGTCTATTTTGTTTACCACCAATATCTGTTCTTTTTCCGCCATGTCCCGGCTATACAGTTTTATCTCCTGGTTCACCTGAAGCCAGTCCTTCTCTGGTTCAGAAGACGAACCGTCTATCAGGTGTATAAAAAGCTTTGTCCTCTCTGCATGTCTCAGAAACTCCCTCCCCAGACCCCGGCCGACGTGGGCGCCCTCGATAAGGCCCGGTATTTCAGCGATGGTGAATACCCCCCAACCCACATCCACCACACCCAGCACAGGTTCAATGGTAGTAAACGGATATGCGGCTATTTTCGGTTTGGCCTTCGTAGCTATAGATACCAGAGTTGACTTGCCCGCATTGGGTTTGCCTATTATCCCCACATCAGCTATTAGCTTCAATTCCAGTATAAGTTCCCGCTCCTCTCCCAACTTTCCGGGTTTAGCAATTTCGGGAACCTGGCGGGTTGGGGTTGCAAAATGAATATTGCCCCATCCCCCCTTTCCCCCCCTTGCCACTACTACCTTATCGCCTTCAACAGCCAAATCTGCCAGGATTACTTTTTCATCGCCTTTCTTCTCATACACCACCGTTCCTGCCGGCACGGGGGCATACCGGTCTTCTCCCTTCTTGCCACTCATTTTCTTATTCCCACCAGGTCCTCCGTTTTGGGCTGCAATAAACTTCCTGCCTTTAAAACTCGCTAGAGTGCGCTGGTGTGGTTCGGCGACTAAGATAACCGAGCCTCCATCTCCCCCGTCTCCACCGTATGGCCCTCCAAAGGGAACAAATTTCTCCCTGCGGAAACTAACCATGCCTCTTCCGCCTTTGCCGCCTTTAACCTTTATTTCAACAATATCAACTAACATCTTAATGGGATTATAATACTACTTTTCTTAAATAGAAAGAGTGTTAATACTCTTAATACTACTCAGTGTTGATGTGGAAAATGTGGAAGGACCAGGGTTCCGTGATGTTCAGGGTATCGCTGGTGTGTTGTTCGGGATAATGTTATACCGCACTTCAGCGCTTAATGGGCCTATTTGTTTCCCTGAAAATTATTACTGACTATAACTAAATAGTCAGCGGCTCCAACTACTTTTATAACGAATTCCTGGGTTTTAAACGCTTGATCATCTACGGTTTAGAAGATCCTATACCCAGGTTTAAACCCGGGTACAGGGTTATCTAGCAACGTCAGATGTTGACACTTCACTCATTAAAGCCGTATAAACGTCAAGCTACTTCATGTCGAACACCATCTGAACGGAGACGCTCAACTCCAGTTCGCCGGGGCTTATGGATGTAGGAGCTGCTTCTGACGCTGCCATAGCTACACCAAAGCTCCTTACATCCGCCTTGGGGACAAAACCGCCGCTTTCAGTTATGTATGTAACCCTACCCAGGGTCACCCCTGCAGCGGTAGTGATTTGTTTGGCTTTGTTAAGGGCGTCTTTAACGGCCATCTCACGGGCCTGGGCGCGGAACGGCGCTGCATCTTCTATAGTAAAGCCGATGCTGTTTATCCGGGTAAGGTCGCCGCCGCCGGCGGCGACAGCATCGATGACAGAGCCAGCATCATCTATCTTTCGGATTTTCACTGTTACCGTATTGCTCACACGATAGCCTACTATAACCTCCTTAGGAGGTGGCTTGTATTGGGGTTCAGCCGTCCCTCTGGGCGTGGGAGTGGGTATGGCCTCAAGCCATTGTTTGATAGGTTGAATATTGAATGTTTGTGTGCGGATATCTTTATCGGCGACATTCCTGGATTTTAAAGCGGCCAGTACTTTGCTCATAGCATCCCTGGCCGAGTTCTGGGCTTGAGCTACGGTTTTTTCCTGGGCCTCGATCCCCAGACTCAAAACAGCTATATCCGGTGCATATGTAGCTTTACCCTCCCCGTTTACCCATAGACCTGTCTGTTGAGATGAGGGTGGCATGAGATAGGCAGTAGCCGGAGCGCCGGATGTGGGCGCTGCGCCGGGCGTGGAGCTTACACACGCAGAGAAAAATAGAACCAGAACCAGCAGTGGACTTAAGATATACAGATACTTTTTCATTTTTTGTCTCCTTTTACAATTATTCTTTTTTTCCCCGGAGCCAGAAATAAGTCGTAACCGAGATTAAGATAAGAATGAACGCCACCAGGGCTATCTCAAACTGTCTTACCGGCCATAAGTATTCCGGCGTCTGGGATGGTGTTTGAGAAGGTGTGGGTGGTTCACTGGTTGGCTGAAGAATTTCAGCCTGGGACTGCCCGCCCGGTACAGGTGAAGGTTGGGGCGCAGGGGGAGCAGCCTTGTCATCTGCCCCTGAAAAGGCTCTTGTTCCTGCTTTTCCAGCAGAACCAACAGGTGGGATCTCGGCAGGCGTAAGCCCTGGCGCAGATGTGGCAGCGTTAGCCCCGGTATCCCCTGACGTTGTATCTTTACCAGCCGATGGCGGCACCGGCAAAGGAGCCGGCAGGGACGAAGGGGCCTGTTGCATCTGAAAAGCGCCAATGCCAGGTGTAGGGGTTGGTAACGGGGCTGGCGCAAGCCGGGGTACTGCCTCGGCAGCCTGGGGAGCTGTGGCTGGCACAGGGGTCGGTGCAAACCTGGGGACTGGAGCCGGTTGACTGGCTGGTGCGGGTACGGCAGTTGGAGCTGCCGTCGGTGATTCCGCCATAGAAGCGGCTGGTGGAGGAGGCGCAGGCATGGCAGCAGGGGCCGGTGCCATGACGGGCTTAAGAGCTTCAGGCCTGAAGAACATGCCCAGGCTGTCCCCGGCTATCACCGCCACCAGTAGTACGGACACTGCTACTGTCGCCATTCTCAGCCTGTAAAAGGTGACCGGTCTTGGCGATAATTTTAGCGCCGGCATAACGAAAGACCTGGGTGTTTCAACCAGGGGTAGTTTCTTCAAGGCTTCAACGGTAGCCTGCAGGGAAGCCAACTCATCCCTGCATACCAGGCAATCCTTGAGATGGGATTCCACCTTAGCCCGCTGCCCGACATCCAGGCGCCCATCAAGGTACAGGGAAAGCCTTTCTTTTACCCATTTTTCGTTTTGTTGTCTCAGGAAACCAAACATCCCATTTTCCCTTCTCACTAATTAAGACGATTCTAACGCCCCAAAAGTTCCCCGTGAGCTAACAACCAGTTCCGCAGGCTCTCCCTCCCCCGGCTTAGCCGGGAACGGACCGTTCCCAGGTTGCATCCCATCGTCTGGGCTATTTCTTCATAGCTCATGCCTATAGCATCCGAGAGAATAATTGCTAAACGCTGTTCGTGGGGTAGCTGTGCCAGCCCCCTCTGGAGTGATTCCTCCAACTCTAAAGACTTCTCATTGGTTACCAGGGTCGGGGAAGGGTCTACAAGGAGGTCTTCGTAGGAAGTCGTGGGATGACGGCGATTAGCGCGGAGGTAGTCCCGGCAGGTGTTGGCTACAATCTGTAAAAGCCAGGCTTTAAAGTTTTCTCCCCGGAAGCTCCCCAGCCCTTTCCAGGCGGATAGAAAGGCTTCCTGAGTGGCATCCTCCGCGGCCTGCGCCTGGCCCATAAAGCGGTAGGCAAGGTTATAGGCCAGCTTCTGATATTTCTCTACGAGCTGGTTAAAGCTATTGCCGTCGCCTTGCTTGCTAAGTTTAATTAACTGAGATTCTTCCACTGGCACATCCCAAAGCCATTGTAACAGACATGGCAGTCATTTTCGAGAGAATAAAAAACCTCTCGCCCCTATGGGGAGAGATTTAGAGAGAGGGGATTTTTTAACGAAGTCTTTGTTTTATCACCCTCTCCCTTAAAGGGCGAGGAGACTAAAGTTTATTTTCGAAAGAATGACAATGTCGCTATTGTTCCCGCCGTTGACTTATCTCCCTGCCTCTGCATATAATGAACCCACTCTGCGGGTCTATATTACTCAAAGAAGGAGGACTCAATGAAGGGCAAGGCAGCTATTTTTATCAAGGCCGGGAAACCGATGGAGATTGTAGAATATCCCCTGCCGAAGGTGCAGCCGGGGGCTATGCTGGTTAAGGTCAAACGGGCTAACATTTGCGGCTCGGATGTTCACATGGTCCAGGGGGGCTTTAGCTGGGGCGGCCCGGAGCTACCCCATATAATAGGGCACGAAATGGTGGGGGAGGTTTACGAACTGGGAGCCGGTTTGACTTCCGATTCGACAGGCCAGCCGCTCAAGGTCGGCGACAGGGTAACTTACTGCTATTTCCGTCCCTGTGGCCGTTGCTATGCCTGCCTCCACGGCCAGTCCCACGCCTGCGCCGAAACACTGACGCGATTGGGCATGACCTCTGCTGAGCCGCCCCACTTTCTGGGGGCCTTCGCCGAGTATTACTATATCTATCCCGACCAGACCGTTTATAAGGTAGCCGATGAGCTTTCCGATGAAATGGTGGCGCCGGCTAACTGCGCTCTGTCGCAGGTCCTGTACGGCCTGCACGAGGTACGAATCAACACCGGGGACAATGTGGTGCTCCAGGGCGCTGGCGGGCTGGGGATAAACGCTATTGCGGTAGCCAGGGAGATGGGGGCCGGGATGGTAATTGTTGTGGAGCAGCACCCGGAGAGAATAAAGCTGGCTAAAGCTTTCGGCGCCGACTGTATAGTGGATATAAACGAGTTCCCTACTCCGAGAGACAGGACCGGTCAGGTGAGGCGCCTGACTCAGGGACGCGGCGCAGACGTGGTTGCCGAACTGACCGGTATCCCCCAGGTAGCGAGGGAGGGCATAGGCATGGTGAGGATGGGCGGCCGGTATCTGTGGATAGGCAACATCAATCCCGGAAAGATGGTGGAGATTGACCCCTCGGCGGTTATACTCGGGAACCGGACAATTGTGGGGACAGGTAGGTATGCGCCGTGGGCTTTGTACCGGGCGCTGGAATTCCTGAAACGGACGAAAGGCAAATACCCCTTTGAATCACTGCTGTCGCACTCGTTCAAGCTGGAGGACATTAACGCTGCCTTTGAAATGGCGGTTAAGGGAAAGGTAACCAGGGCGTCAATAGTGCCCTGATGGCTTAATTGCATAAATGCCTTAACATATAAAATCCAATACCCCAGGTTTAAACCTGGGGTATTGGATTTTATTACCTCGAGAGTGATATGTAATGGCTACTTTGGTAGCTTGGACAGCCCCTGGCTCTCAGCGAAAGATTCAATGCGATCGATTACCTGGGCCTCGTCGAACTCCCGGCGGTCGGCGGCATTACCTTCGTAGGCTACGACCGGTATCCCGGCTTCAATCAGAGCCAACCGGTTCTCTAACATATATCCGCCTGTGCCTTTGCACCCGCGATTAAGGTGCATGACAACGCCTGCGGCGTGCCATTGCTTATAAATCTGAAGTATCTGCTGGTTCTTAATAGCCGCAGACCAGAAAGAGCCTTTATAGTTGACATTATCCATAAACATCCGGGCATAGAAACTGGCGGTATCCTCACGGCTTTTAAGTTCGATTCCCAGCTCTTTAAAAGGGCGGGGCGCCCTCCATATGCCATCGTCTCCCACATCCCAGTGGCCGGCCATGGAAAACATGTACTGGCCGCCTACGGATATGGCGCCATATTCCTGTAGAATGTTAAACAGCCGCAAGAAATGCCAGGCTGGTATCCCTTCGTGGATATAGCGGTAACGCTCGGTTGCCAGGGCGGCGATGCCATCCTTCACCCTGAGCTCGACCTCAGCTTTTAGTTCCCGGTAAAACTGGACGCTGCGGTCGTCTCCGCGGAGCACCATAAGGGGAAGGAAGAGGTTCAACATAGCTTTCTGGTCGAGGGGTGCGGGGATATTCTGGTTGAGCAGGCATATCTCCGCCCAGGTGCGGCAAGCCTCCCAATCGTTGATAACAGCCCGGGCGAACCGTTCGTCATCGTACTTACGTCCCGAGGTTTTCTCTATCCAGGCTATAGCGTCCAGAAGCTGACCCGCGAAGTATTTTATTCTATGTTCGGTACGTTCTTCTCCCCAGGGTCCCGGAGGCTGGTCAACGCAGTAAACGGGGATACCCATATATTGACTTAATAGCTGGTAACCCTTCCCCTGCATATCGCAATTATGATGCTGTAGGAGCATATCCGGTTTGGGGAAAGGACCGCCAAAATAATACTTGTCCAGGAGCATGGATCCGAAATAGTTGCGCCAGTAGACACAGGCATCACGTCCGAATCCCTCGGCCTCTGTGGCTTCCAGGCAGGAGTAGGAGAAATCGGGGTCGGCGCCGATAGTAGCGCCGTAGGTCTCACCGCCGAACCAGACAACATCTCCCATACCAAAGGCCAGTATATTGAGTCCTCCCGATGATCCCCCCACCAACATCCTGCCCTGCTCTTTAGCGCCGGCCACATCCTTGTAATATTGCTGCCGGAGCTCCCTGCACTTGTTCCAGTTCTGTAATGGGCGTGTTTGATATATTCGGTCTAATTCCTGTTTCATTGGTAAACTATTATCCCCCGTTCATTGCAGTAAGATTAAAACCAGGTACTGTGTGATGTATATTCCGTTAATATGGACGCATCCGGACGGCAAACTGACCGGTTGGAGAAAAGATATGCGGACATGATAAACCCTTGCACGCCCGGTTGTCAAACCGGATTGAGTTGCGGACTCCTGTCCAGACTAACGTCATTTTGTTCCGTTAACCTGAATAACATATAATATTTTAATGATATTGAGTTAAGAAGGTTAAATATATGGCAAATAGATTGATAAATGAGACCAGCCCGTACCTGTTGCAACATGCCCATAACCCTGTTGACTGGTACCCCTGGGGTGAGGAGGCTTTCCGCCATGCCAGGGAGAAGAATAAACCTGTCTTTCTGAGTATAGGATATTCTTCCTGCCACTGGTGCCATGTTATGGAGCGGGAGTCCTTTGAAAACGACCAGATTGCCGGTTTGATGAATGAGCTTTTCGTTAATATTAAGGTTGACCGGGAGGAGCGGCCCGACCTGGACCAGGTCTATATGGCAGCCGTTCAGACCCTCACAGGCCGCGGCGGATGGCCGTTGAATGTTTTTATTACCCCCGAAGGAAAGCCCTTCTACGGAGGGACATATTTTCCACCGGAAGACAGTGGCGGAATGGCAGGTTTTCCCAGGGTGCTCCGGGCATTAGCTGCTGCCTATCATACGAAACCTGACGAACTGGCGCGAGCCATCAGCCAGCTACAATCGCAACTCCAGAACAATCAGGTTCCCCGGCCTGGTATGGAACCGCTGACCGGGGACATTCTCGATACCGCATTCGGCCAATTGCAGAAGGGCTTTGATTACGCCAACGGAGGATTTGGCGGAGCGCCCAAGTTTCCTCAACCGATGGTCCTTGAGTTCCTTCTGCATTACTACCTCCGGTCCCGTTCTCCTCAGGTCTTGCAGATGGTGGAGACGTCTTTAACGAATATGGCCGGGGGAGGCATCTTCGACCAGCTCGGCGGCGGCTTTCACCGCTATTCGACCGATGCTATCTGGCTTGTTCCCCATTTTGAAAAAATGCTCTATGACAATGCTCTCCTGAGCCGTCTTTATCTTCACGCCTACCAGGCGACGGGCAAGCCTTTTTACCGGCGTATCGCTGAAGAGACTCTGGACTATGTAGCCAGGGAAATGACCTCACCCGAGGGTGGTTTCTACTCGGCGCAGGATGCCGATAGTGAGGGCGTCGAGGGTAAATACTATGTATGGAAATTGGAAGAGATTGTCACCCTTCTGGGCCAGGATGAAGCACGGATTTTTAACCGTTATTTTGGGGTCACTAAAGAAGGTAACTTCGAAGGCGCCAATATCCTGTTTCTGGCCGAAAGTCCGGAATCTCTAGCAATTGAGACTGGGTTAACCCCCGGGGAGATCGAGGCATCTATCCGAAAATCAAAAAAACTATTGCTGGAGGCCAGAGAGCGCCGCGTTAAACCGGCCAGGGATGAAAAAGCGCTCGCTGCCTGGAACGGACTTATGCTGGTCGCCTTTGCGGAGGCTGCTAATATACTGGACAGGCGGGACTACAGGCAAATAGCGCGGACCAACGCTACCTTTTTGCTGGGGGCCATGCGCGAGGGTCGCGGGCTATCGAGATCATATAAAGATGGCAAAGCGAAGATTCCGGCCTATCTCGAGGACTACGCCGCCGTGATTGAAGGGTTGCTGGCATTACATTCGGCTACGTTCGAGACTGGTTGGCTGGTGGAGGCCCGCCTGCTGGCCGATACGATGGTGGAAGAGTTCTGGGATGAGCCGGAGAAAGTTTTTTACGATACCGGGCGCCGCCATGAAGCGTTATTCCTGCGCCCGCGGGACATCTTTGACAATGTCTTGCCTTCGGGTAGTTCTAATGCCACCTGTGTACTGCTTCATATGGCAGCAGTAACGGGAAACGGGGATTATGCCGGAATTGCTGTCTCCATGCTGCGCTCAATGCGTAATATGATGCTGGAATATCCATCGGGGACGGCCAACTGGCTATGCGCACTGGACTTTAATTTCTCTACGCCAGTAGAGATAGCTGTTGTAGGTCCCAGGGATGACGCTGGCACACAGGCTCTGGTTTCTGTTATCTACAATAAATTTATCCCGAACAAGATTGTCGTGGGCCGCGATACAACCCTGCCGATACAGGCCGGGGAAACGCCGCTGCTAGAGCAAAGGGATACGGTAGGAGGCAACCCCACAGCCTATGTGTGCCAGAACTATTCTTGCCTACAACCTGCAACAGATACAGATACGCTACAAAGGCAACTGGAAGGGCAGGTTACTTAAACTGAAAGTCAAATGGGAATACTCCCCAACACCGACACACCATTACGTAACCGTCCGTATTGACAGGCTCAAAACCTGAGCATACTATTGATTGCGAGATCCCGGCTCGCCATGCAAACAATAATCTAAGCGCATTAGAACATTTCGTCATTTTATTAAACTCATGCGGGAATCGTTCATGTCCCGATTCATCGGGACACCACGAATCTCGGGGTGGGGTTTTGTAACATAAATAAGCCCCTCCACCCCAGACCCTTCACTTCGTTCAGGGTGACAAAAAGCGGCTATTTTCTGGAGAATGATTTAACTAATCCCGGCCTTTTTATCTTTTGTACACCTTCATAGCTAACAGGCAACAATCAACGTTTAGTCGCTTGCCCCCTAAACACCCCGCTAATACTTGTTGTAGATATCATAATGTGATATACTATTATGCTATAAAAATGTATATCACATTTGGGAGGGGGGCCTGTTTATGAAAGCAATTTCGCTCAAACTGCCTGTTGAACTTGTTGCCAAAAGTGAGGAGTATGCTGACACACTAAGCATTTCCAGGACGGAATATATCCGCAGAGCTATCGAGAAATTGAACAGGGAGATTGGAGATGGCCTTCGTGTCGACCGTATCAAGAAAGCCTCGCTAAAGGTGCGCAAGGAAAGCATGCGCATAAACTCTGAGTTTGCCGCCACTGAGAAAGACCCGGATGCGTAAGCGCGGAGAAATCTGGCTGGCGAACCTCGAACCCAGGCATGGCACCGAGCCCGGTAAAACGCGGCCGGTGCTAATTGTCCAGGCACAAGCCCTGCTTGATGCGGATCACCCGTCCACGTTGGTTGTACCTCTGACAACAAACGTAACAGAAGGGGCCGAACCTTTACGGATTCGAGTTTCAGCCTCAGATGGGATTGCGCGTGATTCTGATCTGATAATTGACCAACTGAGAGCTATCGACAATCGACGCCTGGTCAAAGGCCCCATTGCGGTTCTCACACCCGAAGCAATGAAGACCGTGGACGAGGCGATCCGGGAAGTGCTTGATCTGGTCAAGACATAAGTGACCTGCGAATTTTAAGCCACAGCCGTCGGTGGCAACTGCGCTGTAGTGGTATACTTGAAAAGTAGGAGCAAAACGGGGAGGTCGCGTTTCAGGTAGAAATGGAGTCCCCTCGGTCTCCGCCGGAAAGAAATTTACTTTGAACAATACGTCATTTCGTTAAACTCATGTGGAGATGATTTTGCTAATCCACACCCTTCTTTTATCTCCACACCCGGGAACTTATCAACCCGGCCCTCTGCCACGTATTTGGCCGTCGGTTTATTTGCCGCTTCATCGAGTACCAGAAACTTTGGCGGCTTTATGCGAGTAGGTTCGCTGCTGTTGGTTGGCTCCTGAAAGGCCCTTTTTAACTTGACTTTTTATTCTGTCCAAGATAGACTCTATTCCGTTAAAACCTGCTACGCCCTACAATAGTGATGTTTCGAGGAGGAGGAATGGCTCTTAAGCAAATTTCTGCCGTGGATAGGCTTCATACGGTATTTAAAGAGCGGCATCAATATGCACGGGAATGGAAAGCACGCACCGGGGGTAAAGTAGTAGGCACCTTCTGCACCTATGTCCCCGAAGAGATAATCTATGCCGCCGGTATGCTCCCCGTCCGGTTATTTGGCGCCCACGAGCCTCAGGAGGTTTCGGAACGCCATATTGCATCCATGTATTGCCCCTTCTGCCGGGACGTTCTGGCCCAGGGACTATTGGGCAGGTACGATTACCTGGATGGAGTGATCATGGCCAATAGCTGTATCCACCTGCGCCAGGCATTTGAAAGCTGGCGGATACATATTCCAGCCTCATTTACTTACTTTATGTATATGCCGTGCAACGTCAGGCAGCCTGTGGCTCAGAATGTCCTTTTTGAGGAACTAAAGGAGTTTAAAGCAG
>Ga0082335_1006973_pt1 | contig 14052 bp, 12 predicted proteins | sample Subgrocontami58m_FD_72375 | JGI IMG/M metagenome (GOLD analysis project Ga0082335, IMG submission 72375) | Subsurface groundwater microbial communities from S. Glens Falls, New York, USA - GMW37 contaminated, 5.8 m (SPADES assembly) (version 2) ...
CGGCGGCCGCCGCAGCTGCTGCGGCTCGCGGAACTCGCCAACAACCTGTGGTACAGCTGGGACCGGCCGACGCGCACGCTGTTTTCGCGCCTGCACCCCGAGCTGTGGCACGCCATCGGCCATAGTCCGAAAGCATTCCTGAAACGCATCAGCCAGCAGCGCCTGGATGCTGCCGCCGCCGATCCGGTATTTCTCAGCAGCTACAGCCGGGTACTGTCGGTCTATGACAGCTACCACGAACATGCACCGCACAGCGAGCGCGTGGCGCACGGCGATCTGATCGCCTACTTCTGCGCCGAGTTCGGTTTTCACGAGAGCCTGCCGATCTACTCGGGTGGGCTCGGCATTCTCGCCGGCGACCACTGCAAGGCGGCGAGCGACCTCGCGCTGCCGTTTGTCGGCGTCTCCCTGCTCTACCGGCAGGGCTACTTTTACCAGACCATCGACAACGAAGGCCGCCAGCACGCGCTGTATGCGGATGCCGATTTCGACGACCTGCCGATCTGGCCGGTCACGCGCGAGGACGACTCCGAGCTGCACGTCACGGTCGATCTGCCGGGGCGCAGCGTCGCGGTCAAGGTCTGGCAGGCGCAGGCCGGCCGCGTGCGGTTGTTTCTGCTCGATACCGATATCGAGAACAACAGCGCCGCCGACCGCGACATCGCACACCAGCTCTACGGCGGTGACCGCACCACGCGCATCGAGCAGGAAATCGTGCTCGGCGTCGGCGGCGTGCGCGCGCTCAACGAAATGGCCCTGCAGCCCACCGCGTGGCACATCAACGAAGGACACGCCGCATTCCTTGCGCTCGAGCGCACGCGCCAGCTCACGCTGCAGGGGCTCGATTTCGCGACCGCGCTGGAGGCGGTGGCCGCCAATACCGTGTTCACCACCCACACCGCGGTGCCGGCCGGGCACGATCACTTCAGCGAGGAAATGGTCCGCCACTACTTCGAAGGCTGGTGCCGCGACCTCGGGATCAACTGCGAGGAGCTGATCGCGCTCGGGCGCGACCCGCACAGCCGCGAGTTCAACATGACCGCGCTGGCGGTGCGCGGCTCGCGCTTCCAGAACGGCGTCTCCCGCATCCACGGCGACGTGTCTTCACGCATCTGCGCCCCGCTGTGGCCGCAGATCGAGCACCCCGACAATCCGGTAACCTACGTCACCAACGGCGTGCACGTGCCGACATTTCTCGCCGACGAATGGCACGAGTTGTTCGAGCGCCAGCTTGGCCCGGGCTGGAGCCCGCGCCTGGCCGACGCGGATTGCCAGCGCGGAATCAATGCAATTCCCGACCACCTGTTCTGGAGCGTGCACCAGTCGCTCAAGGCGCAGATGCTGCATCTGGTCCGCTTCCGCATTTCACGCCAGCATCTGCGCAATCATGGCTCGCAGGCACACCTCGACCGCATCCTCAAGCTGGCCGATCCCGGCAACCCGAACGTGCTGACGCTCGGATTCGCGCGCCGGTTCGCCACCTACAAACGCGCGACTTTGCTGTTCGAGGACCTCAACCTGTTGCGCGAGATCGTCGCCGGTTCCGGCCGGCCGGTGCTGTTCCTGTTCGCCGGCAAGGCGCACCCGGCCGACCAGCCGGGGCAGGATTTCCTGCGCCGCGTCGCTGAAGTCGCGCGGCTGCCTGAATTCGAGGATCACATCCTGCTGATCGAAGGCTACGACCTGCAGCTCGCGCGCCGGCTCGTGTCGGGCGTCGATGTCTGGCTCAACAATCCCATCTATCCGCTCGAAGCGTGCGGCACCTCGGGCATGAAGGCGGCCATGAATGGCGTTCTCAACCTGTCGGTGCTCGACGGCTGGTGGGACGAGGGTTACGACGGCAGGAACGGCTGGGCCATCAAACCGGCCCCGGCCGCGGCCGACGACGCGCGCCGCAACCGGGAAGAAGCGCGCACGCTCTACGAGATATTACAGGACAACGTGGTGCCGCTCTACTACAACATCGGGCCCGCCGGTTACTCGCCGGCGTGGACGGCAATGGCAAAACACTCGATGGCATCGATCCTGCCGCACTTCAATTCGACCCGCATGGTTGGCGAGTACCTCGCAAAGTCGTATCAGCCGGCGGCGCAACAGTGGCGCCGTTACTCGCAGTCGGATTTTGGCGGCGCGCGCGCGGTCGCGGCCTGGAAGGCGAAAGTCCGCGCGGCCTGGCAGAACATCGCGCTGCGCCGTATCGACGACCCGCGCCGGCGTATCCCGTTTGGCGAAAACCTGCGGCTCGAAGTGGCGGTCAACCTGAACGGGCTCACTCCGGCCGATGTGGTGCTGGAGCTGTTGTTCGGCCGGCCAGGCGATGGCGGCCAGCCGCGGCATGCCCAGTCGTACCACTTCCGGGAGGAAGGACAGATTGCCGGCAGCAGCGAGCATCTCTATGCGCTCGAATTCAGGCCCGACCTGTGCGGCAAGATTGAATACCATATCCGCGTCTATCCTTATCATGAGTTGCTTACCCATCGTTTCGAGATGGGCATGATGAAGTGGCTGTGACGGCGCTCGACTATTCACCGCGCGTGCTGTTTGCCGTCGCGGAGCTTGCGCCGTGGATGAAGACCGGGGGCCTGGGCGAAGTCGCCGAGACGCTGCCGGCCGCGTTGCGCGCAGCGGGTGTCGACGCCCGCATCCTGGTGCCGGCTTATCCCGGAGTACGCGCCGCGCTGCGCGCGAAGCGCGCCATCGCCAAAGTTGCGCAGCCAGGGGGTGCATTCCCGCCGACGCAGGTGCTGGCCGGCGCCACGGCAGCCGGCGTGCCCGTTTACGCGGTCGACTGTCCGGCGCTTTATGCGCGCAGCGGCGACCCTTACTGCGATGCCCTGGGCCGCGACTGGCCGGACAATCACCTGCGTTTCGGCCTGCTGGCGAAAATCGCCGCGCAGATCGCGCTGGGCGTGCCCGGGATCGATTGGGTGCCGCAGCTGGTGCATTGCAACGACTGGCACACGGGTCTTGCGCCGGCGTACCTGCATTTCGCGGGAGCGGCGCGAGTGCGCAGCGTGTTCACGATCCACAACATCGCTTTCCAGGGCCTGTACCCGCGCGAAGCGCTTGAGCCGCTCGCGCTGCCGGCGCGGGCTTTCGTGATGGATGGCGTCGAATATCACGGCAAGCTCTCGTTCATGAAAGCGGGAATCCAGTATGCCGACGCGCTGACCACCGTGAGTCCGACCCACGCCCGCGAGATTCAGGGCGAGGAACTCGGCTTCGGGCTGGGGGGGCTGCTGCGGCATCGTGCGCCGCGGTTGAGCGGCATACTCAACGGGTTGGACATGGAACGGTGGAATCCGGCAACCGATGCGCACCTCGCGCAGCATTACGACAGTGCAACGCCCGAGGCGAAATCCGCCAACAAGTCGGCGCTGCAACAGCGGATGAAGCTCAAGGTCGACGACGGGATGCCGCTGTTCGGCGTGGTGAGCCGTCTTACGCACCAGAAGGGGCTCGATCTGCTGATTACGATCGCGCGCGAGGTCATAAACCTTCCGGCGCAGCTCGTCGTGCTGGGTTCGGGAGAAAAGGCGCTCGAGCAGCAATTTTCCGCGATGGCGCGCACGCTGCGCGGCCGCTGCGCGGCGGTGATCGGCTTTGACGAGGCGCTCGCGCACCTGATCGAGGCCGGTGCGGATATTTTCGTCATGCCGTCGCGCTACGAGCCCTGCGGCCTGAATCAGATGTACAGCCTGCGTTACGGCACGCCGCCGGTCGTGCGCGCGACGGGCGGGCTTGCCGACACGGTGGTTGACTGCAACGCGGCGACGCTCGCCGCCGGCACCGCGAACGGGTTCGTGTTCACCGAGCCATCGCCGCAGGCGCTGCTCGCGGCGCTCGAGCGCGCAGCCAGCACCTGGCGTGACCGCTTGCGGTGGCGCCAGCTGCAACGCAACGGCATGCGCCTTGATTTCAGCTGGCAGACGAGCGCCCAACGTTATCGCGACTTGTACCGCGCGCTCGCCGCTGCGGTCTGAACGCGCAGGCCCTCGCGTCCCGGCTCCCCCCGCTGTTTGCGGGGCACCCAAGCTGCGGCGTTCTGCGATATTCGACTACCGGTATCCCGGTATTCGAAATTACCCATTTCGGGGCATTTGTTTTCCACCGGGGAACGCCTAAAGTTGAAGGCATCACCACGGCAACGACGCTGAAAGGCCGATCCAATGAACATCGTTCATCTCGCCCATGAACGCCCTGCTTCCACGCTGCGTAACACCTGTGCTGATTGTGCCTCGCATGACTGGTGTCTGCCGGCCGGGCTCGGCGCGAAGCACGCGAAGCGGCTCGATGATCTCAACGTCCACACCCGCTTGGTCGGGCGCGGTGGATCCATCTATCGTTCCGGTACCGAGTTTCAATCCCTGTTTGCGATTCGCAGCGGGTTCGTGAAAAGCACCATGACGCTCGACGATGGGCGTGAGCGGGTCACGGGCCTGCACATGTCCGGCGAGTTGATCGGGATGGATGCGATCAATACCGGCCAGTACATGTGCGATGCGGTCGCGCTGGAAGACAGCAGCGTCTGCGCGATTCCCTTCAGCGAGCTTGAGTGCGTGATCCGCGACATTCCGGCCCTGCAGCGCTACCTGCACCGCACGATGAGCCGCGAAATCGCGCATGACTACGGGGTCATGCTGCTGCTCGGCAGCATGCGCGCCGAGGAGCGGGTCGCGGTGTTTCTGGTCAGCCTTTCAAAGCGCTACGCGGCGCGAGGTTATTCAGCGACGCGCATCAACCTGCTCCTGAAGCGGGAGGAAATCGGCAGCTATCTCGGCCTCAAACTCGAGACCGTCAGCCGTGTGCTTTCGCGCTTTCAGGAAAATGAGCTGATCGCCGTGCAACACAAAGACGTCGAGATCAAGGACCTCGACCGCCTGTACCGGATGGTCGGCGATGGTCGCCCTGTGCCCCAGCGCGCGTCGCGGCAGCGTTTACGCGCAACCCTGGCGGCGCCGGTTCAGCCGGCCATGCAATACACCTAGCCGGTCACAATTCCTGACTCTGTGGTAGCATTTACCCATTGAAGCCAGGAGTTGTTGTATGAGCAAGGTCGTTCCCGAAACACCTCCCGATTACGACAAGACGCGAGTCATCGAGCGCCCGGACGGGTTTTACTGGCAGTCCCGGATCCGCGGCCACGAAGCAGGTCCGTTTGCCACTCTGATCGAGGCGATCCAGGACATGCAGTGCCAGGATGAGTCCGGCCTCGAACCGGGCGAAACCGTCGAAGAAGCCGAGGCGGAACTCGGGCTCGCCGACTGGATCGATCCCGAGACCGGCGAACTCGCCGAGGAAAGCGTTCCCAGGCTGGAAGATCACTGACGCCGCGCGGGCGGCAACTAGATTGTTTCTCCGCGCGCAAGCTTCGCGGAAACCGCATCGATCATCCGGCGTGAAATACTGATGCCGGGCGGCAGCCTGGGAAGTTGCGCGACGTCGAACCAGCGCGCCTCCTCGATCTCGATGCCGTCCGGCCGCACTTCACCGCCTGCGTAGTCGGCGGTAAACGCGATCATCAGCGAATGCGGGAACGGCCAGGGCTGGCTGCTGAAATAGCGCAGGTTCCCGATTTCCACGCCGACTTCCTCGCGGGTTTCGCGCCGCGCGGTGTCTTCCAGCCTTTCTCCCGGCTCGACAAATCCCGCGAGCGCGCTGTAGCGCCCGGGCGCCCATTCCTTTTTGCGCGCGAGCAGGATTTCGCGTCCGCGCACGATCAGGACCATGATCGCCGGCGAAACCGGCGGATAAACGGTGTATCTGCATCTGGGGCAGGCGCGTGCCCGCTCGTCGCCGCGCGCCTCGGTGGGCGTGCCGCAGCGGCTGCAGTACTGATGGTTGCGGTCCCATTCCATGATCTGGAACGCGCGTCCGGCGAGCACCGCGAGCGTCTCGTCGACCATGCCGAACAGCGCGCGCAGACCCTGCAGCTCGTGGCCATGCGGCAGTTCATTCGCGTGCTCGAGCTCGGATACATAACAATGCTTGCCGCCGTAAGTGCCGAGATAAAGGCTGCGCACCGAACTGAGGCCAAGGTCGGTCAGATCGAGGCAATAGGGCAGCCGCGTCTGGTCGTCGGACTGCGCGATCAGAACTTCCCCGCGATGGAATGCGAACCACAGCGCAGGCTCGTCGCGGCCTGCGGGCGGAGTGATTGATGGCTGGTAGACGTCGGGCATTTATTTCATTTTATCACCCGCTTATGCCATTGGGTACTGCGCGTCAAGGCATCGCCGCGGGCCGTCCGAACTACCGGATTCCCGGTATAGGAATATAGCGTTGCAGGGTATTTTTTTTGTTGAGCGACGTGCTTATAGTGCGACCAGGAGCAATTGGCAGGCCCCGGGGATCGTCGACAACTGGAAGGGTTCCTTGCATGAAGATTCTCGCGATGGTATTGGCAGGAGGCAACGGAACCCGACTCCATCCGTTAACCGCGGAGCAGGCCAAACCCGCGTTGCCTCTCGCAGCCGGCTACCGGATCATCGATTTCGCACTCAGCAATCTCGTGAATTCCGGGATCGCGCCGATTTACGTGCTGCTGCAATACAAGCCGCAATCGCTCATCGAGCATATCCGCACCGCATGGGCGCCCTGGTCGGGGGGTGAGGAGCCCGCAATAGCCGTGGTACTCCCGGAGACCAGCGGCGGATCGGCCGGTTTCAGCGGCACGACCGACGCCGTCTATCAGAATCTGCACCTGATCGAGCGGCATCAGCCCGATCTGGTCGCGGTGTTTGCCGCCGATCACGTCTATCGCATGGATGTCCGGCAAATGGCCCGCTTTCATCAGGAGCGCGACGCCGAGGTGAGCATAGCGGCGGTACGTGTTCCGATCGCACAGGCCTCTGCGTTCGGGATCATGGCAGTGGGTCGCGGTGGGGAACTGCGCGAATTTCTGGAAAAGCCCGAACGGCCGAAGCCGATACCGGCCGATCCGGATCGGGCTTATGCATCGATGGGCAACTATCTGTTTAACCCGCGGGTTCTGGTGGAATTGCTCGAGGAGGCCCACCGGCGCGGTGCTACGGATTTCGGCCACCACCTCATGCCGCTCTTGCCGCGTCGCCGCAGCGTATGGGCTTACGATTTTGCAGGTAACAGAGTACCCGGAGTCCAGCCATACGAAGAGCGGGGCTATTGGCGCGACATCGGCACGGTCGATGCCTACCAAGCCGCGCGGGACGACGTCGTGGGTCCGCTGCCGCGCTTCAGTCTGGTGAATGCCGAATGGCCGGTCCGCGGCCATGTATGCCACGAGCCACGGCGCATTGCGCCACCGCCCGCGACGGCTTCAGCGGGAGTGCGCCGCATTGCGGCGACCGCATAAGCACATTATTCCCACCACCGCATATTACTGAACGAGGAAGCGATGAATACTCTACAGGCAAACAGAATTGGCAAAACGGGGATCGGGGCAGGTGCGAGAGGGCCGGCGATGAAAGTGCAGACCGCGACCGCCGATGCTCAGCCCATCGTTACGAAGAGCGCGAGTTTTCGCGGGAGAACAGCTAAAGAACGTCGCCAGAATATCGCGGGTGCCCCGTATTACCGCGGCCTGAACTGGGATTGCTGACCGGCATTCCACCCTGGCCCGGCGTAAGCCGGCCGCTGACCCAATGTAATCCTCGTCTATTGGGTTAAACTGTCTTCTTCGTTGAGCAACGAGGATTGGCGGAGGGCCCGTAATGGTTACCAGCAAAGAGCACGGCACGCAGGAAGTCAACCTCGATGAAGCGGCCAAACTCATCGCGGCGCTGGAGCAGGATCTGCAGAAAGTCTCCGGCGATTCACGCGATATCCAGCGTCTGCGGGACGAAGTGGAGACGCTGCGAAACGTGCTCAACTCGCCGGTGCGCAGGCACCACTGGGTGAGGGACGGACTGCACAGCATCCGGGATGTTTTCGAGAACGCGCTGGACACGGCGGTTGCCGAGGGGTTGAAGGGCGGCCGGTACATTGCTGAAATCGGACGGATACTGGGGATGTGAAGCGAAAAAAATGCTATCCTTGCGTCAGGAGTCGCCCATGACGCAGGATTTTGAAAGCTGCTTTTTCTGTCCGATGCCCCCGGAGCGGACGATCGCCAAGAACGAGCTCGCCTATGCGATTCGCGATGGTTTCCCGGTCACGCGCCTGCATATGCTTGTGATCCCGAGGCGCCACGTCAGCGACTACTTCAGCCTGAATAAAGACGAGTTATTGGCGTGCCACGAGTTGATCCAGCGCCTGCGCGAGCTGGTGCAGTCGGAGGATACCTCCGTCGCGGGATTCAATATCGGCCTTAATATCGGGGCGGTGGCCGGACAAACCATCCTGCATTGCCACTTTCACTTGATACCGCGCCGCAGTGGTGACGTGGATAACCCCCGCGGGGGCATCAGGAACGTGATTCCCGGCAAGGGCGATTACATCGCCATGTGAATCGGGTGTATCGGGAACGCCGTGCCCGAACGTGACGCACGCCGGCGCAAACAGGAAATCCCGCCACAGCGGTTTCCGGGATGGCTTCCGGATCAATGGTGGGTGGTACTGGGTTCGAACCAGCGACCCCTGCTGTGTGAGAGCAGTGCTCTACCGCTGAGCTAACCACCCGTGCCCGCAAGCGCGAAACGGATGCAATGTTACCATTTTCCGGCGGCTGCTCCAATGCGGTCGCGGTATAATTTCCCCACGTGTCCATCGATTTTCTTTCTTCATCTTTATCGCCGTTAATCCGTGTTTATCGGCGGTTCCGCCTGTGGTTTGGAAATGAGCACGATACTGACATTGCATGACCCGCAGATCGCGCGCGGTTATTACGCGAGCGGCGCGTGGCGCCCGGACACGATGTATACGCTGCTGGCCGGGCACGCGCGGGTGCGCCCGGGTGCTTATGCATTGCGCGACAGCACGCGCCGCATCACGTGGACGCAACTGCTGGCGTGGGTCGATGCGCTTGCGGCCGACCTGCATGCCGCCGGCCTGAAGCGCGGCCAGCGGGTTTCGGTGTGGCTGCCGAACCGCATCGAAGCGGTGGTGGTGCAACTCGCCTGTTCGCGCAACGGTTACGTGTGCAATCCATCGCTGCACCAGAATTACACGGTCGGCGAGATCGCGCAGTTGCTCGAACGCATTCAGAGCGCAGTGCTGTTCGCGCAGCCCGGATATGGCGCCGATGCCGACCGCGCGGACGTGTTTGCGGCAGCCCGCGCATTGCCGGCGATGAAACGCGTCTACCGGCTCGTGCCCGGCGGCGCGGCGGGTGATGCCGGCGGAGATGGCGCCGCATTTCCGCCTCTCGGGAAGGCGCCCCCGGCGGATGCGGCTCCCGATCCCGACCTCAATCCCGACAAGATCGTCTATCTGGCGTTTACCTCCGGCACCACCGGTCTGCCCAAAGGCGTGCTGCACTCGGACAACACGCTGCTCGCCAACGGCCGCGCGATGGTCAGGGACTGGCATCACAACGACCAGACCATATTGTTCAGCCACAGCCCGCTGTCGCATCACATCGCGACGGTCGCGATCGAGCAAAGCCTGGTTGCCGGTTTCGAAGTGGTGGTCAACGATCTGCCACCCGGCATGAAACCGCTGGACTGGATCGTGGAAACCGGCGCGACCTACGTGATGGGAGTGCCGACGCACGCGATGGATATCCTCGCCGACATGAAGCGTCGCGGGATGGACCGGCTGGGCAAAGTCAGCATGTTCTACATGGCGGGCTCGGTCATTCCGCCGCAGACCGCGAAGGCCTTTCTCGACATGGGAATCAAGCCGCAGAACATCTACGGCATGACCGAGAACGGCTCGCATCAATACACCCTGCCGGACGACGACGTCGCGACCATCACGGGGACCTGCGGGCGCGCCTGCCATGGCTACGAGACGCGTCTGTGGGACCAGGAAAATCCCGACCGCGGGGCGAAAGCGGGCGAAATCGGCGAAATCGGCACGCGCGGCGCATTGCTGATGCTCGGGTACTTCAACAACCAGGCCGCGACCGAGAACTCGTTCAATGCGGGAGGCTGGTTCATGAGCGGGGATCTCGGGCGCTGCGACGCCAGCGGCAATCTGCAGATCGTTGGCCGCAAGAAGGATTTGATCATCCGCGGCGGCCATAACATCTACCCCGCGCAGATCGAGAATCTGACCGTCAAGCATCCGGCGGTGCTCAAGGCCGCGGCGTTCCCGATCGCCGACGAGCGGCTCGGTGAGCGTGTTTGTCTCGCGATCATCACGCGTGACGGCACCACGGTCGATGCGGACCTGATGCTCGAACATCTGAACGAGCACGGTCTTTCGAAATACGACATGCCGGAATATTTCATTTGTCTCGACGCATTCCCGCAGACGGCAAGCGGCAAGATCCTCAAGCGCGAACTCATCGAATGGGCGAAAGCGGGCAGGATCAAGCCCGCGGCAGCGCGCTGGGTTGCGGCGGAGAAAAGGAAAGCATAGATGTTCCCGTGGGTCGATTTGCCATTTCTCCTGGCGCGGCAAGCGGCGCACGGCGGGTGCCCAGGTCCGCAGCCCGAGTCAATCCACGACTCAGGCTGCGGATTTACCCGCGAAGCACGCCGCCGCGCAAGTCGTCCTGCGCAAATCAACCCACTACTCGGGATTCCAAAGCATTTACAATCCAGTCTATGCCAATTGAGCTGACACGCGTTGAAGAATTCGCGCTGATCACGCTGAACCGGCCGGAGGCGTTGAACGCACTCTCGTTCGCGCTGATCCGTGATCTTGCACGCGCGTTCGACGAGGTTGCGGCGGGCGATGCGCGCGCGCTTCTCATCACCGGCGCCGGCGCCAGGGCATTCTGTGCCGGCGCTGATATCAGGGAGTTGACCGGCCGGTCGCTGACGGCCCAGAAGCGCGACGCTGAAACCGGACAGGCGACGTTCGCCAGGCTCGGCCGCCTGCCGATGCCGTCGCTCGCGATCATCAACGGTTATGCGTTCGGCGGCGGGCTCGAGCTCGCGCTCGCGTGCACGTTTCGCATCGCAACCCGCAATGCGAAGCTGGGCCTGCCCGAGATCAAGCTGGGCCTGGTGCCCGGCTACGGCGGCACGCAGCGCCTGCCGCGCGTCGTCGGCGAAGCGCGCGCGCTCGAGATGATCATGACCGGCCGCACGGTGGACGCGGAAGAAGCGCACCGCATCGGTCTCGTCAACCGGCTCATCGACGGCGATGCGGTCGCGCAGGGCATTGCGTATGCGCGCGAATTCTCGGGTTACAGCCTGCCGGTGCTCGGCCTGGCGCGCGAAGCGGTCACGCGCGCGCTCGACAACCCGGTCAGCGAAGGGCTCAAGATCGAGGCGGACCTGTCGACCCTCGCGTTCCGCACCGCGGATGCGGCGGAAGGCATGGACGCGTTCATCGCCAAGCGCAAGCCGAATTTCAAAGACGAATGAGTCCAGTCAAGAAAGTAATCGCGGTCACCGGCGCGAGCCGTGGCATCGGGGCTGCGATCGCGCTCGAGCTTGCGCGCCGCGGCTTTACCGTCGGCTGCCTCACGCGCAAAGGCCAGGGTCCCGAAGTGGCGGAAGCGGCGGAATTCGCAAGTCGCTTCGTCAACGTTGCGTGCGACGTGACCGATGAGGCGAGCGTCAGGGACGCGTTTGCGCGATTGGCAGGCAAGGCCGGCGCGCTCGACGGTCTGGTCAACAATGCGGGCATCCATCTCGACGGGCGCAGCCATGAATTGCCGGTGGCGACCTACGACAAGGTGATGGCCACCAATGCGACTGCGGTGTTCGTTGCGTGCCGCGAGGCGTATCGGCATCTGGTGAAAAGCGGTGGCGGCACGATCGTCAACATCGGCTCGTTTTTCGACAAAATCGGCGTCAAGCGCAACATCGCCTACTGCGCGTCGAAAGCCGCGGTCGGCGCGATCACGCGCTGCCTCGCGGTGGAATGGGCCGACAAGGGCATCCGCGTGCTCGACGTGGCGCCAGGCTACATCGTGACCGATCTCAACCGCAAGGCGATGACCGAAGGGCTGCTTGCCGACTACCTGCGAAAGCGCATTCCGTCAGGCAGGCCCGGCACCGCCGGCGACGTGGCCAGGCTCGTCGCGGCGATTTTCAGCGAAGACATTCCGTTTCTGTCGGGTGAAACGATTTATATCGACGGCGCGCAGGGGATAGCGCACTGACCCAATGAAGGTATTTGAGAGACTCGATGCGACGCTGAAGCTGAGCGACGAAGAGCGCATGCTCGTCGAGAGCGTGCGGCAGCTCGCGCGCGGGAAGATCGCGCCGCGCGCGGAGCACTACGACCGCAGCGGTGAATTTCCGCACGCGAACGTCAGCGCGATCAACGAGCTGGGGCTGAACGCGATGTTCATACCCGCGGCGTACGGCGGCGCGCAGCTCTCGTATGCCGCTTACCTCGAATGCGTGCGCGAGATTTCCGGGGCGTGCGCGTCAACCGGCGTGATCTGGGCGACCAATTTTCATGCGGTCAGGCCGCTGATTGATTTCGGCACGCACGAGCAGAAAAAACGCCTGCTGCCGGTGATGCTCGGCGGCGGCCTCGCCGCGTTGACGATTACCGAACCCACTGCCGGGTCGGACGCAACCGGCATGAAGACGGAGTTCAGGCCGGACGGTGACCACATCGTCATCAATGGCACCAAGACCTTCATCACCAACGGCGCGCACGCCGATCTCTATATGCTGTTTGGAAAATGGAGCGGCATCGCAGACAGCAAGGGCGCAATCTCGGTGCTGGTGGTGGAAAAGGGCACACCGGGCCTGAGCGTGGTGCGCGAAGAGGACAAGATGGGTCTGCGCGCGTCGAGCACCGCGGCACTGGCGTTCGACAACTGCCGCGTGCCGCGCGCCAATCTGCTGGGCACGCCGGGCGAAGGCCTGAAAATACTGCTCGCCTCGCTCAACCGCTCGCGCCCCAGCGTCGCGGCGCATGCGCTCGGCATCGCGCGCGCCGCGTTCGGGGATGCGGTCGCCTACATCAACGAGCGCCGGCAGTCCGGGCAGAAGATCATCGAGTTCCAGGGCATCCAGTTCATGCTCGCCGACATGGCGACCGATCTCGCGATGTGCGAAGCATGGCTGTGGCATGTCGCGCGCATGGTCGACAAGGGTGCCGCGGACTTCGGCGTCGAGGCGTCGATGCTGAAGCTGCGCGCGTCCGACCTCGCGATGCGCATCGCCACCGATGCGGTGCAGCTCCACGGCGGTTACGGTTACTGCAAGGACTACCGCGTCGAGCGGCTGATGCGCGACGCGAAAATCACCCAGATCTGGGAAGGCACCAACCAGATCCACCGCCAGTTCATCGGCCGCAGCTTCGTGAAAAAGTGAATTTATGACGACAGAAATCAAAACCGTCGGCGTTGCCGGCAGCGGCACGATGGGCGCGGGCATCGCGATCGTCGCTGCGCGCGCCGGCTTCAGGACCATCGTTTACGACACGCGCCAGGATGCGCTCGACCGCGCACGCAAGCAGACCGCGGGGTTTTTTGCCAAGTCGGTCGAGCGCAAGAAGCTCACCCAGCAGCAGGTCGACAGGATCATGGCCGATCTGACCGGCACGACCCGCCTGGGCGACCTGGCAGGCTGCGATATCGTGATCGAGGCGGTGTTCGAAAACCTCAAGGTCAAGCACGATCTGTTCGGCGAATTGAACAAGGTGTGCCCGCCGCACACGCTGTTCGGGTCGAACACCTCGACGCTGTCGATCACCGAGATCGCCGCGGGATCCGGTCGCGACGAGCGCGTCGTCGGCATGCATTTCTGCCTGCCGGCGCAACTGATGAAGCTCGTGGAAATGTCGCCGGGAATCAGGACCACCGATGAAGCGTTCCGGAGCGCGTGGGATTTCTGCAAAGCGCTGGGGCAGACGCCGGTCAAGACCCGGGACAATCCCGGCTTCATCCTCAATTACTTCCTGGTGCCGTTCAACAACGACGCGATCCGCCTGGTCGAAACCGGCGTGGCGGAACCCGCCGACATCGATCGCGCGATCAAGGCCGGGCTCGGTTATCCGCTGGGGCCGCTCGAACTGATCGATCTCGTCGGGCTCGATACGCAGTTGCTGGTA
>Ga0082335_1006974_pt1 | contig 14051 bp, 9 predicted proteins | sample Subgrocontami58m_FD_72375 | JGI IMG/M metagenome (GOLD analysis project Ga0082335, IMG submission 72375) | Subsurface groundwater microbial communities from S. Glens Falls, New York, USA - GMW37 contaminated, 5.8 m (SPADES assembly) (version 2) ...
CATCCTGTCCGTGGTGGTGGGCAAAGGGCGGCAGCACGACTTTGCCGTCTTCAAGGGCAGCCGCCTGTTGCTGCACCCTGAAGCCAACCTGTTGGCGGATTCGGGATATCAAGGGATGCACAGCCACCACCGGAATTCGACTTTGCCTATCAAAAAGCAAAAGGGCAAGCCACTTTCTGCGGAAGACAAAGCCCATAATAAAGCCCTTTCAAAACGGCGTGTTTTCATTGAGCATGTCAACCGCCGATGCAAGATTTTCAGGATCGTCAAGGATGTTTATCGGGGCAAACACAAAAACTACTCGCTGACCTGGAATTTGGTGGCCGCATTGGTCAACTTGAGATATGGCTTTATTTAGGAAAGATATCTAATAGCGTCAAATCGCAATTTAAAAACAAGTTAAGCAAATGTTTGGTAAATCCTCACATCCCTGCAAACCGTTTAAGCGGATTTGATTGTGCTTATAAAATTAAACTGCGCTCGGCAGGGTATCGGCTGGTTTATGAGGTTGATGACCAAGATGTGATTGTTTTTGTTATTGCCGTGGGCAAAAGGGAAAACAATCATGTGTACGATAAAGCAATGGATAGAAAAAGCTAGGCTGCCTGTGATTCAGTTTTTTTGTGGTATGCCTGCCGCCTCCCAATATTAATTGTGCAACCGATATATACTTCGGGGTTTCTGTGCAGGACGAGGTTTGCAATTTCGTCCTTACTTTTTCAACTTATTCGTAAAAACGTAAAAGCTAAGGAATGGGCAATAAACCCATTCCGGCAATTTGTTACCGCTTCCAAATATCCACAATATTGGTAAAGTCATCCGTCCACGGCTTCATATCAAAATACAGTGGCATTTTTTGCCAATCGCCTAACAGGCTAGCTTTTAACGGCTCCAAGGTTTCCGCTCGGTTCGCCAACACCACCCAATCGGTCGCCACGACTAGGGGCTGTTCTTCTTGAGGTATAAATTCTTCAATCAACGCCGCCAGATGCAGGTTTTCGGCGTGGATGGACAGGACTTTTTTTAGCATCAAATGGCGGTTGGTGATGTGGAAAGCCAAGATGCCGTTGGGTTTGAGCTTTTGGAAATACAGCTTCATAGCCTCTTCGGTGAGCAAATGCGTCGGTACGGCATCGGAGCTGAATGCGTCCATGACCAGCAAATCAAAACTGTGGTCGGGTTCTTTCACCAGTGATAAGCGCGCGTCGCCGATGCTCATAAGCGCGGTTCTATTGCATTGGCTCAGGTAAGTGAACCAGTGCGGGTCACTGGCAATGTCCACGACTAACGGGTCAATTTCATACAACGTCCACTGTTGCCCTGGTTTGCTGTAACACGCCAACGCTCCCGCACCTAAACCCACGCTGCCGATGCGCCAGTTCTGGTCAACATTATCGTACGCTTTAAATAATTGCCCCATCGGCCCAGGACGGCTGTAGTAAGTCAGCGGGATGGTGCTTAAGTTGGCGGCGAGACGTTGTGCGCCGTGTTTGGTGGTGCCGTGGAACAATTCCCGATAAGTTTCCGGTTGGCCTTGTTCGTCGGTCAAAGTGCTTTCACGCACGGCGAGGACGCCAAAGAAAGTGCGGTCTTGGAACAAGGTGCGCGATGACAAGCCATGTACGCCCAACGCCAAGAAAATAATCGCGCCAGCGGATAAGGCAAACATCGCAGGTTGTTTGCGGAAGAAAAAAATCACCAATGTCAGCACCATCAAGCTGATGGCGATAGCATCGAAATAATCCAATAAATTGCCGACACTGACATACAGCACCAAACCGATAGCCACCAGCAGGGCAGGTGGCAGCAACTGCCATAAAACGCGTTTTTTGATGGCCAAACCAGGGCGCAGCAACAAGGCCGCGACGATCATGATCGGGTATTCGTAAATGCCGTTAAAAATGAATGGCGCGACAAACGTATTGAACATGCCACCCAACATACCCGCAAACGACATGATCAAATAATAGCGGGTCAGATGCTGGGTATTCGGACGCAATTTCGCCAGTTCGCCGTGGCAGACCATAATCGCGAAGAAAAACGCGATAACGTGCAAAATCAAATACATCCAATACGGCAAATCCGCCGGATTGATGAAGGCATAAGCGATGAACGGCACCAGGAAAATCGGCTGGATACGCACCATCCACGGATGGATGGCGTCATTCCATTTCGAAAACACGATGATGAACGACAGCAAGTAAACGGTCAGCGGGATAACCCACAACAGCGGCACGGAGGCTATATCGGTGCTGATGAAATTGGTTAATCCCAATAACAAACTAGATGGCACTAACGCCAAAGCCAGCCAATGCAGTTGTGTGGTGTAGGGGATTTTGTCAGCGGTTTCCGTGTTGGTTTGCTGCGCCGTGGCGGTGTGGCTTTTCCAGAGCACCGCCGCGCAAGCAGCGATCAATACCCCCAGAATGGCATAGCCGACGCTCCAGTCGGTTTGCTGGGCAGCGAGGCCGATATTGGGTTCTAAAATAAACGGATAGCTCAATAAGGCCAATAAGCTGCCCGTGTTGCTGGCGGCATATAAAAAGTACGGGTCGTGGCTGGAATGGTGGCCGATTTGCGCGAACCATTTTTGGATCAGCGGCGCGGTGGTGGACAAGACAAAAAACGGCAAGCCAATCGCCAAGCCTAAGGTCGATAACAGCCAAAAAGTCGGGTCGCTTTCGGTCGGTGGGGAAATGGTTTCCGGCAAACCGACAGGCAAGGCAAACACGCTTAACAAAATAATCCCGGCATGGACGGCGATTTGCTGGGTCGCATTGAAGCGGGTCGAGAGCGTATGGGCGTACAAATAACCCAAGAACAAGATGGTTTGGTAAAACACCATGCAGGTGTTCCACACTGAGGGCGAACCGCCCAGCAAGGGCAACAACAGCTTGCCGAACAGAGGCTGCAGCACAAACATCAGTGACGCGCTAGTGAACAAAGTCACCGCGAACAGCAAAATCAAGGAGATACGACGGTCAGTAGGTTGTTCAGGCACAGAATTCATGGGTGTTAACTCGCTAATGTGATGCGCCCATGATAAAGCATTGCGCTTTTGAAAGTAAGTTTACTGCGGGATAGGGTTCGGCAGGCTAGATTTGGCGGTTTGGGTTGGCCATGGCGGAGGTGGAAAGGATAGGCAAAAAAAGCAGGGGTTGCTGGCATTGCACCAGCGACCGCCTGCAGAGAGGGGATTATTTCAAGCCCATACAGTTCGCATAGTAAGTGACCGTGGCGGACCAGTCAGAGAAAACACCGATGACGCCCACGTCTTTAGCGAGCACATCCAGCATCACCATGGTGTCACCGTCAGTTTTGATCCCGTTAGTGACGGATTGGTAGTAATAGCCGCCGCCGTCTTTCAACAGGCCAGAGCGTTCCAGTGTCCAAGTGATGATTTTTAAGCCGGCCGCTTTGAGCGCTTTTGCATAATCGGATGGGACGATTTTGTTTTTTGCGTTAAGCGTTACCAGTGCCCAAGTCGGTGGGGCGACGATTTTCACGCCTTGCGCAACCAAACCAGGTATTCTTGCCGTCGCCGCCACCACATCTTCAGGTGTGTTTAAATCTTCCAGCGAAACCGCGTGTTTGCCGAATTCAGGTTCATTGGCGATCCAGTAGAGTATGTCATTGACGTTAAAAGATTGTGCCCAAACGCTTCTAGGGTCGACACCGGCTTCCTTGTATTCATCAAGCATTTTTTGGGCATACATTTCTTGCGTCATGCCATCGAATGGCATGGGCACAAGCGCTTCTTTCAATTCGGGGGTCATGGAAACCCTCAGCTTTTTCGCCAAGGTGATGAATTCTTTATGGCTTAATACCGTGCCATTGCCGGCATAAGTGTCGGTACGGAAGCTTGGTGTGCCTTTTAGGTAGTCGGCCACTGTTTTGGCTTTGGCATTTGCGCCGTCCATTTTGCCTTTCAAGGTCTTAAATTCGGCTAAGGTGATGTCGCTGGTGCAGCATTGGACATTTGCGAAAGGGGTGGCGCTGCCCATATCGGCAGGCACTGAACATTTTGCCGCTAACGGTGTTTCCATGATGTTGGTGGTTGTGTGCAGGTCACATTGCGAGTGGCGGCAAACCAATTCTTTATCTTTGGTGAAGGTCACGTCACATTCCAAGATGCCTGCGCCCATTTTGGCGCCGGCTTCAATGGATTGTTTGGTTTCTTCGGGAAATTGTAATGCGGCGCCGCGGTGGCCTATTGAAAACCTGGTTTTGTAGAAAGGGCCGTTAGCGCATTGTTTTAAAGCTTTTTTCAGTGCGCTAGGGGCCATGTCTTCAACTAAGAAAAATGGTCTTGGCCCTAACTGGACCCTTTCGTCGGCAAATGTTGCCAGTGGTGACAAGGTGGCGACAACCGCTGCCGCTGCCAACAAAGTTTTAAGGTAACGCATGATATTCCCCCAATGATCAGGTTGATAAAAGTGTTGGTGGACTTAAGTCCACTCACTACTTTACCTAGCCATTAAGTCGTTATTGTGTCGGCTGTGTTGCCGTTTTATGACAGGGTTGTGATTTAGGGCATAAAAATGACACACCTTGCCGCCGATTTATGGGCTATGCCGGCGGTGTGTCCGCCCCAGATGGCCGGTGCCAATACGGCAAAGGGATTGGACAATCCTTGATGTGGGTTTTATAGGGTTATTAACGCAACATTGCCTAGCTCGGAAGAAAGGTAGGGAGGCAGGCAGCGGCTTTTTTTCAAGATAAACTATAAGAAATTGGTTTTAAATTGCTTTTTTGGTAATCTAGCCGAAAAGCATTGTTGGGCGGAGGGCTGCATCAGGTTAGACTTTAATGTTTACCTTTGTATTTATAAGCCATTTACTTAACGGGTGGCAAACTGAAGGCCGTTATAATTGGGTTGAGGTTGTGTCCATAGAATTAATCATAACAACCCTTTTTGGAGAAATTAGGATGGCAACTCTATCCCGCTTCATGCTTGTTGTTGGCGTGTCTTTGCTCGGCGGTTTTTTTAATTTAAATGCCGAGGCCAGCATCGTTTCCACGGTTTTGTCCTCACCTATAGTTGTCAATAATGATGTGGTAGGGTTTGACGTTGATAACGATGGTTTTGATGATTTGCACATCGACCATCTATCCGGCACTAGTTTTGACGATGGGCAAACGGATACCGATGTTTTGGTTTATGCGACATACGGGGTCGCCAATGTCTATACGGGCGGGCTATTTGCGGATAATTTCACCTTGCCTTTTTCTTTGGGCAGCGTGATTGATGCGGCATCAAGTTTTGATTCATGTGGTTGCGGTACCGTGGCGGCTTCCAATTATTTTGATGTATTTGAAGGTGTGCGCACAGGAAATTTCGGATATTGGGCTAACGGGGGTGCGGACTCTAGCACATGGCCAGGCTTGGATCAGGGCTTTCTGGGTTATCTGGGCTTTGCGTTCGATTTTGCTGATGGATCCCTTCATTACGGCTGGGCGCAAATTGGGGTTAAGGCTTACAACAAGGACGATTTGTCCTCCTTCGAGGTCAGTGTGTATGGTTATGGCTATGAAACTCAGGATGATGTGGGGATTGGTGCTGGCTATCTTCCTGAACCAAGTACCCTGGCATTGTTTGCAATTGGCGCCATTGGCTATTGGCCACGTAAAAACCGTTTGCTTTAGTCTATTTTCCCGCACTATGGCCGTTTAAATAGGCTAATTGCGGGTTCTTGGGCTTGTCATCGCTTCCCTTCCATTTCCGTCATCAGCTTTTTGATTTGGTTTAACACTTGTTTTTGTTGTTCCGCAGGCAGACGGTTAAACCCTTCTTCGAAAGCCTTTAAATCATAAGCCGTATCCCCTGCGTTTTCCGCTGTAGCTGGGTTCGCAAGATTAATACGGCAATCTTCCAAAACTTGCTGGATCGGTTTTGTGGCGCCTTCCAGTGAAATTGCCCCAGACAATACCTTTCGGGTCATTGTGGTGACCCGGACGAAAATGGTTTCTTTCCCTATTAAAATATCATCAATAATACGCTGGGCATGATCCTCCGTATAACCTTTGCGTTTGGAATCAGGGAAGGTTTTCATTTGCAGTGGTACAGGCGTGTTTTGGTCGATTTGATAACTAAAATCAAACGCCCTGCCTTGGGAGGCGATCAGGCTTTCGGTATTGATATTGACCCGCAACTGTTTATCCTTGCAAACAATCTCTAATCTGATGTCATCATAAAGGTCACGGCGTGGCAACGGTGATGACGCGAAGCTGTAAGTTTGGTTGCTTAGCCGGTCAGTTTCCTGTTGATAATTCCAAGCATTTACAGCATACAGGTTGCCGGAGCTAGCCAACAAGGCGATGAGCGCAAAGGTTTGGGGATGGTTTTTCAAAGGGGATTTCATTTTTTCTCCACAACAACTTTTTTGTTTAGATGCCAGATAAAGCCGCCCATGCTTAAGCCGTTTATGACCAGTCATTTGAAATTCAACGGAACGTTTGGTTAGCTATATGATATTAATATAACCCTAATGATTGCGAAGACGTATCGAAAAGCAGATTCATCTATGCCCACTGAACATTTCGACCCCATCACAACGCCCTTACGCCCTGGCGTAAACCTGATAGAAGCCAGTGCCGGGACGGGCAAAACATATGCGATCGCCATGTTGGTGTTGCGTTTTGTTGTGGAAAACAACGTCAATATCAAAAATTTGCTGGTGGTCACCTTCACCAAAGCGGCGACCGAAGAACTAAAAGAGCGCATCCGTAGCCGTTTGGCGGAAGCCAAGCGGGCGGTGTCGGGCGATCCCAACGCCGACCCTGCGGTCGCCACTTGGCTAGACCAGATTGACGTGGCGCCTGAAGATGCCAAACAACGCTTGGTGCTGGCCTTGCTGGACATCGACCAGGCGGGCATCTTCACCATACACGGTTTTTGCCAGACCGTCCTGCATCATTACGCCCTGGAAAGCGGGCAGTTGTTCGATGCGGAACTGACGGGCGATTTGGCGAACATCAAACAAGCGTGCGCCGATGATTTTTGGCGGCAACAGATGGCGCGCCCGCTCTGGGATGTGGCGGTGCTGACCGCGCAATTCAAAACGCCGGACGCCTTGCTCGGCAGCCTCGCCGCATTCCCTAGTGCGGGACTAAGCGCCAGCACGCGGATACAAATTTATCCTGACAGTTGTGGCCTTGATGAAGCCCTGGCGGCATTCAAACACTTGGCGGAACAGGCCCAAGCTGTTTTGGACACAACGGCGGGCCAGGTGCGCCAGGCATTTGCCGAAGAAAAGTTCAAAGATAATTACCGGATTATGTTTGAAGGGCATTACCTAGCCTTGTCGGTTTGGTTACAAGGCCATAGTTTTGACATTCCCAGTGCCGGAGCTTTTGAATTGTTAAGCAAAGACGGCTTGCTCGACGCTTTGCACGGCGGCAAATTCCGCGCCACCAAAACCCAATCGGGTTTGGAGCGCAAACTCGACTATCTGGCGAAGCTCAACATCAACACCCAGGTTTTCGACAGCTTAGCCGCCGCTTACGCGCAAATCCCGGTTTTGTTCCGGCGTTTGTTGTTGGAAACTTTGCGCGTGGAATTGGACAAGCGTTTGTTGCAAATGAATGTGATGTCGTTTGATGATTTGATCAGCCGCCTCGCCGAAGCCCTGCAAACCGAACAAGGCGCGTTGCTGGCCGGCGCGTTGCGGCAGACTTACCAAGCCGCGTTGATTGATGAGTTTCAGGACACCGATGACAGCCAATGGCTGATTTTTTCGTCGATTTTTGCCACCACCGCACAAGATGGCGCAGAACCCCGCCCGTTCCTGTACCTGATTGGCGACCCGAAACAGGCCATTTACAAATTCCGCGGCGCGGACATTTACTCGTACCTGGCCGCCCAACAACAAGCCGAACACCCGTACACGCTGGGCAAAAACTGGCGCTCGCATCCGCGTTTGGTCGCCGCCGTCAACACCTTGTTCCAACGCGAACAGGCGTTTTTGCTCAACGGCCTGCATTTCCATCCGGTCGGGGCGGGCAGGGCGGACGGCAGCACCGCCTTGCATTGGGACGACACCGCCATTGCGCCGATGGTGATCTGGCAAGTGCCCGAAAGTGATGGCAAATCCGGTTACTGGACAGCAGGCAAAGCGGCGCAAGCCATCCAGTATTTCGTCATCCAAGAAGTCGTGGCCTTGCTTACGGAAAATGTCCGCTTCCAACCCGGCAATACCCCGATACAGGCTAAAGACATCGCCATTTTGGTCAGGACTAACCACCAAGCCCGCGATTACCAAACTTTATTGCGCAGCGTGGGTGTGCCATCGGTCATCAACAGCACCGAATCGGTGTTCGCCAGCCAAGAAGCCGCCGATTTGTATATTTTATTGGAAGCCCTCGCCAATCCAGGCGACACGGCTTTGCTCAAACAAGCCCTGACCTTAAGCTGGCTAGGTTTGGACGGGCAAGCCTTGTACCAACTCAGTCATAGCGAAACCGAGCTCGACCAATGGCTGTCGCGGTTCGCGGGTTATTACCAAGATTGGCAAAGCTCAGGCTTGATGGCGATGTTGATGAATGTGTTGGAGCGCGAGCAAATCCGTCTGCATATCTCACAAACGGTCATGGCGGAACGGCAGCTCACCAACTTGCACCATTTGCTGGAATTGCTGCAACAAGCCGTGCTGGATGAACATCTGGGGGTCACCAAAACCTTGGATTGGCTACGAGCCGCCATTGCCGGGGCGGGTGGTGACGAAAATGAACAATTGCGGCTGGAAAGTGATGAAGATGCCGTGAAAATCGTCACCATGCACCGCTCGAAAGGATTGGAATACCCGGTGGTGTTCTGCCCGTATTTGTGGCAACGCAGTGACAGGCTGTACAGCGAGAAAAACTTGCTCACTTGTCATGTCGACGGACGGCTGCGGGTGGATTTAGGTTCCGGTTTGTTTGAGCAACACCGGGGACAAGCCTTATACGAAGAGCTCGCCGAAGATTTGCGGGTGTTTTATGTCGCCGTGACCCGCGCCAAATACCGTTGCTATGTGGCCTGGGCGAATGTGCGTTCCGAAGCGGACCCCAACGAGTCGGCAATGGCGTGGTTATTGGATTTTGCTGCCGCCGATTTTGCCCGGCAACAAGCCGTGTTACGTGATTTGGCAACCGCCGCACCCGAAACTTTTGCTTATCGGTTATTGGATTTGGCAGACGCGCAAGGCATTACGCCGCTGCGCCCACTTTCCGTCACCACCACAACGCTGCAAGCCCGTACCTTGCAACGCTCGTTGTACACGCGCTGGCAGATGAGCAGCTACACCGCCTTGTCCGCGCTTAGCCACGCCGACACGCCAGAGTTGCCGCAAGACAAGGCCCGCGAACCCGCCGCCGAACTGGCCGAAAAATCCGCCACCGAACTGCCGCGCGGGGCGCATACTGGCAACGTCGTCCATGATTTGCTGGAAAACAACCGCTTCGCCGACTTGGCACAGCGTGTGGACATCAGCGTGCAACGCGACCAAGCGTGTTTGCGCTACGGCTTGGTTATGCCTGCGCCGAATCTGCTGGAAGACTTGCTGCAAGTCGTGGTCAGAACACCTTTGTCTATAGGTGAGCCGGCGTTCTGCCTGATGAACATTCCGGAAACGCAAGCCTTAAAAGAAATGCCGTTTTACCTGTCCATGCAGGATATGGATGCCAGCCACATCAACCGCATCCTAGATGGTTCGCCCGCTTACCAACCTTTGGGCAGCAAGCAGATGTGCGGTTTTTTGACCGGATTCATTGATTTGGTCTGCACCTATCAAGGCCGTTTTTATGTCATGGACTATAAAACCAACGCCCTACCTGATTATGCGCCCGCCACCTTGACCGAAGCGATGCGCGAACATAACTACGGTTTGCAATACTGGCTCTATACCGTTGTTTTGCACCGTTACCTGCAAACCCGTGTGCCGGATTATGATTTTGAAAACCACTTTGGCGGTGTGCGTTATTTGTTCGTGCGGGGGATGCAAGCTGAGGTGGCGATGAGCGGGGTTTATGAGGATAGGCCGGATATGGCGCGGGTTGAGGCATTGGCCCGCTTGTTGGGAGGGCGGTAATGATGGAAGAAGCACGGTTTACCCGTCTCGACACCGCTTTCGCCCGTTTCCTTAGCCAACGCAGCCGTTTGGACGGGCAAGCCAAGCAACGCTTTGAGCAAGTGCTGATGCGTTTGTCTTACGAACAAAACCAAGGCCATAACTGTATCGCCATTGAACCGGAAGAACAGGCGTTGCTATTGGCTTCGGGGCTTGCCGATGGGGTAGGTGGCTTGCCGCTGGTGGTTGAGCAGGGCCGTTTGTATTTGCAGCGTTATTGGGACTATGAGCAACATTTGGCGGAGCAACTTAAGGCGATGATGGATGGCCCGCTAATACGGCAGCTGGACAATCTGGATGGCTTGCTCGATAGGTATTTTTCTAAAACTTCGGAAGCCAGGGATTGGCAGCGCGAAGCCGCAGAAGTGGCGGTCAAGCAGCCGTTCAGCATTATCACGGGCGGCCCAGGCACGGGCAAAACCACGACGGTGGTGAAAATCCTCGCGGTGTTGCAGGAGTTGGCGGTGCAGCCGTTGTTGGTTGCCTTGGCGGCACCGACAGGTAAGGCGGCGATGCGTCTGCAAGAATCTATCGGGCAACGCAAGGCGGATTTGCCTTGTCCTGAGGACATCAAAAAACATATCCCCGAAACCGTGACGACCTTGCACCGCTTGTTGGGAGCGAGGCCACCGTCACCTTATTTCCGCCATCATGCGGGGCAACCGCTGATTTATGATTTGGTGGTGGTCGATGAAGCGTCGATGGTCGATTTGGCTTTGATGGCTAAGTTGGTGGATGCCTTGAAACCCAATGCCCGTTTGATTTTACTGGGCGATAAAGACCAGTTGGCATCGGTGGAATCGGGTGCGGTGTTGGCGGATTTAGTCGCCGCTTTGCCGGATCAGGCCTTGGAATTGCAAACCACGCACCGTTTTGGCGGCGTGATTAAGGCTTTGGCGGATGCGGTCAACCAGCAGCAAACCGAGGTGGTGTGGCGGGTGTTGCGGCAAGGCGATGCAGCCTGCGGGTTGTTGGAAGAAGATTTGATCGCCTATGCGGCGCTGCGGCATAGCGGCTATTTGCGTTTGCTGCAAAAAGGCGCGGGGTTTACGGAAATATTCGCCGAATTCAGCCGCTTCCAGGTGTTGTGCGCCAACCGCCAAGGTAAAAACAGTGTCGCCGACCTTAACCACGGTGTGGAGCAAAAGTTGGTCGGACAACGCTTAATCCAACTCTCCGGTTTGTGGTATGTCGGCCGGCCCGTGATGGTGACGCAAAACAACGCGGCCTTGCATCTCTATAATGGCGACATTGGCATTTGCCTGCCGGATCAGGAGCAACAAGGTAAGTTGATGGTGTTTTTCCAACGCCCCGATGGCAGTGTCAAAAAATATCTGCCCGCCCGCGTGCCGCATTGTGAAACGGTGTTTGCCATGACCATCCATAAAAGCCAAGGTTCGGAATTTGACGAGGTGCTGATTGTGTTGCCGGAGGTGATGAATCCGGTGTTAACCAAAGAATTGCTGTACACGGCGATTACGCGGGCGAAGCGGAGGGTGAAGCTGGTCAGCGGGGCCGATGTGTTGGCGCAAACCATTGCCCAAAAAGTGGCGCGGGTGACGGGCTTGGTGGAAAAATTCCAGATGGAAAACTAATGTCCACGAAAAGCACGAAACTTAAAATTTTAGCCATCTATGATTTGATGGTTGTACAAACATGACTTTTCCGCATCGCCTTGTTGGTGTTTTTTCGTGCTTTTCGTGTCTTTCGTGGACAAATCCTATCAATCGGCAAGCATCGGGTTTTGGTGGCGATAAGGTTTCTGGCTGGATAGGGTTTTATGACTTTATAATGCCGACATTTTTTTAAAATAAGTTTGGAGAATAATTGTGCAAGCGGATGTATTGGCGACAATTTTAAGAGGGGCGGACGAAGTTCTGGTGGAAGCGGAACTGGTCAAAAAACTGGAAGAAGGCAGGCCGTTAAGGATTAAGGCGGGTTTTGACCCGACTGCGCCGGATTTGCACTTAGGGCACACGGTGCTGATCAACAAGCTCAAGCAATTCCAAGATTTGGGCCATGAGGTTTTGTTTTTGATTGGTGACTTTACGGGCATGATAGGTGATCCGACCGGCAAAAACGTCACCCGTAAGCCATTGACCCGCGAAGCCGTGTTGGCCAATGCCCAAACTTACCAGGAGCAGATTTTCAAAATCCTCGACCCTGACAAGACGCAGGTGATGTTCAACTCGACGTGGATGAACGCCATGTCGCCAGCGGAACTGATCCAACTGGCCGCCAAGCATACCGTGGCACGGATGTTGGAACGTGATGATTTCAGCAAACGGTTTAAAGGTGGCCAGCCGATTGCCATCCATGAATTTTTGTACCCTTTGATTCAAGGCTATGATTCGGTGGCGATGAAAGCCGATGTCGAATTGGGCGGCACTGACCAAAAATTCAATTTGTTGATGGGGCGGCATTTGCAGGAAATTTACGGGCAAAAACCGCAAATCATCCTCACCATGCCGATTCTCGAAGGCCTGGACGGCGTCCAAAAAATGTCCAAATCCTTAAACAACTATGTCGGTATTGCCGATACGGCGGACGATATGTTCGGCAAGCTCATGTCCATCTCCGACGAATTGATGTGGCGTTATTTTGAGTTGCTCAGTTTCCGGCCTATGGCGGAAATCAACCAATGGGCGCAAGAATGCAAGGAAGGGGCAAACCCGCGCAATTATAAAGTCAAATTAGCGCAAGAAATCATTGCCCGCTTTCATGATAAAGCCGCCGCCGTTAAGGCGCTGGAAAACTTTGAGGCAAGGTTCCAGCGTGGTGCGATACCTGATGATATAGAAAAAATGGAATTGACGGTTGCTGGTGATGGCTATGCCATCAGCAATATATTAAGGGATGCAGGCTTAACGGCAAGTACCTCCGAAGCGATACGCATGATAAACCAAGGTGCGGTGAAAATAGATGGTGAAAAAGTCTCTGATGCTAAGCTTGAGATTGCTGTCAATACTGAACACGTCTATCAGGTAGGCAAACGTAAATTCGCTAAGATAAAAATAAGCGCATTGGTATAATTTATTTTCCATCATAAGGTTAAAACCACCGGCTTTAGCCAGTTAGCTTTAGCTGCGATAATATGCGACAAGGAGGTGAAGAATGGAATACAGATATGGGAGTCACACGGTTTATCAAATTGAATACCACTTTGTATGGGTGACAAAATATCGTTACAAAATTCTGAAAGGAGAAATTGCAGAACGGGTTAGGGAATTGGTTAGACAGACCTGTGAAGCCTTTGAAATTCGTATTATCAGTGGGGTGGTTAGCAAAGACCATGTCCATATTTTAGTAAGTGCTCCGCCGAATATGGCACCTAGTGAAATCATGAGAAGAATCAAAGGCCGGACGGCGAGTTACCTGTTTGAAGAGTTTCCACATTTGAAAAAGCGTTACTGGGGCCAACATTTTTGGGCACGCGGCTATTTTTGTGCCACAGTCGGGCAGATGACGGAAGAGATGATCAAACAATATTTGGAACATCATTTTGAGTCTAATCCAAATGATAACTTTAAAATGGAACCCGATTAGACGCGTCGTTTAGGCGACGCGTGTCCGGACTTTCAGTCCGTAACTCAAACCACCAGCTTTAGCTGGTGGTTGTTTAGTATAAACAATAAGTTGCAATATGGTTCTTGTTAGCTGGGTAGGTATATTTAAAATAAATTCAGAAACTGTTTGACGGGCGGATTATTTTGGGTATAATAGTCGGCTCTTCACGGTGAACGTGAAGTTGGGGGCGGCGGAGGCCGCCCGGCACGGCGGCGGGTTTGGGCCATGCCGCCCCGGGGCAAGGCTCCCGGGGCCGAAAAAAAGTTTGACAGGTTGTTTTGGATCTGTATAATAGTCCGACTCAGCTGGCGCGAAGCGCCAACGCTCTTTAACAAGGTGGACCGAAACAATGTGTGTGGGCGCTTGCGGCGGCGGTTT
>Ga0082335_1006977_pt1 | contig 14046 bp, 13 predicted proteins | sample Subgrocontami58m_FD_72375 | JGI IMG/M metagenome (GOLD analysis project Ga0082335, IMG submission 72375) | Subsurface groundwater microbial communities from S. Glens Falls, New York, USA - GMW37 contaminated, 5.8 m (SPADES assembly) (version 2) ...
CGCCCTGCGGCCGCCGGTCGATCGCCTGGGCCGCCGGGTCCCCCGAGCGCTTGCTATCGCTGTCGTCTACCTGGCGGTTCTCAGCGTCTTCGTCGGCCTCTCGTTGCTCGTCGTACCGCCGCTGGTCCGGGAGATGATCGGTCTATCAGCCCGGCTTCCCATCTACCTGGCCCAGCTCCAGGAAGGCCTGGGTCTGGTGCAGGGCTGGTTTGTCGAGCATGGGATGGTGCTCGATGTCGGAAGCTCCCTCTCTCAGGCTATTGATGCGATGGGGCGGGGTCTCGGCTCCGTGCTGCTTGTGCCCCTGGCTGCGGCGCGCCTGACGATCTCCTTTTTCTTCGTGGTCGTCATCTCCTTTTACTGGCTGCTCTTGCGCGCCAGCGTCCTCGACTGGGCTATGTCTTTCATCCCCGAAGCCTCGCGGGCGCGCGCTCGCTCGGTCTTCGAAGAGGCCGAGGGCCACATGGGTGCCTACGTCCGAGGGTTGGTCTTCCTTGGCCTCGTCGTGGGCACCCTCACGCTGGCCGGGCTGACTTCCTTGGGCGTGCCCTTCGCGCTGGCCCTCGCCGTCCTGGCCGGCGTCCTGGAGCTGCTCCCCAACATCGGCCCGGTGATCTCGGCCGTTCCGGCCATGGTCCTGGCGCTGGCATTGTCACCCCTGCATGCTCTGGCGGTAGCCGGCCTCTATACCATCGTGCAGCAGCTCGAGAACTACATTCTCGTTCCCAAGGTACAGGAGAAGGCTGTGGGGCTGAATCCACTCGCCATCCTGGTGGCCGTGCTGTTGGGGGGAACTCTGGCCGGCATCGTTGGGGCTCTCCTAGCGGTGCCCGTGGCTGCCCTCGTGAACCTGCTGATTAAGGAGCTGCGGAAGAAAGGGGCATGAGCATGTCGACGGCGCCAGCCTATCGAGCCGACCAGGTGGGAAGCCTGTTGCGGCCAGCGGAGGTCCTCCAGGCTCGGGCCGCCTATGGCGAGGGCCGGATGGGGCTGGACGAGCTGCGCCAGGTGGAGGATCGAGCCATCCTGGGGGCACTCGAGCTCCAGCTCCAGGTGGGCACGGATGTGTTCACTGACGGGGAATACCGGCGTACCGCCTGGCAAAGCGACATGGCCGAGGCCGTCGAGGGATTCGTGGCCAGCCACGTCGAGATGGAATGGCGCGGCCCCGGTGGCGGCGTCGAAGGCAGCGAGGCCAAGGTAGTCGGGGGACCACTGCGGCAGGCGCGGCGCCTGACAGCCCACGAGAGTGCGTTCCTGAAGGAGCACGCCCCTGGTCCCTTCAAGATGACCCTCCCGAGCCCCATGGTCTTCATGCACGCGAGCTTCCAGCCGGGTGTGACGGACCAGTTCTACGCGACGCGATCTGACCTCCTCCAAGCTTTGATCCCCATCGTTCGCAGCGAGATTGGGGCTCTCGTGGCAGAGGGCGTGGGCTACGTGCAGCTCGATGCGCCCCGCTACACCTACTACGCCGATCCGGAGATACGAGAGCAGATGCGAGGCGCGGGCATCGATCCAGACGCCGCCTTGGAGGAGGCCATCGCGGCCGACAACGCTTGCTTGGCGGGGCTCCACCGCCCAGGCTGTATCCTGGCGATCCACTTGTGCCGAGGCAACTCCCGCAGCCGCTGGCGTGCCGAGGGAGGGTACGACGCCATTGCGGAGAAGCTCTTCACGTCTCTGAAGGTGGACCGCTTCCTCTTGGAATACGACAGCGAACGGGCGGGCGGCTTTGAGCCGCTGCGGTTCGTGCCTAAAGGCAAGACGGTGGTATTGGGGCTGGTCACTACCAAGGGGCCCCGGCTCGAGTCCGAGGACGCTCTCGTCCGGCGCATCGAGGCAGCCGCGCGCTACCTGCCGCTGGAAGACCTGGCCCTGAGCACTCAGTGCGGCTTCGCGTCGGTGCTGGCCGGGAATCTGCTCTCGCCGGAGGATCAGCGCCGCAAGCTCGAGCTTGTGGCAGCCACGGCCCGGCGGGTGTGGGGTTGATGAATAGGAGCCCGTTGGGGAATGGGGCATCGAGACGTCGAGGCTGGCTTACCGGAGCAGGCCGTTGGATCGGCCACTCCCTGGGCCGTGGGGTGTTGATGGGCCTGCTGTGTGTGGTGTTGGCGGGGTGCGACGGCCGCGACGGTCAGTCCGGGCCAGGCGCCGGAGGCCGCGCACCTGCCGCGGTTGCATCGCCGACGCAGACCACAGCTCAGACCACGACCAGCACACCGGCCTCAGAACGGTCCCCAGAACGGTCGTCGAGTCCGGCTCCGGCGCCTTCCGCCACACGCGTGTCCGCGATCCCGGCGGACCGGGAGACCCCGGACGAGGCCCAGGAGCCGCCCACTCCAGTCCGGCCGACGCCGGGGTCACCTGCGGTTGGTCTGACGTTCGTTGCGGTGAGCGCCGCGGTACCTGGAGGCATGGCGTCAGTGACCGTACAGACAACACCCGGGGCCAGTTGCAGTATTCGCTACGCGACGCCTTTGGGTACAGTCAGCGGCGCGGAAGGGTTGACGGCCAAGCTCGCGGATGCGGCCGGTCGGGTAACTTGGTCGTGGGCAATCGCTGCTGGATCGAGCGTCGGGTTTGGCACCGTCACAGTCACCTGTGGCGCCTTCAGCGCCTCATCGCCCATCCGGAGCGGGTAGCCAACACGAAGCCAGGGTGTCGGCCTGGGAGCCCCCGTCGCAAGTCAGGGTGGCGTCCCTGGCAGGATTCGAACCTGCAACCCGCTGCTTAGAAGGCAGCCGCTCTATCCCTTGAGCTACAGGGACCGGTCCAGCGACCGAATTGTAGCATGCCCCAGGGGGGATGCCGGCCTCCTGCCCCCTGCGGCCGGGTCAAGGAAGCTAAAGGGCCCCCTCCTCCCAGTCACCCCAGATGGCAAAGGTCATGCCGGGGTTGGAGATGTTCACGAAGAGGGTCTCGCCGTCGGGGCTGAAGGTGGCCCCGGCGAACTCGCCGTCGCTCACCAGGTTGGTGGCAAAGTCGAAGATGTGGCCATCCGGCGTCAGGCCGCGCAGGAAGTTCTGCCCAGGGCCGTCCTCGCACAGGAGAATGCCGCCCCGTGGGCTGACGCAGATGTTGTCGGGCCGGTCCAGTGCCTCGGGGCTCTGCGATTCGAAGAGCAGCCGGAGTTGGCCGCCCGAGTGGCCGTGTGGTCGATACTCCCACACTTGACCCAGGCCGGCTTGGCCGCCGCTGGTGGACGTAACGAAGAGGCTGTCATCGCTGAACCAGGCGCCCTCGAGACGCCGGAAGGCGGCCCCGCCGCGGGCCGCGCCCTGCCGATACACGGCCTGGGGATCCCCGCTCGCCTCAGGTGGGTCGGGCCGATCAATGTCTACCCAGACCACCGGCAGCCTCCGGCCCGGCATCTGGCCGATGCGGGCATCGTAGTTCGGTCGGTCCCGAACGGCCAGCATCTGGAGTCGGCCACCCGCCGCCAGGCGGCGCGGTTCATGGGGCAAGAAACGGTAGAGGCCCGCCGGATCGAAGTCTTCCGTCTCATAGACGATGCCGGACTCGGGGTCGACGGCCGCCGCCTCATGAACGAATCGGCCGAGGGCCCGCAGGGGGGCTGCCGTCACCGGGCCTTCAGCGACGGCGGGCACCTCGAAGACGTAGCCGTGTTCGCGGACCCAGCCCTGGCCGGGGCCAACCGTGGTTTCCTCGCAGCTCAGCCACGATCCCCAGGGGGTGGTCCCGCCAGCGCAATTCACGGTGGTTCCGTTGAGGCTCACGAAGTCGCGGATCAGGTCACGCGCACTGCGCGGCCGAATCTCCAGCGACGTGCATCCCCCCCCACCCCGCAGGTCGTAAGCCAGCGCAGGATTGCCGAAGGGCCTGGAACTGGCTGCATCGGTGCGTATCTCGTGATTGCGAATCAGCCGGATGTTGCCGTTCCGTAGCCGGAAGGCGGCCATGCCGTCGGGAGCAGGCGGGGTGGCGTTACCGTCCGACATGATGGCACCGGTCACGCTGATCTTCCGGCAGCGGAAGCCCTCCGGTAGGGCGAGCTCGGGACAGTCACGCGACGGACGGAGAGGGCCATAGCCGCCCCGGCTGCGACCGCCGCGTCTGCGGTGGTCCTCAGGGTCGGCGAAGGCTGGCGTCGTCGAGAGGATCTGCAGGACGGCTGCGCCGCTGAGGGCGCCGCCGGTCAATAGTGCGGCCCGAGACAGAAAGGCGCGGCGGGTCAGGCTTTGGATCTGGCCGCCCCGGCTACGTGGGTAGGACGGCAGGGGAGCCTGGACGGAGCGTTGGGGCTGTCGTGGCTGGCCGTCCTTAGATAGCATCGATGCTGGTCGTTCGTTGCCAAGTCTCGGCTGGTGGACTGGAGCCGTTCCAGCCGATCTGGACCATGGCACAGTAGATCTCGATCTGGTTGCCGTCGGGGTCCTTGAACTCGATGCCCACGTTGCCTCCCGGACCACGGCGGCCTTCGAAGACGATCGGCGTGCCCTGGGTCCGGAGCCAATCGCGGGCTCTGACGACGTCGGTGATGTCTGTAACCTCCCATGCGAAGTGGTGCAAGCCCACCTCGTCGGGGGCGGACAGTGGCCGATCCGACGGGACTTCGACCAGGGCGAGAGAGTGATGGTCCGTTCCATGGCGGAGAAAGACCATCCCCCGTTCGTTGCGATCGGATATCTGGAAGCCCAGAACGTCACGATAGAAGATCACTGAGGCGGTGAGGTCGCGAACCTTGAGGACGACATGCCCCAGCTTGCGGATTCTGGGCATGGGGCGCTCGGCGTCACGGTGACGCAGTCCTGGCGCAGATGGGCTGTGGCGCTCCATCTCCCGGCCTCCTTCGGCTACCGCACATAGCGTAGGTGCGTAGCCTATTCTAGCACCGCGACGTCGATATGGTAGCATGCGGGCGACAGGGATGGTGCGCCGCCCCTCATACCAGACCCAGCTCCTCCAGATCGGTCGGGCTCTCAACGCCGCCACTCCCGAAGCGGCCCTCCGGGAACTCGTCCATCTCGTGGCCGAGGCAACGCAGAGCAAGGGCTGTGCCCTGATGCTGCTCTCCCCCGATCGTCAGCGCCTCGCCCACACCGCGTCATGGGGTCTGAGCCGTGCGTATCGGGAGAAGGGAACGGTCCTGGCGAGCCCACACCTGCAGGAGCTGTGGGATGGCCGCATGGAGACCGTGCAGGACATCGCCACCGATCCCCGGATCCAATTCCCGCGGGAGGCTGCGGCTGAAGGAATCGCCGCCCTGGTGAGTGTGCCCCTTCGTCTGGGTGACGAACCCATCGGTTTGCTACGACTCTATTCCTCTGGCCTTCCGGCAGAACCAACGGCAGGGCAACGGCGTTTCCTCCAGACCGTGGCCGAGCTGGCGGTCCTGGGTCTGGAGAATATTCGAGCGAGGGATGCGCAGCCGGCCTGGCAGACCGCGGCCCAGGAAGACCTCCTATCCTGGTACGCCACGTGGGAACGGCAGCATCGCAACCGCGAGGAGCATCAATCCTTCGCCCATCCGAGCGAAGAGGAGTTCGCCCGCATCCTCGACTTCCACCGTGTCCGCTGGCTCTACGAGCCCCGCAGCTTTCGGCTGGAGTGGGATGAGCGGGGTGTGCATGAGATGTTCACGCCGGACTTCTACCTTCCGGACCTGGATCTGTTCGTGGAGCTGACCACGCTGAGGCAGCGTCTCGTCACCGCGAAAAACCGCAAGCTCCGGCGCCTGCGTGAGCTTTATCCTGAGGTGAACGTCGTTCTCCTCTACCGCAAGGATTACCATCGCCTCTTGGCCCGGTTTGGTGTTGGCCCTCTGGGAGATGCCATGGGTAGCCCCGGCAGGGTGCTGTTCGACTCGGTCCAGATTCATCGGCGCGTCCGCCAGTTGGGACGGCGCATCGCCGTCGACTACGCCGGGCAGCATCCCGTACTGGTTGGGGTCCTGCGGGGGGTGATGTGCTTCATGGCCGACCTGATCCGCCAGTGTCCCGAGCCTCTCGAGGTGGACTTCATGGCCATCTCGTCCTACGAAGGGCAGGATCCCGGGCCGGTACGGATCGTGAAGGATCTCACGCGGAGCATTGAAGGGCGTCACGTGCTGCTGGTCGAGGACATCGTGGACACGGGCATGACGCTGAACCACCTGCTCAATCACCTGCGCGGCCACCGGCCGGCCAGCGTCGAGGTGTGTGCCTTGATGGACAAGCGGGCACGCCGCCTGGCCGACGTGCCGATTCGCTACGTAGGGTTTGAGGTGCCCGACGAGTTCGTGGTCGGGTATGGTCTCGACTACCGGGAAGAGTACCGCAATTTGCCCTTCGTGGCCGTGTTGGGGACAGCAGCGGCGGCGCCATAGGAACAGCAGGCGGTAGCCGAAGGACCTGGGGCTTGTGAAGTGCGTTCGGCGGTTGCGCGGCCCATCCGGCGCTACGTAGAATGTATGACGCGTGTCAGGCGTTGAGGAGGTGGGAGTTGCCGAGTAAGGACCCTATGGAGCCCTTCTTTCGCATTACTGTGGAGGAGGCTCGAGAGATGGTGCAACGGCCGGAAGTGGCAGTCATCGATGTTCGCACACCCGCGGAGTACGAGAGCGGGCATGTGCCTGGCGCCATCCTGTTGCCGGTGGACAGTCTGTACGGTCGCACGGACGAGCTGCCCAGGAACAAGGAGCTGCTCATGGTCTGCGGTGTCGGCCAGCGTAGTGCTCTGGCTTGTGAGATCGCCGCCTCTGCCGGCCTGGAGCAGATCTACAACCTGGAGGGGGGCACCATGGAGTGGATAGAGAAGGGGAATCCCATCGAGCGGTAGGCGCGAGAAGGAACGCCTGATGCCGGCTCTCTATCTCTCCGAAGAGCAGGTGGTCTCGCTCTTGGACATGGGCGAGTGCATCCGGATTCTGGAGGAGGCCTTCCAAGCCCTGGCCTCCGGTGGGGCCAGCAACCTGCCCCGGCAGCGCGTTCGCGTGCCCGGCGGCGGACTGCAGGTGATGCCCGCCGGGTACCCCGCGCGAGGTTTCATGGGCTACAAGGCCTACACGAGCGGCTCAAGGATGAGGGTCTTCCTCTATTCCACCACTGGAGAGCTGCGGGCGATTCTCGGCGCCAACGCTCTGGGTGCAGTGCGCACCGGGGCGGCGAGCGGCTTGGCAACCCGGCACATGGCGCGGCCGGAGAGCGGGATCGTGGGCGTCATCGGCACAGGCACCCAGGCGCGGACCCAACTGGAAGCCGTCTGCCATGTGCTGCAGGTCCGCGAGGTCCGAGCCTTTTCCCGTGACCCGGAGCGTTGCACCGCTTATGCCCGCGAGATGAGCGACAAGATGGGCGTGGCCGTGGCGCCTGCCGCGAGCGCCGAAGATGCGGTACGCGACGCGGATGTGGTGATCGCGATCACCAACAGTCGCGATCCGGTCCTGGAGGGCAGATGGCTCGTCCCTGGCTGCCACATCAACGCCGCGGGGTCCAACTCCGACGATCGCCGGGAGTTGGACGAGGAGGCGGTTCGCCGCAGCGACGTGATCGTGGTCGACGCCCTCGACCAGGCACGGCTGGAGTGCGGCGATCTGTTGGCGCCGGCCGCTCAAGGTGCCTTCCGCTGGGAAGAGGTCCATCCCCTTGCCCGGGTGGTTGGGGGCCACGTCCCCGGGCGCCGCAGCCCTGCGGAGATCACCCTGTTCGAGTCTCAGGGTCTGGCCATCGAGGACGTGGCCACGGCGGCCTGGGTCTATGAGCGCGCGCGAGAGCGTGCCCTGGGCGTCGAGCTGCCGTTCTAGCCGATCGGCTGTCAGATCTCCGCTGTCAGACGTGAGCCGGCCCAGGGTCTTAGTAGCCCGCCAGATCGATCCTGAGGCCCTGGTCACGCTGCAGGATACTGTGGACCTCCAAGTCTGGCCTGGCCCCGGCGCCCCCACACCAGAGGAGTTGGGGAGCGCCGCCGCCTCGTGCCATGGCCTCCTCACCATGCTGACGGACCGCGTGGACGAGGCGCTGCTCAATCGGTGCCCGCGGCTGAGGGTGGTGAGCAACATGGCCGTTGGTCTGGACAACGTGGATGTCGGAGCGGCGACCCGCCACGGGGTAGTGGTCGGGCACACGCCGGGCGTGCTTACCGAGACCACGGCAGACTTCGCCTTTGCCTTGCTCCTGGCTACAGCACGGCGGGTGGTGGAGGCTGACGCGTTCGTGCGTCAGGGGAGCTGGGTCGCCGCGGGAGGGTGGAGCCCCACGATGCTGGTGGGGGCGGAGGTCTCCGGCGCCACCCTGGGCGTGGTCGGCCTGGGCCGCATCGGCCTCGCGGTAGCGCGTCGGGCCCGCGGCTTCCAGATGAGAGTCCTCTACCACAGCCGCCACCGACTGCCGGAGTTCGAAGCTGATCTCGGTTTGGTCTACGTGCCCACGTTGGACGAGCTTCTGCCTCAGTGTGACTTCGCCTCGTTGCACGTGCCGCTGACGACCGAGTCCCTTCACCTGCTGGGGGAACGGGAACTGGCCCTGATGAAGCCGAGCGCGATTCTGATCAACACGTCGCGCGGCGGCGTCGTCGACGGTAAGGCCCTTGCTGCAGCCTTGGCAGGAGGGAGACTGGGTGGCGCCGGATTGGACGTGATGGAGAGCGAGCCCCTGCCAACGGACGATCCCCTGGTCGCTCTTCCCAACGTGGTCCTGGCTCCCCACATCGCCAGCGCGAGCCGGGCCACGCGGCGACGCATGGCCTTGATGGCAGTCGAGAACCTCCGGAACGGACTGGCGGGAAGGCTTCCTGCCCACTGCGCCAATCCGGAAGCGCTCCGGTCTGGCGGTTAGCCGGGCAGCCGGAATCGCTGCCGGCGGTTAGCCCTTCACAGGAACCACCGCTGTTCGGGCGCGAAACCGTCGCCAGAAGTGGGGGATGTCGCGCGACTCCCAGGCGACAAGGAGCTGAGCGGCGTTGAAGATGGAGCTGTAGGAGCCACTGGTGATACCAAGAAGGAGCGCCAACACGAAGGTACGGATGGTGGGGCCGCCGAAGAGAAGGAGGGCGGTCATGGCGAGCAAGGTGGTGATGCTGGTGTTGAGGGAGCGGGCGAGGGTCTGGGTGAGGCTCACGTTGACGACGGTCGCGAAGGGTTCGCGCTCGTAGCGGCGCAGGTTCTCGCGGATGCGGTCGAACACGACGATGGTATCGTGCACGCTGAAACCAATCACCGTCAGCATGGCCGTGATGAACAGAGAATCGATCTCCGTGTTGAACAGCTTGCCAAAGATCGAGAAGAGGCCCAGGACTACGAGGACGTCGTGCAGCAGGGCCACGATGGCGCAGACGCCGTAGCGGAAGGGCTTGGGCAGCGACCGAAAGGCCCAGGTGATGTAGAGGAGGATGGCCACGGACGCGACACCGACCTGGATGACCGAATTGCGGATGGTCTCCTCCGCGATGACGGGCGACACGGAGTCGAAGCTGATGAGATCGACCCGTCCCTCCGGCGATACGAGATCTTGCTTGAGGGCAGCGAGAAGCCGCTCCTTCTCGCCGGCCAGAGATGGATCGGCTGGCTCGGCCGCCGCCGGACCCTCGCCCAGGTTGCGCGTGCGGACGAGGTAGGCGCCCTCACCGGTCCGCTGGATGATGGCCTCAGCATGGCCCAGCCGGGCAAGGGCCGTCCGCAGATCGCCCTGGCTCACAGGTTCGCTGAACTGGATCGTCAGGCTCGAACCGCTGGTGAACTCGATGCCGGGGTGGAAGGCCGGGGGGATGAGGAGCGAAACCAGCCCAGGAAGGATGATGAGCAATGAAAAGGCGAAATACCAGTAGCGCTTGCCGACGAAGTCGAAGATTCCCATAGCTGCGCTAGGCCGGCCTGCCCGGGACGTCGGGAACGATGCCGGGGGCGGCGTCGATGCCGAAGAGCCAGCGGCTGGCCGCGCGTCCGCGGCCCACGAGGAGGTGAAGCAGGATCCGAGTTACGGTGATGGCTGTGAACAGGCTCACCAGGACACCGACGGCAAGGGTAACGGCAAAGCCGACGACCAGGGTATTCGCCAAGGCGTCCCCGCCCCAGAAGAGGATCAGGCAGACGATGAGGGTGTTGGCGTTGCTGTCGCGGATGGAGGACCAGGCGCGGTTGAACCCGGCGTCGATGGCGGCGCCCAACGTACGGCCGTTGCGCAGCTCCTCCTTGGTGCGTTCGAAGATGAGGATGTTGGCGTCCACCGCCATGCCGACCGAAAGGATGAAGGCGGCGATGGCCGGCAGGCTCAGGGTGACGGGCATCAGCTTGAAGATGGCCAGTACCAACAGGGTGTAGATGACCAGGGCAATGCTGGCCAGGACGCCGGCAACGCGGTAGTAGAGCAGCATGAAGAGAATCACCACCGCCATACCCACCTCTCCCGCCACAACGCTCTTGCGGACCGAGTCGGCCCCCAGAGTGGCGTCCACGGTGCGCTCCAACACGACGGACACGGGGACAGGCAAGGCGCCCGAGTTGAGCTGGATCGCCAGGGAGCGGCCGGTCTCCCCCGTAACACCTGTGATGACGCCACGGGAGCGAATGGTGGCCTGGACCGTCGGGGCCGAGATCAGCTCGCCATCCAGAAAGATGCCGAGCTGGCGGCCCAGGAGTCGGGTTGTGAGCTGCTCGAAGAGGACACTGCCTTCGTCGTCGAACTCGAACGCCACCTCTGGCAGGCCCGACTGACTGCTGGTCGTGAGGTATGAGTTTGGGCGCAGGTACGCGCCTGTTACCTCCCTCTCTTCGCCGTCGATCCCTCGGGCCTTCGCGACGACCCAGTCCGCCGCACCCGTGACCGCGTCAGTCAGACGTTCTCGGAAGTCGAGCTTGGCGGCGCGGCCGATGAGGCTCTTGGCCTGACCGACATCCCTGATCCCGGGAAGCTGGATCGAGAGCCGGTTCTCGCCCTGTACCTGAATCTGGGCCTCACCAACTCCGAAGGCATTGACGCGGCGCTCGATGATGCGCCGGACCCCCTCTATGGCCTGGCTACGCCGCTGTTGCTCGACCTGGGTCAGGTCGGCCTCGAGGATAAGCTGGGTGCCGCCCTGGAGGTCGAGGCCCAGGACAGCTCCCTGGCGGTCGAAGCGAAAGTCGCCCAGTCGGATGTGGATACCCTCGCTCTCAGGCCAGGGCAGGATGGGAGGGAGGTAGTTGCCAGGGCGCTGGGGCCACACGATCCAGAGGGCGATGGCCGCGAGGACGAGGACTCCCCACAGTCCGGTCCGCGTGGAGCCCAACACCTACCGCTCCACCGAGACGGCGCGCGTTTGTTCGACAGGTCTGGCGAAGGACCGTATGAACGCCAGGGCTCTCTGACGGTCCCGGACCTCGCCAGCGGCCTGGGCCTCCTGCAGTTCGTCCAACACCTTGCCAACCTGGCGCCCGGCACCGATGCCCAGCTCGTGCATGACATCCTCGCCAGTGGCGAGCCGCACCGGCGCCACCACACGGAGATGCTCTGCGCGGCGGTCGAGGATGTGGACGACAGCGTTCTCGTGGCGTCGGTACTCCGCCGGATCGAGCAGGGGGCCCCGTGCAGCTCGATGATCCGCCAGGCTCAGGATCAGCGTGTCCACACCGGCCGGCTCCGTATCGCGAAAGAAGCGATAGATAGCCCGGTCGCTGATGGGCTGGACGTCGGCCAGATGGCCCGGCCTCAGGTGGTGGCGAACGACGCGCTCGACCAAGTCGCACTCAAGATTGCCGAAGTGCAGCCGCTGCATGATGCTGCGGGCTAGGTCCGCCCCCAGGTCGGCGTGGCCGAAGAAACGCATTCTTCCGGTGGGTTCGAAAGTGCGGCAGGCTGGCTTGGCGACGTCGTGAAGGAGGGCTGCCAGGCGAAGGGCTACGACACGCGGCCTGCCGCCCGCCAGAGGCCGGGACATGGCGAGTTGGATATCCAGAGTCGCGAGTCCGGGGTCCTGCCCCAGGGCCGGCACCGTCTCCTCTGGTGGCGCCGGTGTGAGCACCGCGGTCAGGGAAGCGACGGTCTCGATCAGGTGTTGGAACACGTCCCAGTAGTGCCCCTTGGGCTGCTGGCAACCTCGGGCAGGCTCGAGCTCCGGCAGCAGGACCGTGAGCAGCCCAAGATCGTCGAGACGCCGAAGCCACGTCGCGGCGTCAGCTCGCACCAGCAAGCGGCAGAGCTCGTCGCGCGCTCGCTCGGGACCGGCGGAATCCAGGAGGGGGCCCTTCCCTCTGAGCAGTTGAGCAGTGGCGCTATCCAGGACGAGGCCGCACTCGGCTTCGAGTCGCACGGCACGCAGGAGCCGCACAGGGTCTGCGTCGAAGGCATCGGCGCGCACTGTGCGCAGATGGCCATGGCGAAGGTCTGCGAGGCCGCCCACCGGGTCCAGGATGGTGGGTTGGGGGTCATCGAGCCAGTCAGACAGGGGCAGCAGGAGGGCGTTCAAGGTGAAATCGCGCCGCCCCGCATCAACCTGGGCACTCTCCTCCAGCCGCGCCAGGTCGATTTGCCAAGGGGAGGTGTCCCTAGCGGGAAGCGGCAGGACGGCCCGAGCGACGGAGTGGCGCTCATTCAGGGGCACGTAGCTCCCGCCGAACTCGTCGGCCAGGTCTCGCGCCAGCGCCCGAGGGTCGGCTGCGACGCTGAGATCGAGATCGTGCCCATCAGGGCGACCCAGCAAGCGGTCGCGGAGGAATCCGCCCACGAGAAAGGCGGTGGGGCACCGAGGCATCAGGTACCGCAGCACCGGCAGCAGCTCCGGGGGCGGCGGTCCAGGCGAACCAGGCATCTCGCCCCGCCCCCTACTCAGCCGCTGGTGCCGACTGAGCCGGCTCGATCCGGCGCAGCTTGTCGAGCGACGGAAGATGATCGACGTAGAGCACGCCGTTCAGATGGTCGATCTCGTGCTGCAGGGCCTGGGCGAGGAGCTCTGACGCCCGCCAGCGAACCTCTTTGCCCCGGCGATCCCTGCCCTTCACGATCACCCGGTCGGCGCGCTCCAGTTCCCCAAGGTAGCCGGGGATCGAGAGGCAGCCCTCTTCCATGGGTCTTCGACCCGTCGCCCTCACCAGTTCGGGATTGATGAGAGCGGCCGGCGGCTCCCCCGGCATGCCGAGGACGATGACTCTCAACGAAACGCCCACCTGGGGTGCCGCGAGTCCTACGCCCGGTGCCGCGTACATCGTCTCGATCATGTCATCAATGAGCCGCTGGATCGCGCTGTCAATGACGCGCACCTTGATCGCCCTGCGGCGAAGCGTCGTTTCCGCCTGGTTCAGGGCCAGGATGGGGCGCAAGCCCATGGGGGGAAGGACCTCTCTCGTCGGCAAAATACCCCTCTCCCCGCGAGGAGAAGGGCCAAAGGTATTATAAGGACGCCTCGGCGGAGGCGCAAAGCTTGGGGGGATTTCGACGACCTCCGCCACTCAGGTTGCACGTCCAGGCATCAGAGCAGGTGTGCCGGATCGACATCGACGATCCACGGCTCGAGTAGGTCGAGGTCTTTCAGGATGGCAGCCGGGTCCTGTCCGCCCAGCAGCACCTGCCAGCGGTACCGGCCCCGAATGCGACCGACGTAGGCCGGGGTTGGTCCCAGGACGCGCACGCCAAGATCGGTGCGCTCGGCGGCGCGCTGGCGGTGCTGGCCCGGTTCGAGGCCGCCACCGGGTTTGCGGGCACGTCCCGCACGCAGGCGTCGCTGCTGGGGCTGATGTGGCCGCACGTCGCCTCCGGGCTTACACTGGGCGCATGACCCGCGTCATCACGGACTACGAGGCCTATCTGTTCGGCGAGGGCACGTGGCTGCAGGCGTGGGAGAAGCTGGGCGCCCGTCCGGCGGTGGTGAACGACGAGGCGGGGTACACGTTCGTGGTGTGGGCCCCGAATGCCGGCCGTGTCTCGGTGGTGGGTGATTTCAACGCCTGGGACGGCCGCGCGCATGTCATGCGCAGCCTCGGCGTCAGCGGTCTCTGGGAGACGTTTGTGCCCGGCGTGACCGCGGGCCAGCCCTACAAGTTCGAACTGGAGTCCGCGTTTGGCGGGCCGCCGTTCACCAAGGCCGATCCGTTCGCGCTGCAGGCCGAGCTGCCGCCGCGCACGGCGTCGGTCACCTCGT
>Ga0082335_1006979_pt1 | contig 14043 bp, 14 predicted proteins | sample Subgrocontami58m_FD_72375 | JGI IMG/M metagenome (GOLD analysis project Ga0082335, IMG submission 72375) | Subsurface groundwater microbial communities from S. Glens Falls, New York, USA - GMW37 contaminated, 5.8 m (SPADES assembly) (version 2) ...
CAAAGCCGGAGCCGAATCCGCGGCTTGACGAAAAGGCCCGTAAAAATTTGACGCGAATTTTGCCGAATAACCCAAGATCTTTGTTTCTTTAAAGCCATCTTTGTCTAAAGCCTCTCTTATTACATTGACCTGTTTCTCTGCCATTGCCGAAGGAGCTACCCAATCCGCCCCGGACTCAGCATGCCTCAATGCCATCTTCGCCAGCGCCTTTAAAGTCCGTCCACTGTCGATCCGCCGATCGGCCTTCAAAACCCCGCAGTGCCCATGCGTCGTATAAGCGCACAAACACACATCCGTCATGACTACCATATTAGGAAACTCTTTTTTTACTTTCATGACTGCTTGACCGATAATGTTATTCTCTTCGTAAGCCGCGCTTCCCCTTCTATCCTTCTTGCCGGAAACACCGAAAAGCAATATTTTATCCAGTCCCAGGCTCACGGCAACCTCAACATCCCTTACGAGGCGGTCAACAGAAAACCTGAAAACACCGGGAAAATACCTTATCGCTTCCTTTTTGTTTCTCCCATCCCTCACGAAATAAGGATAAACAAGGTCTTTAATTTTTAAACTTATTACCATAGATCTTTTTCGCGTAACCTACGACATCACCCACTATCAATACCGCTGGAGGCCTGACACAAAATTCTTCGGCCTTTTCGGAAATATCCAATAACGTCCCGGAAACGATCCTTTCATGCTTGGTAGTCCCTTTCTCTATGAACGCGCAAGCTGTATTTTTTTTACGGCCTGCATCCAACAAAGTTTTTACTACTTTTCTTACCTCTTTAACAGCCATAAGATAAATAAGAGTATCACATTTAGGCGCATCAAGCGGCTCGCCACTGCTCTTGCGGCCTGTCAAAACAGCTATAGAAGACAAAACCCCTCTGCGGGTCAATGGAATACCAAAACTCGCAGGCGCCCCAAATGCCGATGTAATACCCTGGATGACTTCAAATTCAACGCCTTTCCGTTTTAAAAATAAAACCTCTTCTATGCCACGGCTAAACACCAAAGGATCTCCACCTTTTAGCCGCACAACAACTTTTCCCTGTTTCGCTTTTTCAAAAAGCAGGCGATTTATCCTGCCCTGTCCAATAAGATGCAGGCCGTCTGATTTTCCAACACAGATGACCTCGGCGTTCTTTTTTGCAAAACGCAGCAAGTCTTTTGAGGCCAGGTGATCATATAATATAACGTCCGCTTCCTTAATACGCTTGAGGCCTTTTACGGTTATAAGCTCCCAATCCCCGGGCCCTGCGCCAACTATGTAAACCTTGCCTTTTCTCAATTCTTGCTCCGTGTAACTATTGCCAGGCATCCCTGCTTAGGATGTGTGCAAAAAATATCCAAAGGGAATATCTCTGCTATCCTATGTTCCAATTTCAGGCGTATTAGTGCCGCGTGCGCCACAATAAGCGCGTCTATCTTTCCTGAATCAACCAAATTCAACCGCTCTTCTATCGTGCCGCGCGCATCCACGATTTCTAAGTCTGGCCGCAAACCCTTTATCTCTTTTTTGCGGCGCAGGCTGCTTGCGCCTATGCGTGAACCTGACACAAGTTCCGCTAACTTATAGCCCTCATTAGACACAAGAGCGTCAAAACGGCTTATGGACTCAGTCTCAAACAAGACCTTTAACCCTTTCGGCAAGGCTAAAGGCAGGTCCTTACTGCTATGGACAGCTACGTCTATCTTGCCATTAAGGAGCGCTTCATCAATATCTCTTGTAAAAAAATCAGACCCGTCAACTTCAGATATCGGAGTTACCTTATCTCTGTCTCCAGGAGTATATATCTTGCAGGCCTCAAACTCAGCTCCCGGGTATATTTTTTCCAATATGGGCCTTGCCTCCTGTACTTGCTTTAACGCAAGCAGGCTTGGCCTGACGCCGATCCTGACCGTTCTAATTTCCACAAAAACCTCTGGGTTTTTTCACGGACAGCCTGTAAAGCCTGTTCCATGCCAAGGTCGGCACGCGGTTGGGCTATCAAATCATCCACATTAAACAGCCTGACGTTATTAGACCTCCCGATGCGTGAGTCTATATCGCGAGGTAAAGCCAGGTCGATCAGTAAGATCGGCTTACTTGAGCGCCTCTTTTGTTCAAACACATCTTTTGTTAATATCAGATGCGGGCTTGCCGTTGCGCTAAACACTATATCGGCTTCATCCAACCTCTCATAAAATTCAGGAAATGAAATAGCCTTCTGCAAAGTCCTGGTTGAGACAATAGTGAAAGTAGCCCCTATCTTAGCGCAATGTTGGGCAATATCCGCTGCCACAGTGCCAGACCCTATAATAAAAATATTCTTCGCGGACATATCTGCCGATAAAGCCTCAGCCAGTTCTACAGCTGTTTTTGCCAACGATCGATCTTTCTGGAAAAAAACGGCATTTTGCCTTGCCTGCTTACCGACAAACAGCGCGCGTTCAAATACCTTGTTTAAAAAAGGCGTAGTCGCTTCAAACCTTTTCGCCAAAAAATAAGCCTCTTTTACCTGATGCAAGACCTCATTTTCCCCTACAATAAGCGAATCAAGGCCAGCGGCAACTGTAAATAGATGCAGGACAGCCTCGTCGTTTTGTTTTATATAAAAATGATCCGGCGAGAGATCGCCTGTATTTTTAAAATCTAAAAGGAAACTTCTTAAAAGTGAAGCATCATCTCCCTCGGCATAGATCTCTATCCTCTGGCAAGTAGACAAAATCACAGCGCCTTGCGCGACCCCTTTTTCAAATAATACCTCCAGGGCCAAAAAAACATCCTTCTTGGAAAAATAGACCTGTTCTCTTAAAGATACAGGAGCACGCTTATAGTTGATCCCAACCAGCGTTAAATTCATCGACCTTCTCCTTCAGGAAATCCTTAAATCTTTTGGATAATACAGGATGCTTGCCGTCCGTTGAAACAGAAATAACCAAGCCTTTTTTCCTTATAACCGCGGGAGAGATAAAATCGCTGTGCGAACTATGGTCTACCACATTTACGAAGATATTTTTTTTACGCGCGTCCGCGCTTACTTTCTCATTCGTCTTCGCGTCTGATGTCGCCGCGATCACTAACCGCGCTTTATTTATATCCGGCGTCTTATATATCCTTTCAAACAGCTTAATAGAGCCGTCTTTGGACAGCCTGGCGATGTAACGCGTAACTTGCGGTGCCACAACCGATACCTTAGCTCCAAATAAGCGCAACATCCTGATCTTCCGCTCTGCCACACGCCCTGCACCGACCACAAGCACGTCTTTATCGCGTATATTTAATCCCACGGGATAATACCTCAAAGGCCTTGCCATCAGATACCTTCTCCCTCTTCCACCTTACGGCCTGCCTGTGCCTCTTTCGCAAGCCATATCTCATCCAAATATTCGCCTTTGATATACGCCTGCGTCATGAGGTCTTTAGGCGCTTTAAATATCTTTTCAGAAGGGCCTTCTTCTATAACCCTGCCGTGATAAAGAAAAATAACATAGTCGGCCAATTTCATCGCCTGCTGTATGTTGTGAGTAACGATAACTATGGTGTATCTTTCTTTTAACTCAATGAGCTTTTTCTCTATGTGTTCCGCGGAGAACGGGTCTAACGCAGAAGTAGGCTCATCTCCGAGAATTATCTCAGGCTCGATCGCCAGGCCGCGCGCGAGGCATAAGCGCTGCTGCTGCCCTATGGAAAGCTTAGACGCGGAAGTATGGAGCCTGTTTTTTACCTCATCCCAAAGGTTGGCCTCTCTTAAATAATGCTCAACCGAGCTCTCCAGCTTATTCTTATCTATGCCATTGTGTATCCTTAATCCGTAGGCTACGTTCTCGTAGATCGTCATAGGCAAGGGAAACGGTTTTTGCGCCAATAACCCCATTTTTTTACGCAGGCTGTAAACATCTGTAGCCTTGTCGTATATATTGGCCCCATCCACGAACACTTCTCCGCAGATAGATACATCATCGGCAAGATCAAGAAGGCGATTAAATGCCTTTAACAAAGTGGACTTTCCACACCCTGACGGCCCGATAATAGCGGTAATTTTAAGCGCGGGGATATCAATAGAGATATCTTTCAGAGCTGGGTGCTCGCCGTAAGAAACGTTCAAAAAAGTCGTGCGTATATGCGCATTATTCATAATTTACCTCAATGTATGTTTATGGAAACGAGCCGTCAATAGGCGACTGACAATACTAATAGCAAGGATCATAAATATCAGAACAAGGGCCGCAGTATAACCACGCTGCTGAACTTCCGGAAAAGGCGTGCCAAGTTGAAAAAATATTGCAAGAGGCAGTGTCGCTACAGGCCTGAGTAACGACGTAGGAAGCGAATCCGTGTATCCTGCTGTAAACAACACAGACGCCGCATCTCCAACTCCCCTTCCAAATCCGATCAATAGCGCTGTCAAGATGCCCGGAATGGCCTGCCTGAATACTACCCTTGTAGCTGTCTCAAACCTTGTCGCTCCCAAAGAAAGCGAGATCTCTTTAAGTTCATGTGGCACCATCTTTAAGATATTATCTGCGGCGCGTGACATAATGGGCAACTCCAAAAGAGCAATGGTGATCATGCCTGCCAACAGAGACGCCCTCAAATGAAAAAATACCATTATGGCAAAACCAAATGCTCCGTAAACAATGGAAGGTATGCCCCATAAGACGTCAAACGAGAACCTTACTAAAACCGCGAACTTTGAGTCTTTTTTTAAGTAGACATTCAGGTAAAGGACAACGGGGATACTTATCAATGCCGCAAGAAACGTCGCTCCTATCGCCAAATAAAGAGAGCCCAGTATAGCATTTAATATACCTCCTTCACCTCCCATATAGTAACCACCCTTTGGCGGCTGGGTGAGCATTTGCCAACTAAGACCGGGAAGCCCCTTGATAACTACAGTTACCAACATATACATAAATACAAGAACAACAGAGACACAAGAAGCAAGCATCGTGGCCTTAAAAACCTTTTCTTCAAACAATCTTTTTTTAATATTAGGCATGCTGCCTCTCTATTCTTAAAAGTATGGACCAAGCTATCACATTAAAAAATACGGTCACCACCAAAAGTATCATAGCCGCCAACAAAAGCGCCGAATCATAAAGGGGGATAGACATCATCTCTCCGTAATTGTTAGCGATCAGAGCCGGCAATGGATAGGCTGCGTCAAACAAGGACTTAGGCATCTGCGCCACATTACCTATAACCATCAAAACCGCTATTGTTTCTCCGAATGCACGGGACAACCCGAGGATAATAGCGGCTATGATCCCAGCGCGAGCCTTTTTTAAAACAACATATTTTATGGTCTCCCACTTTGTCGCGCCCAGAGCAAATGATGATTCCCTTGCCTCCTGAGGAACGCTTGCAATAACATCCTCAGCTACTGAAGTCATTATAGGAAAAATCATAAGAGCAAGGACTATGCCTCCTGCCAAAATACTGAAGCCCGTAAAATCCTCGTTAAGGCTCTTTATCAAAGGCACTACAACCAAGACGCCGAAAACACCGAATATCACTGGTGAAACACCGGAAAACATATCCAATAAAGGCTTGAGCCCATGCCGAACCCTCTTAGGCGCGTATTCCGCAAGATATATAGCGGAAAGTAATGAAGGCGGCACAGAAAGGATCATAGCAACAACTGTCACCCAAACCGTACCCGCAATGAACGGCGCGAAACCAAAAGCACCTTCTGAGGGCCGCCAACGCGTAGAGAACAAAAGTTCACTTAGATGTTTAGTCTCTAAGATAGGCCTTGATCTTGTAAACAGGCCGAAAGCGATCAAAAAAACCAGCAAGCCGACCAAAACAGCCAGCCCCAGCATCACTTGTTTTGCTACTATATCTTTGATCCTTCTGTTTTGCAGCATACTCACCTATTATAATCAAATTCCAACTAAGCTTAATAATACTTTTTCTCTTTCTTCTTTCGGCAAAGGAAGGCTGGCAGCTACATCGTTTACGACTTTTGTGCCTTCGTCAGATAGGACAAATTGAATAAACTCCAACACTAGGCCTTTGGGCTTTCCTTTTACAAAGAAATAATTCTTTCTTGTAACAGGATATTTTCCGGCCTCTATCGCAGCCACAGCGTCAGCTCTATTGGTAAAAATCTCGTAGCTATCCGCCTGTCCGTTGCCATTAGCGTCTATCGGGACAAGCCGGGCGCCTTTTACAACAGAACCTTCCCGCGTAAACACATAGCTAAAGTTGTTGAAACCAATGCCTAGGGGGTCTTTTTTGGCAACTTCCAGAAGGCCTGGGTCTCCATAAATACCTATCCCTTTTAGATCATCCTGCTTTTTGCCGAAATAACCTGCCCAGCTGCCTGCCGCGCCGCAAGAATCCGAGCGGGTATACACATGGATAGGCTTACCTGCCTTACCAACAGACAGGCTGACGTCGCGTCCTACAACCTGGTCCCACTTTGTCAGCAGGCCGGTAATATAGATCCCAGTCAGGATCTCTTTTTTGACACCTTTTTTCAAAAGTTCGTCTAAAATAGGGTTTTCCCCGCTGACCACCGCGAATATCGCGTCATGTAAAATATAAACAGGGGTGATACCCTGTTTAATCTCAGACGGATCGGGTTCACGCGAGACCATGCCGATATCTACAAGGCCGGCTATAGCATCAGCCGCGCCTTTACCAGCGCCGCCGGCTGAAACATCGATCTTGACGTTGGGGTGCAACTTTTGGAACGCCTCTGCCCAGGAAACTACTGTCGGATAAATAGCCCAGGCTCCGGAAAGGGTCAGAGTGCCTTGCGTCTCTTTATCTTGAGCCAGAACAATGCCCTGGCTTAAACCAAATACAATACCTATGATCAATAAAACGTTTAATATCTTTCTCATTATCGTATCCTCCCTTAAAACTGCAATGTAAACTGGCCTGTAAACCCGTTATTAATGATCTCTGTTCCGGCTTCTTCTTTTAATTCATAGTTGAGCTGGAAAAATGCCCACTTATTGAAATACCAATTGGCACCAAAAGTATGGACTTCTTTTTCGTTATTCGCGAGTTTCGTATTAGCGTCATATGTATCAAACTTATAAACGAGTTGCAGCTTCTTAGAGATCACGAAATAACCGGCCTGTAAATACCAACCGGACTTATTCGTTGATCCATCATGGCCTTCAATAAACTCGCCTTTTAAAGAAATAGGGTCATGTAGATAAGCAAACTCAAAACCTGCCCTGTCCCTGTCATTTCTTTGAGTCGGCGCGGATGTCAGCGTATATCTGCCCTGATAGATATTTCCACCGACAGACCAATCTTTTGTTGGATGGTATACCAAGCGGCCAACAAAATCCTTCTGATCATTAGTATCAGCCTTGTTTATGCCTGAGCCATTCACAACAGCTACTGCATAATCAAACAAGTAACCGCTCTTGGCCTTATTAGGCAAGAAACTTCCACTTGCCTGTACACCTATATCTCGGCCATTCTGATTACCTATAACATCAGCACCTCTGGCCACAAGCGCTTCTACAACCTGAGACCTGTTTATCGTTTCTAACTTAGGGCTTGAGGTTAGGTTTTCTTGACTGAAGGGGATCTTAAACTGTCCGCCGGTCAGTTTGATGCAAGGATTTAACTTATAACCAACAGTCGCATCCAGCAAAAACGGCCCTGAGGTCCCTCCAAATTCCAACTGTGTGCGATAGTCAAAACGTTCGGTTATATCCCCTTTAAGATCAAGCCGCGCTCTACGTATATCAAAAGCATTCTTTGCATCTTTACTCTGCCGAAAACGTAACTGCGTGTAACCACTGAGTTTAATAGCTTTAGCAGCTGTTATATTGAAACTGCTTTGTGTTTCTTTCTCTTCCTGTTTCTTGATAGCCAGATCCGCCCTGAATGTTGCTGCGTCTTCCGTTGTTACGACCTTTTTTTCCACAAGGAGGTTTAAGAGCCTATCTACATCGGATTCCGCGGCAAAAGACAGCGGCGTCAACACCAGAAAAACCACTGCAAGCCAACTGAAAAGCTTTGAGATCTTCATCTTTCTTTCCTTTCTTCTGATCTTCGCTTCCAGTTGACTGGCCAGCCTATAATTTAATTGATTTTTTTAGAGCTGCAGATGACTGCTCGCCTCCTTTTACTTATCTAATCTTATTTTTTCCGCTTTATCTATCTGCACAGGCCTTGAATCCTGCACAGTGATCTGGACATAGCCGTAGCGAATGCTCTTCAGCGCCTTGAGTATCTGCAAAACAAGCGCTCTTTCGCTATCTTCAACAGTTATTTTATTTTCTATCATGGTACTACCCCGTTTTCTTCAACAATGGCCGTGTATGTATTCCGCATTCGCCGCCACACTTTGAAGTGCCTATCCAGCGGCCTGCGCGTTCATTATCTTCATTTGTGATCTTTGTGCACGGCGCGCAACCAAGCGAACGGTAGCCTTGCGCGTATAAAGGATTGACGGGAACCTGAAAAAGGGCAAGATACTGCCAGACCTCTCTCTCTTTCCAGATCAAAATAGGATTGAGCTTTATCAAACCCTTGTCCCTCTCTTCTACCTCTTTGTAATCCGTCCTTGTGCGGCCTTCTGTGCAACGAAGCCCTGTCACCCAACATTTAACATGCATTTCTTCAACAGCACGCTTAACAGGCTCCACTTTTAAGACATCACAACAACGGTCAGGATCTGTTTCATAAAGTTTTTCAGGTATAGAAATATCATTCTCATAGACTTTTAATTCCGGATAACGCGCTACTTCGTCTTTCATAAACTTTATCGTCTCTTTTGGCTTAAAACGTGTCGTAACAATAAAGCCGCGGATCTTTGGATTGACTTTTTTAGCCAAGTCCCAAACAGCCACTGAATCCTTGCCTAAACTATTAGCAACTACCAAAGAATCACCATACTTATCATATGCCTCTTTGATCAATTGCTTTGAACGCTCAACCTTCTCTTTGAAATTCAAAGTTTCTACCAATGCCTTGAGGTCATCCTTGTTGTCCAATAAAAAACTCATTTCTTGTTCCTCCCTTTGCTTGTTTATGTTATTTACCTATATAGAATATTCAAGCGCATGCTCTGCAGCGCCTGCCTTAATAGCCAATTGCTCAAATGTCACATTATCAATGACGTTTGACGTTGCTTCATAAACATCCTGCCATATCTTTCTAAACACGCATTTATATACGTCTTTACAGGAAACATATTTGTCTTTCACGCACGCGATAGGCTCAATGGACCCGTCAATAAAACGCACAACATCACCTACTGTTATATCATAAGGGGGCTTTGATAACAAAAATCCACCTACCTTTCCCCTGCGACTTTCAATAAAACCGCCCTTTTTAAGGTCCAGTAATATCTGCTCTAAAAATTTAACCGGCGCGTCTATGCGGCCGGCAATATCGTGTATTGTCACTAATTCCTTGCCATAATGCAAGGACAGGTCCAGCACTGCTTTTAACGCGTAATCCCCTCGGTATGTGATCTTCATATAAGCTCCTTTATACTATATAATCTCTATCAACATAGTAGAGTATATACTACAAAAAAAAGTTGTCAAGTATTTATTTAAAAATTTTATCGGGGGCGGGCCTCAGCTTACTTACTTATAAAAATCTAAAAGTTTTGCCAGTAGACACTCTTCGAGATACTCAAGACTGATAGGTTTAGTGATATAATCAAACGCCCCTACCTCCATACACTTTTCAGCAATGGCTGTCTCTGAGACAGCTGTGATCATGATAACGCCCACCTCTTTATTTATCTCTTTTATTTTTTTCAAGATCTCAACACCGTCACATTTAGGCATGCGTATATCAAGAAGCACGATATGAGGAGTTTTCTCTGCGACTATCTTTAAAGCGTCATCGCCGTTATCGGCATCAAAAACCTCATATCCTTTTTTCGTAAGGAACTTCCTTAGCATCTCACGTATAGGCTTTTCGTCATCAACAACAAGTATCTTTTTCATATAGAGCTCCTCATGGTTTATTTATAAAAGGCAACTTTACGGTAAACGTCGTTCCTACGCCCAACCGGCTGTCTACATCGATCGAGCCTCCGTGATTTTCTACAATACCAAAACACACTGACAATCCTAAGCCTGTGCCTGTCTTCTTCGTAGTAAAAAATGGGTCAAAGATCCTTTTTTTGGTATCTTCGTTCATGCCTATGCCTGTATCTGATATTTCAATCACAACAGCGCTTCTTTCAGGATTGATTATCTCAGAAAAAGTGCGGATAGTCAAGATACCGCCCTTTTCTTCCATAGCCTGCACGGCGTTGATCATAAGATTTAAAAATACCTCCTGCAGCTGGTTTTGATCTCCATCGACAATTAATTTTTCTTCGGATATCTTCTTATCAATTTCAATATGGCCCAGCAATTTAGCCTGATATTTCAAAAGTTCCACCACTTTATCAACCAGGATATTTATATCCAATGGCACGAACTTAGTATCTTTCTTGCGCGAAAACTCAAGAAGCCTTTTTATGATCTCTCCAATACGGCCGACCTGCTCTCTTATTATCTTAACAGATTCTACTGCCGAAGGAAGGCTGTCAGGCTCCATGCTAAGCATCTCCGCCTCACCGGAAATTACAAAAAGAGGATTATTGATCTCGTGCGCCACGCCCGCGGCTATCTGGCCTAAAGATATCATCTTTTCCGCCTGCAACAATTCATCCTGCATTTCCTTTAACTTCCTTAAGGCCGATTCCAGCACCTTTTTTGATTCGTCTGTGTCCTCAAGGATACTCAACATAACATCCCGGGCCTCCATCTGTTCTTTAAGCGCTTTTTCCAACTCTAGTTTATGTTTTGACGCTTCATCCGCGGAGCGCTTCAGGTCGTCTAATAATTTATTAATATCCGTTAGGTCGGCAGCCATACATACAAGGCCAACCATACTATTCTCCATGTCTCTCAACAGGCGCGTTCCCAAATATACTTCTATCTCTTTTCCGGACTTTGCCAAGAAATGGACTTTCTTATTCTTTAAAGCGCCTTCTTCTATTAATCCTTTTAGGCCCCAACTTACTATATAGCGGTCTTTTTTAGAAAATAGTTGGATCGCTTCTTTGCCTTTAAGTTCTTTTTCATCGTACCCCAAGAGCGCGCAAGCGCGTTTATTCACGAGGTTTATAACACCTTGAGGATCTACAACGAAAAGGACATCTGACATGTTTTGGATGATCTGGTTAAAATAATCTTTTGAAACAGTGCTAACGCGTAGATTCTCCAACATCTTGTTAAACTCAAGAGCCATGCCTTCAAATTCATCGCCTGTATTTATAGCAATGGGCCGGTCAAATATGCCTTTGTTGACCTGGCCGAAACTATTCTGAAATATCAGAAGCGGAGATACGACTTTTTCTGCAATATAGAACGCTGCTAGGCACAAAAAAACCACTGTAACGATCCAAATAATTGACAATTTTGTAGTGGTCTTCCTGAGTACTTCCAATACCCTATAAGCGTCAAGCAAGGAATAGACATAACTATCTTCTCCGACAATAAAAAAGCTTTTCTTGAGCTTTGAAAACCCGAGAAAATAATATTTCCCATCTACATCGCGTACGATCCTTGAGCCGTGGCCTTTTTTCAACATCGCGTTATCAAATATGGATTTAAGGATACCTTTGGGCTCTTCGTTATCAACGTTAAAAGTAAAAATAGAGCTCCCTGTCTGAGACATAATGCCGGCACGCCACTCATTGCTAAAAAAGACCTCGAAAATATCTGTAAAAAGTATCTTTTCGTCTACCACGAATTTCATTACGCCTATGACTTTTGCTTCGGCGTCAACGACAGGGCATACTATAGAAAAACCATAGCTATTTGAACTTTCGTCCCATTCCATCGGTGTAACATAAACTGCTCCTAGGCCGTTGTTGTAACCTTTTTGCCACCACTCTTCATCTGCCTGGAAATAATCGGATGTCTTATTTGTTACCGCAACCAAAGCTCCCGCTTCATTAGTAATGAATATCTCTGATAAAATAGCCCCTTTTGATTTCTGTATATCTCTTAGAACATCGCTGGTATTATTATTCAACAAATTATCCTTGAGCCTGGGCCAACCATTAACAGCCCAGTCCATATCTATATCTTTCATGCGGCGCAGGTTTTCATCTTTAGATAAGCCCGCGAGTTCAGCGTTAGATACTTCAGCAGCCTTTCTGATCGCTTGATTATGAGAAGCGACAAAAGATAGGTACAATTCCATATCTTTTATGTCGTCTGTTAACCTCTCTGATACGAATCTGGCCCTGGCGTCAGCACGAGAAGCCGCCTCTCTATAAAAAAAGTCCCTATAATCCTTATATATAATGACAACAACGACAGATATAAAAAATACCACGACAGCTGATACAAGGCCTGTCAGTTTCCAAGAAACTTTTGATCTTAGTTGAACATTCATTTGTCCTGCGGCCTCGCTTTTAGATCCCTGAGCTCATTCTTAAGCTGGATCACCACTCTTTCCCTATCCATGGTCACTTTATAAAACCTCTCAAGGTCGTTCATTTTCTTTACCAGCTCAGTTTCTATATGCTTATACTCAGTAATATCCTGTCCTATTGATATAACGCTAGTGACCTTGCCGTCTTTATCCAAAAGCACGTTATTGTTCCAAAGGACGATACGTTCAATGTTATTTTTGGTCAAGAGATTATTCTCGATCTGCCTATGCGGCTCCACATTGCCCTGCGCCATATCATCGAACACTGCCTTTGCTTCCTGGCGCTTGCCAAAAGGCAGCATCATATCAAACCAATCCCTGCCTATTATCTCTTCGCTCTTGTAGCCCGTAATGCGCTCAATAGAATCGTTTACGAATTTGACCCTTCCATCTGGCAGCAACACAAGGACAACAGATGGCGCAATGGCCAGTATCTCTGAAGTAAATCTCTTCTGCTCCAAAAGGTCTTTATACAATGCCCCCATCTCTTCCGCGGAGCGTTTTATTTTTGAATTCATCTTTTCCAACTCTTCAAGCATCCTGTTGAATTCCGTGTTTAGCCCTACCACTTCATCCTCAAGGCCTATATCAAGGCGTTTCGTAAGGCTTTTTGAAGTGATGATTTCAACGATAGCGGCCTTTAATCTGATCAAAGGAGATGTAATATACCTCGTCACGAACCTGATCATGAGCCACGAAAAAAACAAGAATATCAACAAGGCAATGCCTAAAAGAAAAACTACCGGTTTGTTAGAAGACCAGATATTTGACGGGTCTTCTTTTATCCTGATAAGGCCAACGGCCTCACCGCGGATATCACGGACCGACGCATCCAGGTAAAAAATGGGGTTCCCGTGACTATCGATGACTTTCTTGATAAGAAAAGGCTTCTGCGTATAGATAAGCTCTTTACGTGAAGACAATAAAGAGTCCTGTGCGGCAGTTTCGTCGGTAGCCGGCAACATCGCAGGATCTAGAGGATGTGAAATGAATGTCATGATGCCTATGGCTGAACTAATGTCATTGAACAACGCGTCATCCAAAGCGGCACCAAAGACAATGCTCCCGAGTATCCTGGCAGGATCATTAATAGCCGCGATCTTAGAAAAAACCACTATCCAAAGCTTATCGTCGGACGTATGTAAAAAACCTGAAGTTGCCTCAGAATCCATATTCGCGGAAAAACGCGCATTGGCCGAAACAGAAATATCATGCAGGAACCTTGCTGAAGCCGCGTCACCGCCTATGGCCTTACCCTCGGCATCTAACACGAGAATAAAGCCCAACCCATAGGAGCGTTTAAGCTTATTAAAAAAAGACACGGCCTCCGGGTTACGTTCTTTGAAACAATTCAATACCTCCGGGTCAGAGACGTGAGCCTTGACCATGCCCCCAAGAGAAGACTTTTTTGCGTCCAGGAATGAAGTGACAAAACCATAACGCTCTTTTAAAATACTTTCCGCGGCTTTCGCCTGAGAAAATGTCATCCAATGGCGCATGATCAGGATGGATGGAAAAAGTATGGCAAAAAGAAGTAATAAAATAAAAACGAGGATCCTTCTGCGGATACCAAAACCAAACTTTACTCCTTTATTCACGTGGTTTCTCCTGTTGATCTATAC
>Ga0082335_1006980_pt1 | contig 14043 bp, 10 predicted proteins | sample Subgrocontami58m_FD_72375 | JGI IMG/M metagenome (GOLD analysis project Ga0082335, IMG submission 72375) | Subsurface groundwater microbial communities from S. Glens Falls, New York, USA - GMW37 contaminated, 5.8 m (SPADES assembly) (version 2) ...
GGATTTAATTTATAAGTTATCGTTTCTTAAAATATTTTCTACTGCCAGCATTGCAGTTAACATGGAATGGTCCTGATTATTGTATTTATGCATGCCGTTGCGGCCGATCAGTTGAAGATTATTAATCTGGTTGGTAAATTCGTATATGATACGCAGCGACTCCTGATACCGTGAGTCATAAACAGGATACGCCTTAGGCATCCGTACGACTAAACCATCCTCGATATTGCATGCGTCTGCTAAGCCCAGGGTTGATAGTTCTCTCTTTCCGAGTTCAATCAGTTCCTGATCTGACATACTCCACAATTCGTCTCCTTCAAAGCAAAAATACTCCAGTCCAAGGCAGGTCTTATCCTGGTCAGATACCATGGAGGAGCTCCAATTCTTAAAATTTTGTATTCTCCCCAGTTTAACACTTGGGTCGTGAATGTATATCCAGTTATCCTGGAATACATCACGTTTATTGACGATAAGGGCTATTGTAAGAAAGTCTCTATAGGCAAGCACACTTGCCGCCTTGAGCACGTTTTCTGGTGCGGGTGGTTTAAATTTCTGTATAAGCTCTCGTAAAGGCATACTGCTGATAAAGTGTGTTCCCCGTATCTTTTCCCTGTGTCCATTTTGTTTTACTTCTAATGCTTCTACCTTATTCTCAGACCACAGAATGCCCTCTACATCAGCTCCGAGTCTGAGGTGGGAACTATTTTTCTGCACAATATTTGACACCGCCTGCCACATCATGCCCGGTCCTAACTTCGGGTAATAAAAATTATCAATGAGTGTTTTGATAACGACTTTATTTTTGCCACTACTTTGTAGTTTTGTGAGTGAGTTTTTGAGAGTGCTTAAAAGGGAGAGTCCATTAATTCGTTGTTCTGCCCACTGGGCTCTCAGTTCACTACACGGTATTCCACATACTTTTTCCGTATATGTCTTGAAGAATGTTGTATATAAGTATTTACCAAAGCGGTTGGTTACCCACTGTTCAAAGGTTTCTTCTGATTTTGAAGGGGAGATGCGGGACTTGAGGTAGCTTACCATAATCATAAAGCTGTTCCAAATTCCCAGCCCGAACAAAACCTGGAAAGGTTTTAAAGGATAAGAGAAAAATTTCTTACGATAATAGATGCGCGAAAGCCGTTGGCAGTAAAGAAGGTCGTCGCCAAGCACTTCCCGCCACATGTCTTCTACTCGTTTAATTTCGGTGAAAAAACGATGTCCTCCTATGTCAAAATGATAATTTTTGTAATTAATCGTCCTTGCAAGGCCTCCGACCATGTGGTCTTTTTCAAGGACTACTGACTCAACACCGGCCTTGGAAAGCTCATACGCTGAGGTTAGACCTGCCGGGCCGCCACCGATGATGACCACTTTTTTCTTAGGAGGTTTTTCAATGAGTTGATGCATATCAATCTTTTTTTGGAGGATTAAATGCTTCAAAGTTTGAAATTTTATATACAACCCAACAGGAAACAAAAGAGGTACCGCTATACAGATAATAGAGTATATGGAGTGGTATCACTTTAATTGTAAATAGCATACCCCTTTTTTTTGTGTAGAAGCGATAGAGTTTTCGATTGAGGATAAGGAAGTTGATAAAAAGTATAAGCAAGAAGAAACCGGTAATATGAGGTACGGGCATATTATAAACTTTCGTATGAGTCAAAAACAATGATGGCGTTAATAAGAACAATAGAGCTACTAAAATCGAACTGATTTTATGGGACAATTTTAGGTTAAGGTTTTTTGGGAGGAATTTGGTTTCCAGCACCAGACGTGACCATGGAATTGCCCGTTGAAATATGTCTGTCCGTAACAGAGAGAGAAATTCCCATCGCTTGAGATGCTTTACCTGCAGATCCTTGTCCAGAAGGATTCTGTATCCTTTTTTACGGATTCTATAGCCCAATTCAATGTCTTCTATGGAAGGTTTCGCATAACGTTTTTGATCAAACCCGCTCATCTCATGGAAAACTTTCTTTCGTATAGCCCCGAATCCTGCCCAGAAGGTAAAGGCGTCCATATCCGAGTGCTGGTGGTGAAAGTGGTGGAACAGGTTCTTGTACTGCGATATAAAATTTGTTTCTGCCGGTTCATCGTCGTAAGAACCGAACACGGCGGCAATTTCAGGATGGCGCAGTAATTGGGCGGCAATCAGCGATATGGATTCCCGGCGCACAATCACATCCGAGTCAATAAAGAGGAGTATTTTCCCTTGTGCACGTTGTGCCCCGAAATTTCTCGCAGAAGCCGGGCCTGATTGCCTGGGGAGTCGAAAAACAGTTGCTTCCTTTTGACGGGATAGTAGTTCTGTATTATCAGTTGAACCGTCATCTACCACAATGATCTCCATGGGTGAATAAGATGAAGCAATGAGAGCCGCTAAACATTTCTCTATATGCTTTTCCCCATTATGTACGGGAATTATAACGGAAATGAGTGGTTGATTGGTTTTCGGTATTATTTCGTTAGTCACTTGCGTCGTGATTTTGTAAAGAATCCGTTTTCTATGAATTACCTAATAAAGGTGCGGATTTTTCAAAGAGCTAAATTGCTACCAGTTTTTTTATTAATATTTATCCATTATATCACAAACTTTTTAGATGTAAAACAAAAGTAACCCATGATTGTACGGTTATTTCTAACTGCACATATACACCAGGTCTTTCGCGCCAATTTGCCGTTTTTGAGGGAATGTTTTCGCCTCCAATTTTCCATAAACGGTATTATTCTTGCGCAATATTTCAGACAGGTATGTTTTTCGTTTGTTTTGATTAAAAAATGTACAATTATTATACGTCGTCCTGTTCTGCTGTATTGCTTTTTTAATTGACAATCAACATTTTTACTATATCCTTACTTGTTATTGAATTTTTCTGCGGGTTGTATTTTACCTGAACATTAATAAGGCAATGCGTGTTATAATAGGAGTTATAGCTACATGAACCCACTTTCCAAGAATTTTGTACGTGCAAGTTTGATTTATTTCTTTATTGCGGCCATACTTGGGACAATAATGATTTTCATGAAAAGCTATCCGGCCCAATTACTCTTCACCCATGTTCATTTGAATCTTTTAGGATGGATGACCATGATGGTTTACGGCGTTGGATACCATATCTTGCCCAGATTTTCCGGAACGCCGCTGGCCTACCCCAAGCTGGGCAATCTTCAATTCTATCTTGCAAACGCTGGTCTCGTGGGATTGGTGTGTTTCCGTCCCCTTCATCCGCTTGCTGAAATTTTTGCAAGTGTACTGGTCATCTCTGCGGGTATGTTTGTATTTAATATCTGGATGAGTATGATACCGCCCAAGCCAGAAGCTGAATAACACTTTATTTTGTAAATAAGGAGATTTTACAGAATGTATACAATAGGAATCGACATTGGTTCCATGTCAACAAATGGAGTTTTGTTGAACGAGAAAAAAGAAATCCTTTCTTCCGTAATCATACCGACCGGCGCCAGCAGCAAAAAGGCTGCGGAGAAGACCTTTCAGCAGATACTCACCGAACATAAGCTGACAGAAAAAGATATTGATTACATTGTCGCTACCGGCTACGGACGTATAAAGGTGCCGTTCGCCAATGAGGTTGTAACGGAGATCACCTGTCACGCCAAAGGCGCAAATTACTATTTCCCCAAGGCAAGAACCATTATTGATATTGGCGGGCAGGACAGTAAGGTTATCAAGGTTGATGCGAACGGGAACGTCCTCGACTTTGTGATGAACGACAAGTGCGCTGCGGGAACGGGACGGTTTCTGGAAGTAATGGCCAGAACGCTGGAAATAGATCTGGAGGAAATGGGTCCGATTTCGCTGAACGGTAAGAATTCAGTTTCCGTCAGCAGTCTCTGTACGGTTTTTGCCGAGTCTGAGGTGGTGTCCCTGATTGGCGCCGACCATAAGACCGCGGACATCTGCAAGGGGCTGCATACGTCAATCGCCAAACGCATCACCGCTCAGTTGAAGAGGATCGGGTTGGAAGAAGAGATTGTCATGACGGGCGGCGTCGCGAAGAATATCGGTGTTGTAACGGAACTGGAGACAAGTCTTGGTTGCAAAATCAAGATTTCAGAGGAACCTCAAATCAACGGGGCGCTTGGCGCGGCGTTAATTGCCCTGGAAAAGGCGCAGCCAAAGATGCAGGTTTCCGTATCTACCACAGGAAGTTCATCTGGCGGGGCGTCCATTGCCGATTTTTCAGTTGAGGATAGTACCTTGCCCAAGATTGGCTACTTTTGCTCATACACGCCGGTAGAACTTATTCGGGCGGCTGGGTTTCATCCCGTAAGAATCAAGGGCTCTGAAAAAGAGTCGTGCTCTGCCAGCGAGGTGCTTTGCGGCAATATCTGTCCTTATATTAAAGCAGTTACTGACCAGAAAATCAGCGGCAACCTGGAAGACTTCAAAGGGATGGTGTTCGTCAATTCATGCGATGGAATGCGCAGACTGTACGATGCGTGGGTTAAAATGGATGAAGGCAAGAAGACGTTTAACTATATCCTGGACATTCCAAAAAATACCGATGATGCGGCGGTTTACTATTACGCAAACCTGTTGAAAAAATTCAAGGAAAGGCTGGAATCGTACTTTACCGTAAAGATAAACCACGACGACATCAACCTCAGTATTTCCTCATATAATGCGGTGCGGGAAAAGGTGCGATTGTTTTTGCAAAAATATTGGGGCGGATACATTGGACAATCAGGGTACGAGATATTCTCTTTGCTGAAAAAGGGCGTCAATGTGCTTCCGGAGAAATTTTACGAATACTTAAGCAATGTCATAAAACAGAAAGAAGACATCCGCGATACGCGGGATGTGCCCCGGTTGTTTGTCTGGGGCAGTATTATGGAGAATGAGAAGATTCTGAAAGTCGTTGAAGACGCCGGTGCAAAGGTGGTTGCTGAAGACTTGTGCAACGGCAGCCGGTACTTTGACGCGCAGATAAGCATCACTAATGACCCCATTCTGTCAATAGCCAAGAGGTACATCAAGCGCGCCCCCTGTTCGCGAATGGTTAATATCATCGAGAGGGTTAACAACGTGCTGGCTATCATGCAGGAAAAGTCAATTCACGGCGCAATTTATCACACCTTGAAATTCTGTGATCATAACCTCATGGATTACCCGGTAATCAAGAAGACGTTCCAGGAAAAAAACATTCCGCTTCTTCATCTGAATTGTGATTCCAGTCTCAGCAGCGAAGGGCAAATCAAGACGCGAGTCGAGGCATTTCTTGAACAATTAACCGGCGCTCCTAAATAAGCATGACATCCATTCGTAAATTCAAGGAATGGGCGGAACCGTTCCTGCGTCGTATTTCCCCGTTTTTGTTTAAAGAGCTTTTACGGATTCTGAAAATATATCATTTCTTTTTCCGGGGCAACAAAAAGAAAGAAATAGTCGCCCTGCGGGTGCAGGTTCGGGTGGGTATCAGGCATCTGTTTGATGTGTATGCCAACCCCAAGAGGACCATCTGGACGACTATGTTTGTTCCCTCTGAAATCCTGTTTGCAATGGGGCTCTATCCTTTTTGTCTCGAAATTGGCGCTGCGCTTTTTGCCGGGATAGGGCAAAGCTCCCTTGGCCTCCTGGAAGCAGAATCATACGGGGTTCCCACGGATATATGCTCTTTTCACCGTTCTGCAATTGGCCACGCTTTCAGAAACAAATTTCCCAAGAACATCCTTCAGGTAGCCACCACGACATTATGTGACAATAATACAAAAACGACGAAGATTTGTGAAACGGTTACGGGAAAAGAAACCATAGTTATTGACGTTCCGTACGAGGCGGACGATTACGCCATCAATTACCTTGCAAAACAACTGGAAGATTTCACAAAGCGGCTGGAGGAAGTGACGGGGAGGAAGATGCGGAAGGAATCATTCGAAGAGGCGATTGAGTACTCAAATCAGACGCGGGCAAAAATGCTTGAAATCAATGAATTAAGAAAAGATCCATATTGTCCCCTTCAGGGGAGCATGGCCCTGGGATTTATGTTCCCGGCATATTTATTAATCGGTTCCAGGTTGTCGGTGGAGTTTTTCTCCAGCCTGGCGAGCGAACTGCGCGAGAAGATCGAGGAAAACAAGAAAGCAAACAGGACGCCTCCAAAAGACCTGATCAGGCTCCTCTGGCTGGAATTGAAACCCTATTTCAAGATTGATTTCCTGACAAAATTAGAGGAGGAGCAGGGGGTAAAGATTGTATTTGAAGAGACAAATTATGTTTACTGGGACAACCTTGATCCGCAGAAACCTTATGAAAGTCTGGCGAAGAAGCTCATTACCAGCCATTATAACGGCCCGCTTGAGCGGCGTGTGGAGGTGACCAGGATGCTGGCTCGGGAATATCAGGTGGATGGAGTGGTCGTATTCTCATCATGGGGGTGTCGGAGGAACAATGCCGCTGTGCCCGCCTTAAAGAAGGAATTGAACAAGATAGGGTATCCGCTTCTGAGCCTTGATGGAGATTGTGTTGATGACCACAACTACATGCCGGGGCAGTTTTCCACGAGGATAGAAGGTTTCCTGGAGATGCTGCGCAGCCGTAAGGCAACAGCCCCACAGCGTGAAACGTGTGAAGCCGGAGTCACCTAGAATTTGTAATACACAAACCAGGGCGCTGATTTTCACAGATACGTCCGAACATACCAGTTTCTGCAGATTATAATAAACCTTACCGAGATACCGCTCACTTAATAACCACAATTTCCTCTTTGTGCAATATAATAGCGAACGACCAACGTTGCAGTATGTAGCACGTTCAAACGTTATATCCCTATTTATATGATTCTCGAACTTTTCACCTATATTACAACACGGTGTTCACCCCACATCCGCCGCATGGGGTACCTGTATGAGGCGATAGGTCTGAAGTGCAGATACAAACGTCATCCGGACGCCTGGCAACATCATCTTGAAAAGACGCGGCAATTTGTCTTGTCTGCCGCCGACAAAAGTAAGGAACGGGGAAAGGTTGTCATTCTTGGCGCTGGACTTTTGTTGGATGTACCGCTAGAGACGCTCTCGGCAATGTTCTGTGAGGTTGTCCTGATTGATATTGTGTGTTTACCGGAAGTACGCAGGCGTATAAAAGGATACGACAATGTAAGATTCCTCCAGCACGATGTGACGAACGTCGCAGAGACGTTGTATCAGAACGTTCAATACGGTCGGTGTGAGCTTCCCTCCTCTAGTCCTGCCTTGCCTGAGATTGACAAAGACACTGGCTTGGTAATCTCCCTGAATATTCTTTCGCAGATTACCGTTGTCCTGCGCAAGTATGCGCTTAAGAAGCTGAAAGGGGCAGACATGGATCGTGTCGGGATATGGTGCAGGCAAATCACAGAGGCACATTGTGCCTTTCTTAGGTCATTGCCGTGCAATGTTTGTCTAATTGCCGACCACCGATACGCAAGGCGCGACCGCAATGGCAAAATTGCCGCACAAGGCTCAACGATATTTGGAATATCCCTGCCCGTACCTGATGATTCATGGGTATGGAACATCGCGCCGATAGGGGAAGAGTCAAGGCTTCACTCAAAGGATCTCGAAGTCGGCGCATGGTATAGACGCCGTGAAGCAGATACTGCATGAAAGGTCAAGTTATAACTAATCCCTGTGCGAATTATCACGATCAATTTTCAATCCAATGCGCAGACGCGCAAGGCGCTTCTTGTATTCTGTAGAACCGGGATTTAGGGAAATCGCCTTTTCATAGAACTCCTCTGCCTTCTTCATCTCTAATAGTTTTTCGTAAGACTGAGCAGCTAAGAAATACGCCTCGTGCCTTTTAGCGTCCCTGGAGAGCACCTTGCTTAATATTTCTACAGAGTTATTGTACTCTTCGCATGCAACCAGCATTTTACTGTAAGAGAATAAAACATCGGTATCCTCTGCGTTTAATTTCAAGGCAAGTTCCATTTCCTTTATAGCCTCATCCTTGTTTTGCATGTTATAGAATAATATATTACTGAGCCAAAGGTGCGCATTTACGTCCTGCGGTGAGAACTTAAGATATTCCTTCAATAAATGAACGCCTTCAATAAATCGCTTCTTTTGACAAAGATATTCTACTATAGCCTTATACAAAGGGAAACGTTCCGCCTGTAGTTGAATGTCGTTGTAAAAATTGCCTTCATTTGTCTCCCAGAGCCCTTTTCCCTGTAAATACTTTGCAAATTGGTAGTAGAGTTGAGGTGTTTCGGGGATTATTTTTTTTAATTCATGGTAATTGTTCGTAAATACATTGTATTTTTCCATGCCCTCCGTAAACAAAGAATGATTTCTTTCAATAGCCTCCTTGTATACGGGTACGGCAATATCAAGGGTCTGTTTTAAAAGAGCATCGCTGCTGCATACCTCCTCGCTTTTTGCGAGGGCAAAAAGCCAGCTTCCGTAAGCCCGGTAAGGGTGATCCCACTTTTTATTGAGCCTTGCGCCTGACTCAAAGTGGTGCGTTATAATGCCTTTAATCAAGGGATTATATTTATCCCCAGACCATCTTTCCCTGTATATAAGGTCTACGTATTCGGCAAATGATACGTGGTATTTGCTGAGCAGGGGGTTGATCGTTATTGCCATTTTGTAGTGATTAAGCGCTTCTGTTTCAGCGACATTTACAGGAAGAGAAGCATTTTTGTGAGTGGTATTCCGGTGTGTTATGATAAATTTACTAAAAAATTCCGCCAGGGCAAAGTGGTGCTCCGCATTGTCGCTATTTTTCAGCATCGCAATATTTCTGGCGTGGGGTGCGCTCGTTGGAACATCAGAAGGCATGGTTGGGTTGTTTAGTAACGTAACAATATGCTTGTAGCGTATCTCCCTTAATAATAAAAAATTCAGGAAATAATAAAACAAAAGAGAAAACAAGATAACAAGCGACGTTAGCACGTAGGGTTTTAACCGGGCGTTAATCTGAATTGTGCGTATCATCAGCGCCTCCCATGTGAACCGCAACCGTGCCAATTCCCAGCAGCACGGACAATAAAAAGGCATTCGCAGGGATATGGAAATTAAAGTCTACAATACAATGAAGACACATGCTTATTACGCCTATGGCACAGCCTATAGTAATCCCGATAATAAAGGGATCGTTACGTTTGCCAGGGAAATATGAAGATTTAATATTGAAAGAGCGATTCTTGTTGGCGTTATTTTTAACCGGATATGCATGGTTAATACCCTTTGTCGTGCCCAGAATATGATAGAGGACGTTGTCCTTTATAAAACGGTATATAGCCCATACAATGAAAAAAAGTCCAATAAAACCTGTTTCAAGCAGCAACTCAAGATACTCATTGTGGGCGTGATTGACAAAGGTGTTGAAAGTTATGGCGCTGTATTGGGGATAGACAAAGGGAAACGTTCCAAGTCCTGCTCCAAAAAAAGGGAAGTCCCGGATTGCCGCAACGGTGTCTTTCCAGAACTCGATGCGCGCCGTAAGGCTTTTGTTTTCTATGTCAACGGCGGTTGACAACTCTTCAATAACGGGGTGTATGCCTATCCATATCAACATGCCCAGGGTAATCGTAAGAATAGGGATGACAACCCAGGAAAACCTGCGAAGCCGTCTTCTGCACAACATTATTCCGACTAACAAGAGAAACGATATCATCATGGAAAATGCGCCGCCGCTGGAACGCGCAAAAAACAGCGACGATAACATAATAACAATGGCGAAAACATAAAAGAACACCCTATGGTTCGCTATTTTTAACGCCGGATTACGGATTTCCCGTTTTGAGTTTGTTCCTTGATATTGAAGATATTCTGTAATGAGCAGGCCTGTGACAAGGGGAATAATCATCGCCATATAACCGGCAAAGTGGTCTTGATTGGAAAAGGCGCCAAAAAAGCCTATCCTTTTGATATCAAGTAGCCAAAATATTTTATCCGCCCCGCTTAAATACTGCAAAAGGCCAAGAAATGCTACCGATGCGCCAGTAATAATAATGGTTGTTACCAGTTGTTTTATTTGCCGCTTTGAATGAACATTATTGACAACCAGAAAATATATACCGGCATACATCAACAACCTGAATAATTCTACTTTACTTGCATACCGGTACAAAGTAATCGAATGCCATACTTTGTGTGAAGCGCCAGGTGGGGGTTTGACTGCGTTGGCAGGCTGGATGTTCTGTTCCGTGGGCGTCTGCTGAGGCAGAAGCGTCCTGGAGATTTCTTCCAAGTTTTCATTGCCGATCATTTTGTATATCGGAACCGATGATGGCGAGACAAGCTGCAGTATGGTTGGCGGTAGGGGTAAGAGTTGGAAAAGAATTAATGTTATAAATGCAATTATGGGAAGATTTAGTGGTGTACTGGCAAATTTGAAAATTCCCTGATAAGCAGCCCGGATAAGCCATACAGCAACAAGAAATAGCACAACAAGCGCGGTAACTGCCAGAGACCAGGGAATACTCAGGGAAAACGGCAGGGTAGAAACCGTAGCAAAGGGGGTGAAAACGATAAGAAAGTGCAAGCCATAAAATATTAATTTATCAAAAATGTTACCCGTCCGTTCAGTTAACATTGTTTTGCAGATGTTACGGGCGCTTTATCAGGGTCTTCGCTATAATGGTAATACTGGTAGTAGTATTTATCTTTCGTGATATCCACGTCATTAATTACCACCCCCAGCAGCTTATTTCTGCTGTCAGAAAACAAGCCAAGGGCCTTTTGCACCACCTCTCTCTTTGCCTTATTGCTCCTGATTACAAAAACAATTCCATCAACAATTTTTGCAAGTATCCTTGCATCGGTAACGCTTAGCAGGGGCGGCGAGTCAATGATAATCCAGTCAAACGACTCCTTTGCCAATGTTAAATTGTCTATCATGGCAGAAGAGCCTAATAGCTCCGATGGATTAGGCGGTATCGGCCCGCATGAAATCGCATAGACGTTTGGAATTTGAGTGGGCTTTGCTACGGTGCGTAAATCGCTAGTCTTGACTAACAGGTTAGAAAGTCCAAATGATTTATCAATTTGAAAAAGCTTGTGCACGGCAGGCTTTCTTAAATCTGCATCAATAAGTAAAACTTTTTTCCCTGTCTGAGCCATAACGACGGCGAGATTAGAAGCGATAAGCGTTTTCCCTTCGGTTGGAGTCGCGCTTGTTACCAAAAGGGTTTTTTTGGGATTATCGGGATGAGAGAACATAATGCTCGTTCGTATATGTTTCAGGGATTCTGTAATATTATGTCTGGGGAGATCGTGTGCTATTAATTCGGCTGTTTGTGTTTCTTTTTTATCTAAGGGAATGTGTCCTACAATGCCCAGCAAGGAAGTTCCCAAGTATTTTTCTATATCTTCCTGCGTACGGATAGTATTATCCACATACTCCATTAAAAAGGCAATTCCCACGCCGCCCACAAGCCCGACGATTACCCCTAACAAGATATTTAATGTTTTATTTGGCTTAGTAGGGCGTAAAGGTACCTCCGCGTGGTCGAGTATTCTTATATTGCTCATTTTAATATCTTCCGTAAGGTTTGTTTCTTTCATACGCGCGAGGAGGGTTTCATACACTTGCCGGTTCGTGTCAACCTCTCTTTTAAGCACCCCATATTGAATTGCCTTATCCCCTAAAGCAAAGACCTCACTTTTCTGCTGTTCTAATATTTGCAGCAACGTCGCCTCTCTGTTTTTAGCGATTTCGTACTCTGTGGCAATGCTGTCACATATCCGATAGGCTTCTTTTGTAATATTGTCTCTTGTTGTATTCAATTCCGCGCTTAATTGTAATATTTTGGGGTGTTTCATTCCGTAACGCTGGGAATGCAGGGAGAAATCTTTTTCCATCGTTGCGTAAGCGGTTTTTAAATTTTGTATCAGGGCGTTTTGTACCACCGGCGGAATTGATTGGACTATATCGTCTTTATCCTGAACGTTCTTAAATTCCTTGAGTTTACTGTAAATAACCTCTAGTCTGACCCGTTCTGTCTTTGCATTTGTCACTGCGGAATTCAATTCCATTAATTTTTGCAGGACAACGTTTTGCCCCTGATCAGCCAGGCTGGCAGCGCCTGATGCTTTTCCAATCATTACCGCTTCGACTGCAATAAGGTCATTTTCTTTCTTATATTTTTGTAATGCTAATTCAGATTCTTCCAGGGAAATCTTCACGTCTCTCATCTGTTTATCCAGCCATTCCAGGGCGTCTTTGGCCGTGTTGTAGCGCTTTTCCCAATCCTGTTCGATGTATTTCTTTACTATGGTATTGGCTATCTTTGTAATTGACTGCGGGTCGTATCCTGCGTAACTAATGTTTACGACCCCGCTATTTCTCATGAGAGAGACCGTTAAATTGGATAAGAAACCATCAATGAACTGAGTCTCGGAACGAGAATCCTGCAAAGCATCTTTCGGAATCGCAGGGTTAAGACCTTTTTCCCGCGCATTTTGTTCGAGGTGATTTTTTAGATCCAACTCATCAATAACATTCTTTGCTAAAGAGCGGCTCTTTATTATTTCACACTGATTTGTATAAAAATCTGTAGAAGTAATTTGGTTTTCAGAAGTAACGACTTGCTGAATACCGACATTGAATTGCTGGCGTTCGAGCACAACACGTGCTGTGGCCTGATAAAGGGGTGTTGTCTTAAAGGTTTTTATAGTGATAACAGACACAACCACAACAAAAAATACAATGATTACCCACATCCTCTTTTGAATAACCGCAAGGTAATCCAAAAGATGTACTTCCCGATCTTTGTTTTCGCCGAACTGAAGCATGGTGTTTTGGCCTTAAAAAAATGCCTCTGGCACGACGACAATGTCGCCGGGCTTTAAAAGAAGATCATTGCTTTTTTTGCCTTTTACAATTTTGGTTACATTCACATAAATTGTTCTTTCCAGGCCATTTTCCATTCTTACTATGCGAGTCCGGCTGGGCGAGGCGATATCAGTAAATCCACCAGCCATGGATATTGCTTCAATGATGGTGATGTCTTTTTCCTGGAGTTTTATGGCGCCGGGTTTATCTACCTCTCCAAAGATAAATACAGACTCTGCCATGGGTATATACAGGGTATCTTGGTCCTGAAGATTTATATTTAAAGCGATATCGCCTTTTCTCAGCAGCTTTTGCAGGTCTAATCTTATGTACTCCACTTCCTTGTCCGTAGGAGTATTTGCCTGAGAAGTATCTGTGGTATCAAGGGGAGATTGTGGAGATATTTTGTCCCCTGTTGAAATATTTTTCCTCATAACGACGATATCGTTGCCTGCCATACCCGCATTTTCTGCGGAAATAATACCACCGGCCTTTGAAATCATTTCCAGGATACTTTCTTTGCCCAGTAAAGGATAAACACCGGGATTACGCACGGCGCCTAATACATAGATTTCTTTGCTGTGATATTCTGCTACGATGACGGAGACATGGGGATTGATTAGATAGCCCTCGCTTAATAGTTTTTCAAGCTTTTTTTCTAATTCAAAGGGCGTAAGCCCTGCCGCTTTAACATTGCCCAAGAGGGGAAAAGATATTGTTCCACCGATAGAAATCCGCAATGACCTGGCGGTATTTGAATCGTAACTCAATTCCGGCTCGTCATATACCGTGATGTGCAAAACGTCCTTGCCTCCAAGGATGTAATCAAAATGGGTTTTGTCACTAACGGCAACGGAATTAATTCTGCTATCTATTGATTGTCCGGCGGTAACTATCGGCGAAACGCCATTTTCGGTGGCGTTTCGCGCCGTGTTACTCTCCACTGAATTGATGTTTTTTCTCAAGCTGATGCTGGAGCAGGAGCATAGTAATGCTGATGTTGACAGGATGATCAGGTATGTAATGATATTCATAACTTATTGTAAGGAATGCGTTTTAATAAGTAAAAATGAATATGCGTCTTGGCGTATATTATATAAGCGAATGATATTATTGCAATCATTATCCTTGTGGGTCATCGTGTAGTCGTATGGGTAAAAAAGAGTGCAAATTAGTATAAGATGGCTTTAGATAAAGGGAGAAGAGCTTTTAAAGGGGTCGCAAAATCTGTATGATTACCCTATGGGAAAGAA
>Ga0082335_1006981_pt1 | contig 14042 bp, 7 predicted proteins | sample Subgrocontami58m_FD_72375 | JGI IMG/M metagenome (GOLD analysis project Ga0082335, IMG submission 72375) | Subsurface groundwater microbial communities from S. Glens Falls, New York, USA - GMW37 contaminated, 5.8 m (SPADES assembly) (version 2) ...
CGATTGCCGAGGCCGCCGCCCCCGCCGTCGCGGACCCGATTGGCGCACGTGCGCCCGAGCCCGCGGCCCGAGCGGCTTCTGAACCCGTCCCGGCGCCCGCGCCCGCGGCGGCCACGGCTTCCCCGCCCGGCGCCGACCCCGCGGCGACCGCGGACTCCGCCGACCTCCCAGCCGCCGCCGACTCCCCCGCTCTCCCCATGCTCCTCCTCGCGGCCGCGATCGCGGGCTTCGCCGGCCTCGCCTTCGAAGTCCTCTGCACCCGCCTCCTCGCCATGTTCTTCGCCAGCATCACCTACGCCTTCTCCGCCATGCTCGCGGTCTTCCTCGCCGGCATCGCCCTCGGCGGCCTCGCCGGCGGCCTCCTCGCCGACGCCCTCCGCCACCGCTCGCGCCTCCTCGGCGGCCTGCTCGTCGCCGCCGGGCTCGCCGGCTGCCTCTCCCTCCTCGCCTTCCGCTCCCTCGGAGCGGCGTTCAGCGGAGTCCACTCCGCCGCGTTCGGCGGCGAGGACTGGTGGGGCTACGTCCGCTGGCTCTTCTCCTCCTCCGCCGCGGTCATGGCCGCGCCCACCCTCTGCCTCGGCGCCATCTTCCCTCTATTGTTACGCTGCGCCGCCGACCGGAGCGACGCCACCCTCGGCGAGTCTTCGGGCCGGATCTACGCCGCCAACACCTTCGGCGCGATCCTCGGCCCGCCGGTGGCCATGTACCTCCTCCTCCCCGTCCTCGGCACCCTCGCCGCCGCCCTGGTCGCGGTCTCCGCCGTGCCCCTCCTGCTCGGCGCTTGGCTCATCGGCGGCCGGTCGCGCGCGCTCTCCGCGGGCAACGTCTTTATCGCCGCCGCCGTCGTCTTCGGCTTCTGGACCTGGGCCGCCCAGGACACCCCCGCGGCCCGCACCGCCCTCTTCGGCAACCGCTTCCGCGCCGGCCAGCGCGTGCTCTATCACGAGGAAGGCCCGACCGTCGCCGCCACCGTGGTCGAGCAGAAAGTCCAAGGCAGCGAGCCGCGCCGGTTCCTCTACACCGACTCCTTCCTCGTCGCCGGCGTCTCCCCCGACTACGCCTACATGCGCATGCTCGGCCACCTCCCCGCGCTGCTCGCGCCGGAGCGCCGCCGCGCCCTCGTGGTCGGCTTCGGCACCGGCACCACCGCCGGCTCCCTCTCCCTCCACCCGTTCGACACGCTCGATATCGTCGAGATCTCCCCCGAGGTGCTGCGTGCCGCGGTTTACTTCGACCGCGTCAACCAGGGCGTCGCCTCCGGCAAAGTCTCCCACCCGGAAGTCCGCATCTTCCGCGAGGACGGCCGCAACCACCTGCTCGGCACCGAGTCCGACTACGACGTGATCACCGCGGAGCCGCCCCTGCCCTACCTCGCCGGCGCGGTCAACCTATACTCGCGCGATTTCTACGCGGCGTGCCGCGAGCGGCTTTCCCCGAGCGGCGTGGTCTGCCAGTGGATGCCGCTCCACGGCACCCGGCCCGAGCACTATCGGCAGATGCTCGCGACGTTCCGGGACGTCTTCCCCGACGCCACGCTGTGGTACTTCCGCAGCTCCGCGATCGCGATCGGGACCATGCGGCCGCTCGCCATCGATTACGCCGCGCTCGCCGACCGGCTCGAGCAGTCCCCGCGCGTCCTCGCCCACCTCGCCGAGGAGGGCCTCGGCGGCGTCCCGGCGGTGCTCGCGGGCCTGCTGCTGGATGCCCGCGGCTACGCGTCGTTCGTCGCCGGAGCCTCCGTGGTGACCGACGACCGCCCCACGCTCGAGTACTTCGGCGCCGGCGAGTCGGTGCGCGATGCCTTCCCGGTCACCATGCGGAAGCTGCTCGCGCTGCGCGGCTCCGCGGTACAGTACCTCGCGGCCGACGCCAGGCAGCGCGACTACTACGCGGGCCGGATCGAATGCTGGAGCGAAGGGGCGCGCTATGCGCTCCTCGGCTACACCCTCGAAATGGAAGGCCAGTGGGTCGAAGCTGCGGGCGTCTATCAAGAGGCGCTGGCGAAGAACCCGGAGGACCGCGGCGCCAAGGCGCTCTACCAGGAGAACGTCGCGCGCCTGAACAAGATGGGCCTCACGCCCCCCAAGCGCCCGGGGGAACCGAAACGCATGATCCCCAAGCTCGAGGGCCAGCTCGCCGACCTCGCGAGCGACGACACGACCAAACGGATGGAGGCCCTCTACGGCCTGGGCGAGCGCGGCGACCGCGAGCAGCTGCCCCACGTCCTCGAGAAGCTCGACGACCCGGTCGCCGAAGTCCGGCTCGCCGCGGTCTGGGCCGTGGGCAAGCTCGGCGGCCCTGCGGAAGTCCCGCGGCTCGAGCGGATCGCCGCGGAGGGAAATCCCGCGATCAGCGTGATCGCCTTCTCGAGCCTCGCCGCGCTGGGCGAGGAGAAGCACCTGGACACGCTGCGCCGGATGGTGCGCGACGTGGAGCCGCGGGTGCGCGCGGCGTCGCTGGCCGCACTGCTCGAGCACCGGGACAAGGTGACGTGGGAGTTCCTCGACGCCAGCCTGAAGGACCGGGACGCGGAGGTGCGCAAGCTCGCGATCAAGGCCTGCGGCGTGCTCAAGGACGCGGCGCGGATCCCGGCGCTGCAGGAGGCGCTCAAGACCACCGACTGGCCGCAGCGGGCTTATGTGGCGACCGCGCTCGGAGAGATCTCCCGGCCGGAGGCGGTGCCGGTGCTGCTCACCGTGCTGGAGGACAGCGATCCGTTCGTGCGCAAAAAGGCGGGCGAGGCGCTGAAGAAGGCGACGGGGGAAAGCCTGCCGTTCGATGCGGAAGCCGACGACGGGACGCGCGCGGCGCAGGCCGCGGCCTGGCGGCGGTGGTGGGAGGGGCGGGGGAAGTAGGGCGCGGGCATCCGTGAACCGACGGCGCGAACGCGAACGAGGGAGGGAGGTTCGACGCCCGGGTCGGAAGTCGTCGGCTCATCGCGCGACCCTGCGGAACGGGGCGAGGCCGGCGAGAACCGGATGATGCGATGCGCCCGTGCTCGTTGCGGCGGGTAAGGCGCAGGTCTGGAAATCGGCCGGGGTGGCCTGGAATTCGGCCCGACGTGCTTGGAGATCGCCCGACGGCCTGTGGAAACTGGCCGATGTCGCCTGGAAATCGGTCAGCGCCACTTGGAAATTGGTCAGCGCCACCTGGAAATTGGTCAGCGCCACTTGGAAATTGGTCAGCGCCACCGGCGGAGTTCTGGAACGAGTGCGGGATCTAGGCCCGCGGGTTCGCCCGGTTCTCCCCCTTCTTGAACTCCCGGCTCGCCGAGTTGATGCAGTAGCGCATCTGCGCCTTCCGGCGTGCGTTGCGCCGCAGCAGCGAATCCTCCGTTCAAGCCTCGCGCTCGCGGCCGATCGCGGCGGCGCGAATTGCACGCCCGGGTCGCAGGGGAATACGCTCCCTCACCCGAAGATTGCATCCTCCGTACCCGTGACCTAGAATCCGCGTCCTTTGGAGGATTCGCCGAATGTCCGATGCTACCCGGCCGACGCAGAACTACGCCAATCACGTCCTGATGCCCGTTCCCTTCGTGGCCGCGGGCGCCGTCCTCGCCATCGACGCGCTCGTGCGCGTCGTCAACCTGTTCCGTGCCCCCGGGCTCGACTCGGCGTGGGCGATTCTCCCGGGCATCGCCCTCGTCGTGTTCTGGAGCCTCCTGCGGCGGAACTCGCTCCGGCTGCAGGACCGCATCATCCGCCTCGAAATGCGCGTCCGCCTGGAACAGGTGCTTCCCCCCGAGCGCCGCGCCGACATCGCGCGCCTCGAGACCGGCCAGCTCATTGCCCTGCGCTTCGCGAGCGACGCCGAGCTGCCCGCGCTGGTCGGAGAAGTCCTCGCCCAGGGAACCCGCAGCCGCGACGAGATCAAGCGCAAGGTCAAGGACTGGCAGGCGGACTGGATGCGCGTGTGAGCGACGCTCCGCGACCGCGTCCGCCCCTGGGACGGATCCTCGCCGAAACGCGCGAGTTGCTCGTCGCGCACCGGGCCCGGCTCGGGCTCGGACTCTTGCTGATGCTGGTGAACCGTTGCGCCGGCCTGGTCCTGCCCGCGAGCTCCAAGTACCTCGTCGACGGGGTGGTGGCCGGGCACCGGACCGACCTGCTGTGGCCGCTGGCGCTCGCCGCCGCCGGGGCGACCCTGGTGCAGGCGATCACATCCTTCTCGCTGTCCCAGATCCTCGGCGTCGCCGCGCAGCGGGCGATCAACGACCTGCGCAAAACCGTGCAGGCCCACGTCACCCGCCTGCCGGTGCGCTACTTCGATTCGACCAAGACCGGCGTCCTGATTTCGCGGATCATGACCGACGCGGAAGGGATCCGCAACCTGGTCGGCAACGGCATCGTCCAGCTCGTCGGCAGCGTGGTCACCGCGATCCTCGCGCTCGTCGTGCTGTTCTACCTCGACGTCAGGCTCACCGCGGTGATCCTGCTCGCGCTCTCCGCCTTCGCCGCCTGCATGGTGGTGGCCTTCACCCGCCTGCGCCCGCTGTTCCGGCTCCGCGGCAAGATCAGCGCGGAGATCACCGGGCGGCTCGCCGAGTCGCTCGGCGGCATCCGGGTGGTCAAGGCCTACGTCGCCGAGCAGCGGGAAGCGCGGGTGTTCGCCGAAGGGGTCGACCAGCTGTTCGACAACATCCGGAAGACGATCACCGGGGTCTCCGGGGTCACCGCGATCTCGACGGTCATCGTCGGGGTGATCGGGGTCCTGATGATCGTGTTCGGCGGCGACTCGCTGATCCACGGACGCCTGTCCCTGGGCGATTTCGTCCTGTACCTCGTCTTCACCGGGCTGCTGGCGGTCCCGGTGGTGCAGATCGCCTCGATCGGCACGCAGATCACGGAGGCGTTTGCCGGGCTCGACCGCATCCAGGAGATCCGCGGCATGGCCCTGGAGGACGCGGAGGACGCCGCGCGCACGCCCTGCACGGAACTGCGCGGCGAGGTCGCCTTCGAGGGGGTGGACTTCGAGTACGAGGCGGGAAAGCCGGTGCTGCGCGGCGTGACGTTCACGGCCGCGGCGGGGACCACGACCGCGCTGGTCGGATCGAGCGGCTCGGGGAAGAGCACGTTGGTCGGGCTGGTCATGGCCTTTCACCGACCCACCGCGGGCATCGTCCGGGTGGACGGCCGGGACCTGGCGACGATGAAATTGCGGGAATTCCGCGCGCACCTCGGCGTGGTCCTGCAAGAGAGCTTCCTGTTCGACGGCACGATCGCCGAGAACATACGATTCTCGCGCCCCGACGCGACCCCGGAGGAGATGCGCGAGGCGGCGCGCACGGCGCACTGCGACGAGTTTGCCGAGGGCTTCGAGAAGAAGTACGACACGGTCGTGGGCGAGCGCGGGATCAAGCTGTCGGGGGGACAGCGCCAGCGCATCGCGATCGCCCGCGCCTTGCTGGCACGACCGCGCATCCTGATCCTCGACGAGGCGACCTCGAGCCTGGACAGCGAGAGCGAGGGAATGATCCAGGACGGGCTGCGCGCCCTGCGCCTGCGGCGTACGACTTTCGTGATCGCGCACCGGCTGTCGACGATCCGCTCGGCCGACCAGATCCTGGTGCTGGAGGGCGGGGTGATCGTCGAGCGCGGCTCGCATGCCCAGCTTTATGAACAGAACGGCCGCTACCGGCAACTCCACGACCGACAATACCGCATCGAGAGCGACCGGTACGTGAATCCGGGGGAGGACTTCACGCCCGAGGAAAAGACCGCGGGACCGGAGCCCGGTCCGCAGGGAGCGGGCGGGCGAGGGCTCTGATCGGCATCGCTCCGCACCAGGCTCGTCTCGACGGTGTCCGCCGATGCAAGTTCCTCGGGCAAGGCCGGCCGGGGGAGACGTTCGGCTCGCCGCGGCGCGGAGACGAGGCACCTCGAGTTACGGCTTCCCTGGACCTCGGGGATGAAGGTGCCGTCGCGCCGGGACCCCACGCAGCCGCGTGCCGCGGGATCAATGACGGCGATGACGCGCCCTGCTTGCTGCGGTCGTGCGGTTTCGCTACCCTGGTCCGGTTCCGTGAGGAGGACCGTCCATGACCCTGCGTTCCCGCATCCTGCGCTGGTTGCTCGTTCTGCCCATCCTGGCCCTGGTCGCCGCGCCCGGTCGCGACCCGCGGACGGCCGATGCCGCCTGCTGCTACTTCGCCGCCCAGGAGAAGGACATCCTGCAACCTGGCCAGAAGGCCTTCATCCAGTGGCGCCCGGACGAAGGCATCGAATCGTTCACCGTGCAGCCCAAGTTCGAGGGCAACGCGCTCGAATTCGGCATGGTCATCCCGACCCCGTCCCAGCCCAAGCTGGATGAGATGCCGCGCGATTTCTTCAAGGACCTCGCCATCTACACCATCCTGTTGCCGCTGCCCCAGGCGATCGAGACGTACGAACGAATGATGCGGGAGCTGGAGAAACGCGCCTCTCAGGACGGCGGAATGCCCGGCGGCGGGCAGCCCGAATCGCTCGGCGTGCGCGTGCTCGAGGCCGGCGTGGTCGGCTCCCTCGACTACAAGATCATCACCGCCGAGACCCCCGACGGGCTCTACGAGTGGTTGAAGCAGAACCAGTATCACTACGGCGGCGACGAGGCGGCTCTCAACCACTACATCTCCAAGAAGTGGTTGTTCACGGTGATGAAGATCGACCCCAAGCAGATGAAGAAGTCGGCCGGCGGATCGTACACCGGCGAAGTCACCCCCACGCGCTTCACCTTCGCCTCGCGCGAGTGCATCTATCCCCTGCGCATCACTCAGATCTCGGTCCAGGACGCCACCGACGCCCTGATCTACGTTCAGGCGCCGGCGCAGATGGACCTCGAGGGGGACCTCTCCTGGATGCACTCGTATCGGCAGATGTTCCTGACCTACATGCTCGGCTGTTCGGCCGACCCGGCGCAGCAGGCGGAATTGGGCGAGCGCGCACAGTGGCTCGAGACGAAGCGGAAACAGGATCCGCACTTCGAAACCACCAAGCTGGAATGGGCCAAGCACCTGGAAGACGGGGATCTGGCGGTGCTCGACGATCCGGCAGCGAACTACTCGCAAGCCGGGGGCAGCGACCTGCCGCCGGGCACGACATGGGTGAGCCGCGCCGATTTCCTCGCCTGGGCCAAGACGCAGGAAGACAAGGCCCGGGGCGACAAGAACCCATGGGCCGCGGACCTGTTCCGCGGTCTGCCGGAGCAGTATCCGGACGGCAAGGGCCGGGTGGCGAAGATCGGGGCCACCAATCGCTTCTACTCCTCCGAGTACCTGTGGTGCCCCAATCGCGAAGCGCCCGCCGAGGACGTGAAGGGATTGGCGCGCCTGAAGGGACACCTGCAAAAGAGCGCCTGGGTGACGAAATTCCGCCGGCAGATCCGCAAGGACGAGATGACCGACGACCTGCGACTGGTGCCCGTTTCGTCGGGCCAGGAGCAGCAGTACGTGCGGATCATGCCGACATCGCCCCCGTAGCCCGGATGTCCCGCGAGCACCTGCCGATTCGGCGAAGGCAACCCTAGATGGAGTTCCTCCTCGAGGTCGCCGGCCACGTGGTTTGGGCCTTCGTCGAGATATGCATCGGGGTATGGACCGGCCGGGGGAAGCAGACGCGCCGCAGCCTCGATGCCGTGGCATTGCAGCTGGGCGGCAGGGTGGAAAAGCGATGGTTCGAGCGCCCGTGCGTCCGCTTCGCCGTGGACGGGGTCTCCGCCACGCTCCGCTATGGAGAGGACCGCGATCCCGGCGGCACGCAGGCGGACGTCCTATTCGACTGGAAGCCCCCACACACCCTGCGCATCGCCCCGGAACGCACGTTTGACCGCGTGAAGAAGTGGTTCGGCGCGCAGGACATCCAGGTGCACGATTCCGGGTTCGACGAGCGCTTCCTGATCCAGGGATCGTCCGAGGAATGGGTGCGCTCCGCGCTCGACTCCGGCACCCGGGGAGCCGTCCTCGCGGTGGCGCACTTCGCGGACGACTTTCACATCGACGCCGGGTCGGCGGGACTCGCAGTCCATCTCGCCCGCAACGTGGCCGACGACCCGGTGACCCTGGCCGCGTTCGCCCGCACGGCGAGCGACCTGCTCCGCGGCTTGCGCGGTATGTCCGGCGAGGGGATCACCCTGTTGCCCTCGGAGGGTCACGCCGTAGGTCGCTGCCCCGTGTGCGCCCAGTCCCTGGCCGGCGAGTTGCGCCGCTGCACCCGCTGCCACACCGAGCACCACGAGGAGTGTTGGGAGTACTTCGGGCGCTGCGGCATCTACGCCTGCGGGTCGATCCACGGCCGCACCCGACGCGGGCGCGAGAAGCTGCCGGAATGAGCCCGCAGCGCCACGACGGAGCGAGTCCCCGCGCCGACGCGAGCTTGTCTCCCCGAGGGCTTCCGGCGTAGAGTGATCGAAGGCAGGCCCGCCCCTGCGCGGGCGCAAGAAACCGGGGGGCCGGCCGGGTTCTCGATCGGAGGTGACCCGTGGAGCTCGAAATCGTCCCGCTCACCGCCGCGCGGATGGAGGACCTGGGAAGGGTTCTGAAGAGCACGTGGGGAAGCGGCTGCTGGTGCATCTTTCCGCGGCTCACCCCCAAGGCGGAGCGCGAGCTGCCCGGACCGGGCGACGCGGCCGAGCGCCGGAAGCGGGCGATGACCGCGCTGGCACGGCGGCGGCGCGCGCCCGGGCTTCTCGCGTACCGGGACGGGGAGCCGGTGGGCTGGATCGCGGTGGCCCCGCGCTGCGAGCTGATGCGGGTGGCGGCGTCGAAGGCGACACCGCCGGTGGACGAGCTCGAGGTGTGGGTCATCTCGTGCATCACCGTCCGGAAGCAGGTGCGCGGACAGGGGATTGCGGTCGCGCTGATCCGGGCGGCGGTCGCCTATGCGGCCCGGCACGGCGCACCCGAGGTCGAGGCGTACCCGCGGGCCGGCGCCGCCCGGGTGCACGACGACTTCGCCTACTTCGGCACCGAGGCGCTGTTCCGGCGCGCCGGCTTCCGCGTGGTGCGCGGCCCGCTGACGGGCCTGCCGCGCAACTGGATCCGGCGGGTCACGGTGCGGGACGGCGGCGCGCGGGGCCGTGGCCGTCCGCGCCGACCCCCGGCTTGACATCCCCGGTCCCCCGGGTGGCTCCACCCCCCCTGCTACCCCCGCGCGCGCCCAATCGCCGCGCGCGCAGGGAATCGCGTTGCGCCACGCCGGTCGATGCCCCGGGTGAGTCGCCGGTGTCGAGGGAGAAACGCGCGCCGGCGCCGCCCGTTTCCGGACGGCGCCGGCCGTTCTTGTTTTCGCGGGCCCGACCGCAGGGGCCGTCTCCTCCAAGATCAGCGCCCGCTCACTTCCACCGTCCACTCCTCGAGTTCGCCCGTGTCCTGCGCCGCGAGGTCCTGGACCAAGAGCCACCAGGTCCCGCCCGAGCTCTCGCCGGCGAAAATCGCCGAGGCGTCGTACCAGGCGTCGAGGTCCGGCGCGCCGCCGCCGGTCTGGTCGTGCAGGATCGCGCCGTTGCCGGAGGGAGCATACAGCACCACCCGCAGGTCGCCGCGAAACGTGTGGCGGATGCGCACGTGGATCCGCACGCTCTCCATCGTCCGCGCCTCCGGGAAGTCCAGCCCGCTCCAGGCACCGAACTCGTCCGCGTCCGGGATCGCCAAGGGCGGGACTTCGAACCGGGTGTACCCAGCGACCGGCGCAGCCGCCGCGACCGAGAAGTCCTGGCCCACGACGTCGAGCCCGTTCAGGTCCACCGTCCGCTGCGCCGGGGCGAAGGCGCCCCCTTCCGGAGTCACCACGTATCGGCCGGGCATCAGCCGCGCGAAGCGGAAGCTCCCGTCCGCGGCACTGACCGCGCGCCGGTTCTCCGGCCCGCTCAGATTCACCGCGAGGCCGGGGAGGGGCTCCAAGACCCCGTCCGAAGTCCGGAAGAGCGATCCGGCGATCGCGGCCAGGCGCACCAGGTTGAAGTCCACCGACGCCCGCGAGGGGGGCACCGTCACCGACCGCTCGACGCTCGGGGCGTACCCGTCCGTTGCGGCCGCGAGCACCCAGGTGCCTTGTCGGAGGCCGGAAAGCCGGTACCCTCCGTTCGCGTCGCTGGTCGCCGAGCCGGCCTCGGGGCCGCGGTAGGAGATCGTCGCGCCGGCCAGGGGCGCGCCGGTGCGGGCGTCGACCACCCGCCCGGAGATCTCGCTCGCGGCGGTGACGCGCACCGCGAAGACGAACGCCTCCTCGGCCTGGTTGGCGGCCCGCAGGGCCAGCCGGAAGTCGAGCATCGTGCCCGAGGCCACCGAAGGGTCAATCTCGACCAGGAAGCCCGCGGCCCCGACCACGCGCGCCCCGGGGGCCACGTCGCCGAACGAGTCGGTCGCCGAGAGCACCCGCACGCCGGCGTCCGCCGAGCTCAGCACCGCACTCGCCGCCGAGGCGGCCGCGGTGCCGCGGTTCTCCACCGTCACGCGGATCCGGACCCGCTCGCCCGCGCCGGCCGCGCCGTCGCGGTTCCCGACGGTCCCCGCGCTGCCGTCGTCGACGATCGCGTGGGAGGAGTAGGCCAGGCGGACCGGAGCCTGCCGAACCGATTCCACCGCGCGCCGGACGTTCAATCGCCCGCCGGTCGCGACGCGCCCTTCGAGTGCGGGAATCCGGTCCACGTGGTTCAGGATCGCCGCCCGGACCTGGTCCATCCGGAGCGAGAGGTTCATCGACCAGACCATCGCGGCGGCGCCCGAGACGTGCGGACACGCCATCGAGGTGCCGGTCAGGTACACGTAGCGGTTGCTCGGATACGTGCTCCCGATCTGCGTGCCCGGCGCGGCCAGGTGCACGCTGCGGGCGCCGTAGTTCGAGCCGGACTGCGGATCGTCGTACAGGCGGTCCAGATGGGTGCCGTTGGCCACCGCGATCACGTTGGGAATCTGGTAGGAAGCCGGATAGCTCGGGTTGGCGTCGTTGTCGTTGGCGGCGTTGCCGGCCGCGGCAAGGAACAGGATCCCTTGCGCGTCGGCGGCTGCGATCGCGTCGGCGAGCGCCTGGGAGAAGCCGCCGCCGCCCCAGCTGTTGTTCATGATCCGGGCCCCGGCGCGGCGCGCGTAGTCGATCGCCTCGATCGCTCCGCTGGTGGTACCACCGTTAGCGCCGAGGAACTTCATCGCCATCATCTTCACGCGCCAGGCCACGCCCGACACGCCGACGCCGTTGTTCCCCACCGCGCCGATCGTCCCGGCGACGTGGGTGCCGTGACCCTGGTCGTCCATCGGGTCGGCGTCGCGGTTGGCGAAATCGTACCCGTAGATGTCGTCTACCAGGCCGTTGCGGTCGTCGTCCACCCCGGGGCGACCGTTCGCCTCGGCGGCGTTGCGCCACAGGTTCGCGCGCAGGTCCGGGTGGTTGTAGTCGATGCCCGTGTCGATCACCGCCACCAGCACGTCTTCGCCGGTGGTGAGGTCCCACGCTTCCGGGGCGTCGATGTCCGCGTCAGCCGTGCCGCCGGTCTGGCCGGTGTTGTGCAGGCCGTAGAGGAGGTTGAAAAAGGGGTCGTTCGGTGTCCGATAGGCGTGCTGAACGTAGTTCGGCTCGGCGTAGGCCACCGAGGTCTCTTCGCGCAGCTGCTTCAGGGCGTCGGCGACGCTCAGGCTCGCGGGCAGTTGGACCTGCACCCACGTCCCCGCGCCAGTCCGGCCGGACTCTCGGCTCCAGTCCTTTTCTACCCGGCCGCCGAGGACATTGGCCACGATCTTCCCGCGCACCGCTTCCGGAATCTCCGCGCGGAACTTCACGAACAACTGGTTCGGCACGTGCTCATACCGCGGCATCTCTTCGACACGCTCCGTCCAAGGGAGCTCTTCGAGCGTCTGCGCTACGGTCTTCCCAGGGCGGGGTCGGATCTCGAAGCGGGCCTGCCCGGCATCGCTCTGATCCAGACCCTGCGCCTCGGGAAGATGCTCGATCGAGGCGGTCCCGCCTTTTTCCGCGGGCGCGACTTCCGGATGCGCGGGCTCCGGTTGCGGACGCTTCTCGTCCGACGGCGTCGACGACCGGTCTGCTGAATCCGCGCGCGCGGGGCCCGCAGTCTTCTCCCCCGGCTTCGAGCGGGTGATCTTCAGCGACTCCCGCGAGTCGGTGCGGAGAACGGCAAAGAGGATCGCTCCCAGCCCGAAGGCCAGGGCACAGGCCATGAAGGTCCAGCGCGCATTCGAAGTCCGGGTCGCATTCTTTCGCATGGGTTCGCTCCTCAAGGGACGGCGAATGATTATGCACCCGGGATGCCCGTTCCAGAGACCTGGCGAATTGCCGCAACATATTTCCGCGTAAGCCGTACGGTCATGGGATGCCACGATGCAACTGTCGGGCGCGCGCCACAAGAATGCCTTGGATGTCGGGGCACGCCGACACGCCGACGGTCGAGTTGCCGGCGACTCGGACGCAGGCTCCGCCTGTGGGTCGGGCTACGCCGGCGGGCGATTGCTCGTGGGTTGCCCAGACCGAGCGGTTCCGCCGAGCGGAGCGCCGCCGTCGGTCTGGTCATCCCTGGTCCGGGAGACCGTGGCGTCGGATGGCGCCATTCGCCACCCGCGGGCCGTGGTGCGGGAGTCGGCGGCCGAGCCGACCATGGATCCGGCAGCCTGGGCGGCACCTGGCAACCACACGAAGACTTCTCGGGCCAAGGTCTTTTCACCGGGAAGACCGATTCCCCTGAACCTCGAAGTGGAGCGCTCGTTTTCACTTCGATGCGACCGACCTGCCCGTTGACCCGGTGCCTTTGCCGTTGTTTCCTGGCGATCGCGTGGCTCCATTCGGCTTCCTGCGCACAACCCCCGATGCAGCCCGCGCCGCTCGACCGGACCGCGCTGAAGGACCATCCACGAGTATGTGCCGGGGAAGCGCTCGATCCCGCATCCATGGTGGTGAGCGTCGACGCGCACGGGGGCGTCTTTCGCGACGGGCGGCGTGGCTCCGCCGAAGCCGTGGCCCCGGAAGCTCCCGCCGGCGTGAACGATCTGAACCACCGGCCGGTGCTCCTCGAGTTCGCGCCCTCTCTCGCGTTCTCGGAGGTCCAACCCGTACTCGACTCGCTCCTGCGCGCGCGCTGCGTCAACCTTGCCTTCCTCACCGCGACTCCGGGCGGCGCGCGCAGCGTCACGCTGCCGGTCTTCGTCGATCACGGCTGCACCGCCCTGCTGTACTGGTTCGGCGCGACCTGCCACAACGAACACGCGGCCCCGCGCGAGCACCGCTGGATCGAGTTGTCGGCGGGTCCGGGCGGCAGCCTGCTCCTGCAGGGAGTGCGCGAAGGTCCCGCATCCGGGATGATCTCCTTCCCCAGGCCACGCGAGGACTCCGCTCCGGGCGCCCCAGAGCCGAAGACCGCCGCCGCGAAAGCGACCAGGCCGGAGCCCTGGACCGACGACCGCCTGCGCGCCGAGGTGAACGGCCGGCTGTTCGACGAGCCCTTTCCGATGGTCTCGCTCACGGTCCGGCCCACGGATCGCGTCGCCGATGTCGTGGCGTGCCTCGCCGCCATCGAACGTGTGGTGCACGGGCGCGTAACCGTCGACATCCTGGCCCGGGATTGAGCGCCGCGGGGGAGCTCCCGCCGCGCAATCCACCGGGCACCCCCTCCCCCCGCGAACACGGGTCGAATTCGTCCAGATCGTTCGCCAGGCGGCGCGCTCGCGGCTTCACACCGGCCCGCATCAATTTTCGAATCTGGTGATCCTTCGCGCGGAACTCTCGTTGAAGGCCGCACACCGCGAGGACCCCGAACCGCAAGACTCGCGCTGCCCACACCTCAGGAGGCCCGTCATGGCGAAGCACGATTTGCACTCCGTCCCGCAGCCTTCCGACTCCTTCCGCCCCGCCGAACCCGCGCCTGACGCCGCGGAAAGACTCCTCGCGAACTCGCCGTGGTGGTTCATCTCCGCGGCCTTGCACGCGGTCCTCCTCCTGGCCGCCGCGCTCGTTTGCATCGAGCGGCTCGTCCCGGTGGATGAGGGCACCCTGCTGATCCACGTCCGCGCAGCGGCCCCGCCGCTGGGCCCGCCCACGATCGAGGGGCTCCCGGACGGGCTGGTCCCC
>Ga0082335_1006985_pt1 | contig 14031 bp, 22 predicted proteins | sample Subgrocontami58m_FD_72375 | JGI IMG/M metagenome (GOLD analysis project Ga0082335, IMG submission 72375) | Subsurface groundwater microbial communities from S. Glens Falls, New York, USA - GMW37 contaminated, 5.8 m (SPADES assembly) (version 2) ...
TCACTTTTTACTCACTGGCTAAATTAAGAGAGAGAGTCAAAGAAAAACTATGGAGTTCTAATTATCTAACCGATCCGGTAATTAACAACTGGATCAACGAATGGAAAGATGAGATGGTCACAGCCGCCGTCTCAACAAATGAGGATTATTCAATGGGTACGGTAGATGTGGGTTTTGGTACTGCCGGTCTGGGTACTGTTACGACTGCAGACTTTAGTCAGATTAGAAGACTGGAAGTCACCTACAACGGCAGCGACTTTTATTTATCAACGAGAAAGAACGCTAATGACTTTTTACCCGGCCAAACATTCTTAAGTACCCACCCTTACCATAACTGGCGGGGAGATACTATATTTCAGGTTAGGCCCCCAGAAAGTGGCGGTACAGCCAGAATAAGTTTTTACCGTTTTGGAACCACGATGGTAAATGATACTGACGAACTACCGCTACCATTAAGAGCCTATACGAAGTCATTTGTTGACTATGTACTTGGTCAGGCGTATCTCAAAGATAACAAGGCCGATTATTTTGAAAAGATGATGATTGTGGCCAATGGGGCTAAGAAGACCTTCCTAGATCAAATTACCAACAGAGATAAATCAAGCCCGCAGATGATAGATTTAGTTGAGAGTATAACTGGGGATGACGAATTCTGGCCTTAAAATATGGGAGAACTTAGACTTACAAACATAAGTGGAATAAACCTAAAACAAAATCCCTTAAATACGGATGGAGACTTGCTTAGAGTTGTAAATTGTGACCCAACCCACATCGGGGCATGGAAAAAACGACCGGGATTTATAACCTACCTTGGCACCCCCGACAATTCTGAAGTTACCTGTCTTTTTAACTTTACCCTCAACAATGGAACACAGCTTTTTAATTATAGAATCTCTGGTGGTTCAACTTACTATTCAACCCAGGGAACCGGGGCTTGGACGATTTGTGGAAACGGGACTTTAACAAACAGGGCTTTCACTTCCCCAGGATTCTTAGAAAACACCATGATTGTTGGAGACGGAACACTTCCCAGTAGACACACAACCAATGGCACAAGTTTCACCGACACTACCTCAGCGCCTAGGGCTCAATTTTGGACCGACTTCCAGAATCGGATTTGGGCAGGGGGGACGGCATCATCCGAGTTTTATTCAAATGTAGGAACTCCTACAGACTGGACAAACGACTCATCTTCCATAACAATTCCTGGTCCTGGCAGGATTAATCACACTTTCAAAGCCAGCGATAGGCTTGTTGTACCCAAAAATTCAGGAGTTATATTGAGATATGATGGGGATAATTTAATGGATTTGGCAACTGATTTAGGACCATCTTCTCCACAATCCCTAGCTAACGTAGAAGGTTATAGCTTTTACTTAAATAGATTGGGCATTTTTGGTTTTGGGGGAGCTAAACCGGAAATAGTGTCTAATAAAATCGAGTCTCTTATTTACAACGATGCTGGCAGTGCGATTGTTGGAACGGCATTTGACAATGCCCCTGGGGTTACTCACCGATATGATTATCTGCTTTCAGTGGGGTCAATCGCCGATGACTTAACCAACGAACCGATCAATAACGCCGCCCTTGTTTATGATTACCGTCTCAACGACTGGAGAACTTATAGTTTAGCTACCCGCCCCACCTCTTGGCTTTCTTTTAAAGATAATTTAGGTAGTCAACAACTTATTTTTGGAGAAGCCGGGGGCCAATGTTACCAAATGTCGGGAACCGCTGTTACCGACAACGGTACAGCCATACAATCAATTTTAGAGGGTTTTATTCATGGGGGATCGTTCTTAGAGAAAAAATGGAATTGGGGAAGATTTTTGTTTAATCCCGGATGTGAGGCAAACGTTCAAATCGCTTTAACCGATACTTTTACTAAAGAGAATAAAATATGGCAGAGCCTAGGACAGGCGCAAGATGGAATAGTCGAATATCATTTTCCATCTGATTCAAGAAGCAGATTCCTCTTTTATAAGATTTCTGATAATTCTAGTGCAGCCAGGTTCGAGTGGTATGGTGCGGAGTTAAGTGTGGATTTAATAAATAGATGAGCTACAATTTAAACAAAAATTTAATTAGTCACGATAGTCTTGCTGGGAAAATTGTTTATGTGGGGGGTTATGATTTTGATTCAACGACGGAAGTCCAATCTAAGGGGGGTAAATTTTCTACAATAAACTCCCCAAGTCTAGTTAAAGTTTCTGGGGGGGGTAACTTAACAGGAACAATACAAAATCAAGCCTGGCTTGACACAACATGGTCTTTAAGAACGACTCCGTCAAAAATGATTACCGCGGAGTGGTATTATTCTATCTATGAAGGAACTTCTGTAGTTGGAAGTTTGGAGTTTTATCCAATTGTTGCTTCAGGAATTTTACAGAATGATTATCATGTCTGGAATGTTGGCCGAAAAAGTGATTTAAATACAGCGGGAACGGCACGAGATAAAACATACAATAATGTTCACATTTTCAATAATACTGGAACTGTACAAACTTTTTATATGGAAGTAAGAACTAAGTATATTGTAAATGAAAGCGGGCGAAGCTCAGTATGATTAAAAAAGTAATTTTTACAAAAGACCATCAGGCTTTCTTCGTGGAAGGACAAGAAGCTCAACTTTATTTAAATGGTGAGTCTTTAACAGAAGAAATTGATGTTAGTCTTGCTAGTGACAAAGATTGGGACAACATAAAGAAAAACCCATGGAACAAAAAGGAATTAATGAAGTTTTCTAATTTACCCCTTAAAACAAAATGAAAAACTATTTATCTGCTATAATAGAATTAATCACCGAATTAAGAGACGGCCAGTGAGCCGTCGTTTTTATTGACTAAATATGGGAGCATTATCAGACGCATTAGTTTCAAGGGGTGGATATAATCGTACAGACGCGGATAACGCAGAACGGGGTCCGCGTGCATCAGAACTGGCCAGAGAGTTTTTGGGTATTGGGGCAACTCCCCAAGCACAAGCACCCACCCCGCAGGCACCGGCACCCAGCACAAACCAATTAGCGCAAGTCTTGGTTCAAAGGGGTGGATATAATCCTGTAGATGCTGCAAATGCCGCGACCGGCCCCCGTGCCTCCGAACTTGCCAGGGAGTTTTTGGGAGGACAGGCTTCTGGCCAGCCAAGTATTGCTGGCCAGCAAACCCTTGCTGGCCAATCAAGCATTAGTGGCGGTGGCGGATTGAACGTCCTAGAAACCGCCAAACAACTTCTGGGGTTTCAACAGCAAGCCAATCAACCTGTAATCCAGTCTTTGCAACAGCAAGCGGGAGAAGTGGGTCAGTCTTTTGCCGGCCAGAGACAAAGACTTGAATCGGGAATCCAACCACTGAGAGATCGTTACAACCAAATCCTGGAGCAAATGAAAGGAAGAGTAAGTACCGACCTATCCAGAGAATATGGTCGCAGGGGAATACCATTGTCTTCGGGAATGTTTGAAACAAATTTAACTGAAAGAATAAATCCCATTACCAGAGATATTGGGCTATCTTCAGAAGAGGGAGTTAGGGGAATACAGGATCTAATTGCTAGTTTAACGGGTCAAGAAACTGAGCAGAAAAGAAGTATCACGAATGCTATTGCCCAATTACAGGCAGGAGAACCGAGTGGAGCTATTACACAGGCCTTAAGTTTGTTGGGGCAACAACAACAAACCAGCCAATCTGCGGCAGAACAGGCTTGGAAAGAGAGGGTGTATAGAGAAACGACTTTACCAGAATCACAATATGCGATAAAAAAACCTTATTACCAACCCAAGTCTGCCGTTGCGGGTGGGGGTGGAATTTCTGATTTATTTAAACAACTTGGATTTGGTCAAACAACTGAACCTAAACCCACCGCCCCTCCATCATCTTTTAGACCACAATCACGCATTTACGGTTATTCTGGACTTACATAATATGGGGCTTTTAGATTTTTTAATACCAGCAACAAAAAGGTCTGTTTCCCAGCAACTTGAAACCACCAAGGAGGCCCAGAAAAGATTTCAGGAATCTGGTGATTATGGTCAATATTTAAAAAATATCCTGCCTGTTTTAAACCCTTTTACAAAAGAAAAGGCCAAAGCGTCTCTTGAGCTGGGTTCATTTGCTGTCCCTTTTGGAAAGGGAGCCAATATCCTAAGTAAGTTTTTAGCTCCGGGGGCAGCGGTGGGGGGCTTGCAAGCAGCGGCAGAAGATAGAGATATTGGTAAGGGGGCTATTGGTGGAGCGGTTGGGGCTGGTGCACTTGGTGGTTTGTTTAAACTGGGATCGGTGGCCACTAAAGCTCTAGGTCAAGGACTCGCCGGAGTGGGCGAAAAGCTGGCGGTTAAATCTCTGCGACCCTCTCCTTCCCAACAAAAAGTGTTTTTACAAGAGACGGGGGAAAAACTGGGGGGGTTCTTGAAAAAGAGAGGATTACAGGGAATTGATTATGAAGGGATTGTTAAAACAATTGAACCTGTCCAGCAAGCTTTTGATAGCATCGTCGGGAGCAAGAAATTAAAAATAAACCCAAGCGAGGTGTTGTCGGGATTGCAAAAACAAGCAGAAAAACTCAGCAAGTCTATACTGCCCCAAGATAGAACAAAATCTGAGACGCTGAAGACTATCGCTGAGAACTTTACTCAACAGTTTGGAAAGAGGGGAATAGCTGCAGATGCCCTAACTACCTTAAGAAGGGAAATTGACAAAAATATTAGGGACTTTGCTCTTGATCCGATAACCAAGGGGCCACTCCAACATACTAGAGATGCTATTCAGGAAGCTATCAGGAAGACGGCTGAGAAGAAAGGATTAAATATTGGGGGTAAATCATTAAAAGATGTGGGGATTGAATTAAGTAAACTTTACAAACTCCAAGACATTGCAGAGAAGCAGCAATTCTTGGGAGGAGGAAGTCAACCATTGGGAATTACTAGTCTGTTGGGCGCCGGTGTCGGAGGGGCGCTGGGTAATCTTCCTGGGGCAGCTGTTGGAGTTGGTGCATCGAAAATGATTAATAATCCAAAGTTTGTTTCTTTACTTTCAAAAATAGCGAGTTCTATTGGAGAGGGTGCTTCTCAAGCGCAACTACCAAATATTATCACTCAATTATTAGGCCAAGGAGCAGCCAGAGTAGGGGGTCTAGTCGCTCCAGGACGCCCAAGCGATCAATATCGCCAACCCGATCAACTCCAAAATGGTCAAATTACACCTCCTACTGATATTGTACCACAAGAGCCGATTCTCTCTCCCGGGGGACAATGGAAATGGGATTCACAACAAAATGACTGGGTGTCAAATCAGCCACAAGGAGACGCTGGAGCTCTTGGTGGTGGCTTAGATAGAGAGAAAATAGGCCAACTTATGGTCATGGACTTGCTCCAAACGGGCGGAAAAAACATAAGTGAACTAAAAATCTTGGGAGAATTCTTGAGTAAACAGGAGAAGGCGTTACCAGTAGAAGCCCAAAAACAACAGAACCTGGCTAAATCGGGGATGAGATCATTGGAAGTAGTCGAAGAAATAGTCAGACAAGATCCCAATGTACTTTTTAAGAACGTATTGCCTGGGCAGCTTTTAACTCGAAAATACGACTCGGCTCTATTTAGGGCCGTGGAGGCATTATTGCGGGCGAGGTCAGGAGCTGCGGTTCCCGAACAAGAGGTCCGGCGGTATATGAAAGGTATTGGACTCAAACCGTTTGATGACCCAGAAACAATAACTTTCAAACTCAATCAACTCAAACTGGATTTTGAAGACGTATTGAGCGGGGCTCAAAGTTCGGGTGGATCGTTACAAGACTTACTTCAACTTTCTCAATAAACATATATGCCAAAATCAATAGACTACAAAGACTTATATAACGCAATAAACGAATTGCGCCTGGAGAACAATGCCGGTCAAGAAAAAATAGCAAACAAATTAGAACTGTTTCTAAAAGACGAATATTTCCCCTTAAAAGGAAAAGTAGAGAAAATCTGGATATATGGTTCCATTGCTGTCGGGATTGCTTCAATCCTTGCAAATTATACAATCGGTTGGGTGACTAAGGCATTGGCTGGTGTATAATAAAAATAATGAAGTGGATCGGATCACCAAACTTCACTAAGGGCCGGGAAGGAAAGAGTATTGACCGGGTAGTTTTACATTGGATTGTGGGTAAATTAGAGTCGGCAGATGTCACCTTTCAGAATACTACCAGGAACACTTCAGCTCATTATGGAATTGGAGATGACGAAGTCCACCAGTATGTAAAAGAAGAAAACACCGCCCATCACGCAGGGGTCTGGGCGATGAATTTAAGGTCAATTGGAATTGAGCATGAGGGGGGGCCAGATTTACCCATATCTGATTTGACCTACGCCACTTCTTCTCAACTACTGGCAGATATTTGCACGCGTCATCAAATCCCCCTAGACAGAGAACACATCATCAAGCACAACGAGGTCCGAGCGACTCAATGCCCTGGCACGCTGGACATAGATAGAATAATCAGAGACGCAAAAAAACTCCTAGAAGCCCCCGTGTTTACGGTAGGCGTAACCGACCAAACCAAATTAGAAATAGACGGCAAAACGGAAGAGTGGCAAGCCATAAGGTCTGAATTATTAGACAAGCGCAGAGCATTGCCCGAACTGCAATCCAGGGCCGACCAGCTTTTGGGGTTTATCTCAAAATGGGTAGAAGAATTAAAACTCCCCGCAGGCAGTAATTTAGTGGAGATTGAGGCCGACCTGGCCCAATACCTTCCTACTGTAGATACCATGCAAAAGTACCGTGACGCCATCGAGGGGGTAGTAGGACCCAGGAACGGCGACAACGCTCTTTTGCAAGCACTTAGCGACCTCAAGGGCGATTCTGACAAGAGTATCAAAGACTTGACCGACAAGATAACCGAACTCGAAAACAAGCTCACCAACCGGAAAGTATTATTTGCTCTGCCTTTGTGGAAATGGTTAATTAAAATATATCCAGGGGAGGGGTGATTTTGATGACAATAAGTCCAAAATATCAACTCATAAGACAAGACTTGGGGAAAGTATTGAAAAACTCTTTAATTTTCTTAGGTCCAGCTTTACTGGTTTTCATTCCAGCATTGGCCAAACAAATTCCAGCCGAAGCAGGATATGGAGCCTTGGTGTTATATGTCCTGAATTTGCTTGCTGATTTACTCCGCAAGTTTTTAGCTACAAGCAGATACAAATGACATGCCGTTATTTTCAGGAACCCTCAAGGAGCTTAAACCTGGTAGGTTTGCCCTGGCTCTTATAACTCACGAGGTGGAAGAAGGTCAATATATTCCACCCGCGGATTTAATTGGGGTGTATACTGGAAAAATAGAAAGTCTAGCCGATTCCTTGATGGCGCAAGGTATAATAAATTACTACCAGAATATCACAGGAGATGAGGCCAACATGATATTACTTTATTCATCCAGACAAAAATGACAGAACAAAAGACTCGCCCCATCCATTTTTACGACAAGAATGACGAGTGTGCCAATCTGGGACTATATCTTGGTGCGGCAAACGCACTGATACCATTTGCTCTGTACCACTGTCTCTGTGACCACGCCGTTAAATGGAGCGGAGTTGTGGGCGAGACTAGATTTTGTCGAGTAAGCGGTGACCCCGAAACACAAAAGAAATGCGATGGTTATAAAGAGATTTCTCCATAAAAATGAGCGTTGAAGTGTTGGTCTCTCAACACTTCCCAGAGATGTTTTTCTTAAGCATTGGTATCGTGGGAATGTTTTCCCAACGCCAAAAAGAATGGTTAAGAAGAAGGGACACGGATTCAGAAACTGGCTTGGTAAGGTGTCAGTTTCAAGGAGAAAACAAAAAGGGATGGAGTCAGTGTCCCATGGATGAAAAAAAGGCTAATGGGGTAAGACACCTCCATTGCCACCACATAATTCCGGCTGGATGGTTTAAATCTAAAATAAAAAATCTAGCAGAATTGCCAGATGAACAAACCGAGAATTTCCCTGAAAATGGAATTGTCTTGTGCGAGGCCTTTCACCACAATGGCCCCAAGGGTGTTCATCCAGATTATGCGGCGGCTCTCCCCGCCTATCGTAACGGCAATAAAAACGCTTTTAAAGAAGTTGCAGAAAATCACAGCAAGCTAGAAAACGAAGACACCCCGTACTGGAATCAGAAATACGACAATCTTTTGTGGCAAATTGCCAACGAAAGAACCCAAGATTACTTGGCAACAAATCCGGACGACCTATTCCCCTATGACGATTGACTTTTCCCCTGTGTAGGGGTAGGATGAATGTGTGAGCAAGATATTATCAAGATGTTCTAAGTGTGGAAGGATTCGATTTGCCAACAGGCCCACCAAAAACCGTCCAAATTCTACAAATCTTTGTCGGTTTTGCTATTTAAAAAGTCCAGTTAAAAAGAATTTGATTTGGAATTGGAATGGTGGCATCTCCAAAAGTTCCAATGGTTACATCCTTAAATGTATAAATGCAATCGAGGACGAAAATTTAGCAAACTTGTGTAGGGAATCAGTAAAAAATAGGTCTTATGGAAAAAGGAGAAGTGGTCGTATATATTTGCATCAGATCGAAATGATTAAAAAATTAGGTCGCCCCCTCGTCAAGGGGGATGTTATACACCATGTAGATGGAAATAAAGAAAATAACCATATCAGCAACTTGGCGCTTATGGGTCAAGGGGACCACATTCGACAGTACAAGGCTTTATTATTTAGAGTAAAGGAATTAGAAGAAATGATGGCCATAAAATGAAGAACGAAGTTTACGGTTGGATGGCCCCCGGACTGAAAAAATGGAGCAGGCTGGCTTCTGTAGACTATTTGGGTGAACTTCGAGTTCCCCGCATTATTACTCCCGCCCGCCAAACATCGGTTTTGGTATTAACCGGACATCACTTAGAGGAAACTTCTGGCCCATACTTTGCCCTAGAACCTGACAACTTTGAACCCTGGATGAATGCTCTTAGCTTTGTTGTCTTTCCAGTAATAAACCAATATGGGCTAAACTTTTCCGCCGACTCAAATGAAAACTTTTTAAGAAAGAATCAATGGGGAATAAATTACAACAGTGGTTGGGGTAAACCCCTTAAAACAGAAGAAGTAAGATTGATTGAAAGAAAAATTGTCCGTGGACAATTTGAAGCGGCTATCTCCCTACATGAAGACTCTACTACCCCAGGCGAGGGATCATTTTATACCAACGGGTTAAGTCCCCGTCAATTAGATTTGTTTTCAACGATAGTTTATTCAGACCATGGTTTTAAGTTAGCCCCCAAAGCCATTGTAGTTGATGAAGAAGATGGCCAATCTTCGGAATATTGGTTATCCAAAAGGAGAATTGGCACCTTTTTAATAGAAGCTCCCTTCGGGCTACCAATGGAGGAAAGAATAGCTTTTGTTGGTTATTTTTTTAATGCCATCCTTGGGTTAGTTGGCAAAATACGCTGGTAATGCAGGAGTATAATATAACAAATAATGGAACGTCTTAAATTTATTGTCACAACCAAATGTGGAGACAAATTTAACGGAAAGATGGAACACAAGGGTTATTGGCGACCCCAGAGAGAACTTAAAATAGATATTGCCGGCCGCAATAAAACCTGCGAACTTTGTGAGAAGAAAGATAGATGGATTGCCAACGGAAAATATCTAAATAGATTTCAGGAATTTGTTTGTCCCGCTATTGGTTTACTTATTTCAAGAAACGGAGCGGAGGATATGCCGTAGCAATGTAGGCGTATAATTACTTATGGGAAAAGAAGTAATACAACCCACAGGATTCACCCGTAGACAATTCTTGGAATTGGTGGGTATCGGCGCGGGCGCATTGCTAGCGAAAGCCATTCTTGACAAAGACAATCCCAAAACAGACCCTACCTTCAAAATAGAGTTTGACAAATACGACGAGTTTTTGAGTTTCAATGAATGTTCTCAAATGGCGCAACGGTTCGATAAACTTTACGATAAACTCCCTGAATACAAATCTCCCATGACCAAAGAAGACTTACTGGCATGGGCCGTGGAAATGATACCCATGTTTGAGTATGAAGGAATAGTGGATAGGGCTAGATGGCCCAAAGCGGCAGGAGTTGATTTTGCCCTCTTTCCTGATGGGGACGACCACAACCACGTCGCGGGCCGGTCAGACTGTGTCAATTACGCCGTACTCAATCTCCGCTTTGCCAACCCTCACTCCTCATGGTATGAAAAAGACGATGCGATATTTACTTTTTTGCACGAAATTGCCCACACTCAACAGGGGCAATCTATTTGCACCTATGCTAACAGGGACTTGGTAGAAAACTCCGCTCAAATAGCCGCCCTGGAAGTAAATGCGGCTTTAGTAAACCAGGGGAATAAAGAATTATTGACTCCCTTAGTATCGGAACTTCGGGGCATGGCGATTTCTGCGACCTATGCCGCCGCCCTACGCACCAAACAACTAGATAAATTTATTGACTTCAGGGCCAAACTCTCCCCAGGAGCTTTTGCAGACGCCAGGTTTGCCAAATCCAGAAGAAGGTGGAGTGAAAATCCAGTTGAATTAGTGACCATCTTAAACCGTTACAACGTGACTCCTTTAGTTATGATTTCCAACGCCATCCGCAACAATAACTCTGAAATTGAGGGGTTGGCCTTTCCTCCTGTTTATCCTGACAATGGGGGCCGGTTCTTCCCCAACGCTGAACCTAAACCCATTAAATTGGACGATATGGCCTATTTTTTAAAAAATGCCGAGGCCTTGGTAAAAGAGGTATAATGAATTTATATTCTGGATATTTCAACTGTACTCCAGATAGTTCTTGAGGTGACGGCCGAGAACGAAAAAAGTGGCGACATTCGCGGCTCGCAAGGGCGTACATCCGGATCAGAGCATTTAGTTGACTCCCCGGCCGATTCTGTTGCTCACCGTCCCAATGGCCCAGGGTTAGCTGCCTGGGTTTTTTGGTGGATTTTCTTAAACACGGTGGACTATTAACGCATCGGTCCCCCACTCTCCCCCACCGGAGAGGCGTCGCCCCTCTAGGCACAGAAAGGGGGCAATTTGACGATGGGGGAGTGGCTAAGATACAATTACCGCTCTAATTACCGCAATGATAATTTCGCTATTCCGTGAAGAAGTAATCTATTGGCCTGGAGAGGAAGAAGACGTCCGCAAGTGGGATAAATTGGGATATACTCTCATCCCCCTTGACAAGAACAATGTAATCCTCCATACTCACAAAGTCTTGCCCCGCAAGGGTCTTGATGCTTAGAGGCGCTCGCAAGGGTGCCTTTTTGCTTGTTGACAGACCTCTTGATAAGTTGTATCTTGACTATTAGCCAATTTGTGATATGCTTAGGAAGAAGATACGCGCTTGGTACGATGAGTACCACGATGTCCTAAGCATCGCACAAGGCGCGTATTTTTTATGAGCAAAACATCCAACAAGAACCAGGCTCGACAAGAATTTCTTCTTACTTTTTTCTCCCCCGAATCTCGATATGAAGAAAAATGGGTAAATGGATATTGGCTGGTTAAACACTTAGTGAATAGTGGTCCCCAATGTGAAGTAGCAATTTATAGCCCCATTAAATTCAAGGCCTATAAATTTCTATCCCAGAAATGGAATGAGGAGAGCACCCTTCCGTTTTCTGACATGGCGACGAAAGCAACGCCACAACCTACCCAAGGTATGCAAGATGTACCGACCCAGGTGGTCTCGTAAGAGAGGGGGAATTAGGACAAGGGGGCGAACAACACCTGCCGTCCTCAAAAGCCTAAAGAAGCAATGGGTGAGAGTCCCATTATGCCTCCCTTAAATAAAAAGCAGTTCGCTTTCGTTTATTATTAAACAACCCATTTAACCGTGGAGGGGGAACCCCACGTTCCTTATAAGCGACATGGATATACAGACTAAACTTTATTTATTAAGAAAAGAGTATATAAACGCGTCGCCTGGGAGAAAAGCTGGCATTATCTTCCAAGCAAATGTATTAAAAAGAGCATTGGGTAAAGAGTTTCCTAAATCCGAGCCGATGGCAACTTACGAAGAAGCAGTAAAGATATTTACTCCAGAAAAAGACAAACCGCCAGTGAGTTGAACCAGTCAACTTTACCGATTCTCCCGTTCTGTCCATCGGGACAATCTTAATTCTGGCGGTTGGACTGGCACTACTATACATTGAGTGATAACTATTGTCAAGCGATTGGTAATATGTTATACTTTTGTCAAATGAACTTATCAGACATGGCAAGAGAATTGGGGAAACTGGGGGGGCGAAAGACCAATACACGACACCCCGGTCATCTGAAAACAATCTCTCGGTTGGGAGTAGAGGCAAGAAAGAAAAATAGGACAAAGAAGTTGGCTGATGTAGTTTGATATAAGCAAGGCCATTCTTCCCTATTGACACATACCTAGCGGTTGGTTTATCATCAATTCAACATGGACGACAACAACAAGAAACTTGCCCAAGAAGCATTAGAAGAAACCACCCCACTGCCCGAGGCGCCGTTAAGTATCAACGTAGGTAGTTATTACAAAGGCTTCTATGTGGGTTGGACAAAAAGAAGTGCAGAGAACCACGTAGCCGACAAAATCGGGGACATCAAGAAATTTATAGACGGACTGGTCATGGCGGGCTATGAACCCTCTTGGAACAAGCAGACCAGTAAGGAGGCCTTGGAGTCCAAAACGGCCGTTGTAGCCCCCCCCGTGGCCGTACCAGCGACACCAGCCCCCGTTTCCTCTCAAGTATGCCCCGCGCACAACACCCCCCTAGTTCACAAGTCTGGAGTAAGCAAGTCAACCGGAAAGCCGTATTCTTTTTGGGCTTGCCCAGAGAAATTATCCGATGGTTCATTTTGTAAGGGGGCTATATGAAACAACAAACTTGTTCTTCTTGCGGAAAGCCCTATTACTTGGTCTGTCGATCTTGTTTTGCTCGGGGGTTGGAAGATCGTTTTGCTCGGCAAATGATCGTTAGTCAAGTGATAGCCAAAGCAACTGTCACCAGCCCAATTGGGTTGGATAACTGTAAGTTGCTGGCTTCTGCCCCTCTGGAGGATCGTTTACATGGCGGAGGGGCATTTTGAAAATATGAATTATCAAAAAACAAACAAACTGGGGGATAAGTGTTTTGTATGCAACCGACTAGCTAAATATGCGGCTCTTGTGGATATTGACGCTAACGATGAATGGGGTCGAAGTCTACATCAAATTTGTCCAGTCTGTAAAAAGCACAAGGAGAATTATGAATAGCTATCAAATGAAACCGGAAGAAATACTAGAACTTTTGCCCTGCGATTATTGCAAGCCGTTTTTAACGGACATGACAAGCGGGCCGGTACATCAAGAGTGCCGGGTGGCCTGGATGTATAGAAACTTCTCCACTCCCCCAAACCGAGCAGTCTCGGAAAAGACCATCATCAAATCTATCAAGCAGAAACTAAGAGCCAACCCCAATTATTTCTCTGATCCGGCCCATGGCCCGGTCGCGGAAACTCTATGAAAGATGAAAAAGGGCTACTTATTCCATACTGCACAGCGTTTCTTTGGGTGGGGCTATTGGTGGCCTTTCTTGGGGGCTATGTTTTTCGGTCTAGTCTTAGCCCTGACGGCCTTGTTAGCCCTGTTTCAGTAAAACCCATATATGTCTATCCACAAACACTCCAAATATACGGCGCGGGAGAAAATCCGAAGTATGAGAAACCTGGAGATAGGGGGGCCGTTGGAGGAGCTGCACGACAGGATAGACCCAAACTTCCTAATTCCAATAACCAAAGAAGCAGCCAGGTGGAAGAAATACAAAGATACATTTGTTCAAAGCCGTGGCCTTGCAAACTCGCTAAAAAGGTGGCCTTCTGCGAAAGTAGTTATCGGACAGGGATTGTATCAAAGACGGGCGACGTGGGGCTTTTTCAGATTGCTCCGGTTCATGGGTATAGCGTTAGTTACTTATCTGATTACCGTAGAAATACTGATGTGGCTTATGCCCTCTATCAAAGGCAAGGTTTTCAGCCTTGGTATTCCAGCCGTCCGTGTCACGGATTAAG
>Ga0082335_1006987_pt1 | contig 14026 bp, 12 predicted proteins | sample Subgrocontami58m_FD_72375 | JGI IMG/M metagenome (GOLD analysis project Ga0082335, IMG submission 72375) | Subsurface groundwater microbial communities from S. Glens Falls, New York, USA - GMW37 contaminated, 5.8 m (SPADES assembly) (version 2) ...
GGCTGCGATGCCTGGCATTGCCCCGTCCATCTGGACCGGCTCCATCTTACCGAGACGGTCGCCCACGGAATGGTGCTGGACGAAGATGGACGGCCGGTCCCGGATGGCGGGCAAGGGGAATGGGTGCTGACGAACTTCGTCAACCTCATGCCGCTCATCAAATACCGCACTCATGACGTCGTGGAATGGCACAAGGAACCCTGCGACTGCGGCCGGACATGGATCTGGCTCCGCCACGGGGTGCTCGGCAGGACCGACCAGATGGTAACCATCAAGGGCACCAATGTTTATCCCACCGCCATCCAGAGCATCATAGGGGGAAGCGAAGGGCTGAGCGAAAATCTGGAAATTCATATCCACGCCGAAGAAGGGGGCAGTGCGGTAACAGTGCGGGTGGAAGCCGATCCGGCGGTAGCCGGCGGCCGATATGAAGAGCTGCAAACAAAATTGGCGAACGAACTGCGTTACCGCATCGGCGTCGCCATGAAAGTCGAATTGCTGCCGCCCCGGTCGCTGCCCCGTTACGAAATGAAGGCCAAACGGGTATTTGACCATCGGAAAGAAAACTGATTGAGGTGCCATTATGGAAGAACCCTTAAGACAAGCCCTGATTCAAAAACTTACCGCCATGCGGGAATTGGGGGAAGAAGTGAGAAAGACCGCCGGGTTGCCCTGCCTCGAATCCCATATGCGGTTTGTGGATGTAAATTGCGCCCAGGCCCTTTGGCAATTAGGGGCGCTTGATTACCAGGAATACGAACTCGATTACAATTGCTGAATAATTTTTTCCCCCTCATTTGAGATCGATGACGACCAGCCGGTCAGTGCCTGATTCCGCTCCCCAGACCTCGCCCGGGCGCCCATTCAACTGGCGCACATTGGCGCCCGACCGGTCACTGGGAAAGCCCGCGAACTTCCCATCCCGCGGACTGAAGCGCACAATAGCGTTGGCGCCGAAATCGGTCAGCCAAACTTCGTCTTTTTCATCTACATAAACAGCATAGGCGCGGGGGGCGGCCCCGGGCAGCTTCCAGCTCTGCCAGGCCCCGCTCTTCGGGTTGTAAACACTAACCTGCCCGGAGTTCCATTCACTTACCCAGATCCTGCCCTGCGAATCCGACCAGACGCGCCGCGCACCCTGGTTGGCCGTAGGCGGCACGATAACCGTCGCCCGATCCGTTGCCCTATCGATCTTCGCGATGTGGTTGCCGGCCAGGGAGGCATAGTAAACCCCGCCGTCGGGAGTGGCCGTAATGCCATAGGGTCCCCGCCCTCGGGGGGCGTCAAAGACCTGGAGCCGCCCCGATTTCCCATCCAGGCGGCCGTAGATACCGCTTTGTCCGGTGAACCACAGGGTCCCCTGCGCATCAAAAGCAGCAGTATTGAGATTGGCATAGCTGCGATCTTCCGGAAGGGGAAAGGTTTTGACCGCTTTCGTCACCGGGTCGACGCGCACAATCGCGTTCAGTCCGCTGTCGGTTACCCAGGGCGCTCCATCGGGACCGATGATGACGCCGTGGGGGGCAGACCTGGTACCCAGGGAAATCTGCCCGGTCTTGCCGGTGGCCGGGTACAGCCTCCCCAGCGCCCCCTGATGCTGGGCCGTATACCAGACCGTGCCATCCGGCGCCGGGGCCACATCATGGGGATGGGCCCCCTTCGGGACAGGGAAATAGCGGACCTCCTGCGCGCCGGCCAAGGCGCTAACAGCCTGGCAGGACAGGATCACCAGCAGCATGATAAGCGGCATGATGCTTTTGGCGGGACGGGAATGGCGACAGCAGTTGGTAGGCATCGGAAACTCCTTTCTGTCTGGCTGGGGGAAAATGTCCCCTTTAAGGTTAATCCTTTGTGATACTTTCACAAGAGTAGTTTTTTCTTACTATTATACTGCCATTTAATCCGCATTGCTCTGTCAGCCCGGGGGGAGTAAATTTATTCGAAACCACTTTCCCGTAAAGGAGGCTGGTATGATCTCATTTGATTGTTACTCGCAGTTGCAGCGGCATTGGCTCCCTCGGGCTTTGCTTGCCCTGTTTATCATCCTGCCCGCCCTGAGCAGCTGTTCGTCAGGAAGCGACGTCGCCCCCCCACCGGACGTGATTTCCCTGCCCACCGGTTTTCGACCGGAAGGCATCGCCGTATCCGAAGGCCGGATTTTCGTGGGTTCCATTCCCACGGGCCGTGTCTTCCGTGCCGAGATCGCCACCGGCCAGGGAGCAGTGCTCGTGGAACCGCCGGCCGGAAGAAGCGCCATCGGTCTCAAGGTGGACGGCCGGGGACGGATTTTTGTAGCCGGCGGGCAGACCGGAAAGGCCTTTGTGTATGATGCGGCAACGGGTGCGGATATTGCCGAGTATACCCTGGCCCTGGGCACGACCTTCGTGAACGATGTCGTACTTACTCCCCAGGCGGCCTGGTTCACGGACTCGCAAAACCCCGTCCTCTACAAGGTGCCGGTCGGTAGCGACGGCGCCCTGGCTGCCCAGTCGGAAGTCATTTCCCTCCCCCTCACCGGGGACTTCCAGTTCGTCGTCGGCGTCAATAACGCCAATGGAATCGCCGCCACCCCCGACGGAGCGCTACTCATCATCGTCCAAAGCAGCACGGGCAAACTTTTTACTGTAAATCCCGCCAGCGGCGCCACGCAGGAGATCCTGCTCGGTGCGGAAAGCTTACCTAACGGTGACGGCATCCTGCTGCAGGGGCAGACGCTTTTCGTCGTCCAGAACCGGCTCAACCTACTGGCCGTCCTCGCGCTGGCCGCTGATTTTACGACGGGGACAGTGTCCCAGAGGATAACCAATCCCAATTTTGATGTTCCCACCACCGTGGCGGCCAACAACGGCAGCCTCTTTCTGGTAAACGCCCGGTTTGGCATCGTCGACCCCGACACCGCTCCCTACACCGTGGTCCGCATCGCCAAACCTTAGAAACGAGAAACAGCGTCCCTCTCGCCGGGGTTTACCCCCCGTGGGGGGGTAAACGACAAAAATAGAGAAGAAAGGATTCTTCACAGGCACCTCAAACTGAGAGAGGAAATAATTTATACATACTACCGGGAGTTTATTCATTAAAGGTTTTGCACTGATCGCTTTGGCCGTCATGATGTGGGGATGCAGCAGCGCCAACAGCAACGCCCCTAATCTGAATGCAGAGGGAAAGCACGCCGCCAATTGGCTCGTTGATCACCGGGCGTCTTTTCTGAGCAACCAAAACCCCTGCGCTGGATGCCATGGCGGTGACCTCAAGGGAGGAATCTCCCAAGTCAGCTGCTTCACTCCTTTATTCAACGGGCAGTCCTGCCATGCCAATGGGCCTTCCGGACACCCGTCAGGATGGCGGGAACCGGCCTTTCACGGTGAAACGGCAAAATCACAACCCGGCGCTGCGAGCGGATTCGCCAGTTGCCAGAATTGCCACGGAGTCGACTTTAGTGGAGGCATCGTCGGGGTGAGCTGCTTTACCGCCGGCCGGGCTACCGGCGCCTGCCACGTGACCAACGGCGCCCCTGTAGGAGCACCCCATTCGCCCCTTCCCTGGCGGACCTCTCCATCGCCCACCCACACCAACACTGTTGACGATGCAACCGGGTCAAACGCCGCCGTCTGTGCCATTTGCCACACCGCGGGCAATAACCTGAGGACACCGATTATCACCACCTTCGCCACGGGCAAATCTGGCTGCATGAACAGCACCCTCTGCCATGGACAGATGGGGCACCCACTCGGCTGGGCTGAACCGGTCAACCATGGCTCGGCAGCCAAGTCCAACCTGACCTCTTGCCAGCAGTGCCATGCCGATAACCCTCTGGGAGGGCCGGGAAGCAACCCGCGTTTCAATGTCCAGTTGGGCCGGCTTGTCGACACCATCCTTGGCAACACGGGTTGTGAAGTCTGCCATGCCCCGCGGGCGGCCCATCCCCGGGTCCTGCAGATCCCCGCCGCCTTCGGCGCCCTAACGTCACTGACGCCACTAAATACACCCTGGTATCTCCATTGCAAAGCCAGCCCCGCGGGTTTCGACGCCTGCAACCGCTGCCATGGCGCGAACCTGGACGGCATAGGGGCGGTGGCAGGGGCTACGGCCTGCACCTTCTGCCACCAAAGCGGCCTGCCGACTACCCTGAAGAATTGCACCTCCTGCCACAACGCGCCTCCAAGCGGCACAACCTATCCCAACACCGCTTTAGCTCATCCGAGCCACACGACCATCAACGTCACCGACATCTGCAGCGAATGCCATAACGGTATGGGCTCGGTGACCCTGGACCATTTTCTCCGCGCCAGGAACAATACGACCGGCGTTCAGACAGGGGCCGTGCTGTTCAGCGCCTTCACGCGGACAGGCGGGGTGAATCCCGTCTATAATGAAGCAACCCGGCAGTGTACCAACACTTACTGTCATGGAGCGACGCTGGTCGGCGGCGCCAACAAGTCGCCGCGCTGGAACGAGACGACTTACCTGACAGCGTCTGGTTGCGGCACTTGCCACGGCTTCCCGCCTGCCAATGCTGCCCATGCCGGCTTCACGCCGGGCACCGCCTGCAGAGTCTGCCACCCGCATGTCAATGCGACCAACACCGGCTTTGGCGATCCCCTGAAGCACATAAACGGCGCAATCGATGTCGCGCCCGGAGCGGCGGCGCATGCCTTCCCCTACCCCGGCGCCGTCCATTCGACCGCCGCCGGGACAGCGCCTTTTTCCGGCTGTGTCACCACCGTTTGCCATACCAACGGTAGTGTCGTCGGCCTGTATCCCGTGGCTGCCGGCTCACCCCCCGACTGTCGTGGATGCCACACCAAGGCCGGTCCCGGCAATAGCTGCGGGTCGTGCCATGGTATCGCCAGCGCCAGCGCCTTGACGGCCGGACGGCCTAACGGCACCGCCTTCCCGAATATCGCCGGGCGCCATGCCTCGCCCCACTCCAGCTTTGCCTGTTCCTTCTGTCACGGAGCAAACGGCTCGGGAAATGCGAACCACGGTCCGAGCAACAGAACCGCCCATGACGATGCCAATGTCATCGTCCAGTTCACCGGCGAAGCAGCCGCCATGGCCTTCACCCGGAACGTCCCCGGCAACGGTCACGGCACCTGTTCCGGAAACTGTCATGGTCAAAACCACCAGGGCTTCAACTGGTAGGGATGGTCACTTATGCAGAAACAACCCCGAGATCGAGATAGAAAACGAGACTGAGCACGGAGGGACAGAGGTGAAACAGGGGCAATGACTTCTTGATTGCCGGGCAGCACGGGAGAGGGTCAAGATAATCGGCGTCGCTTGCCTTGACCCTCTTCAGCACCATGAAATCATCCGCTACGATGACCATGAACAGGATTTTGGATGACAAGGGATATAATCCACAAGATACTGCGCCTTGCTTTTTCCCGATTGCTTTGGTAGCTTACACGTAAATTTGGGGATGGAGTTCCCCTGAAAACCGCCCGAACAGGGCTGATGACTCCTACGTGCAGGCTGCTGCAGTGTCGGGGTCGTTAAGACGATTCAAGTACCCGCTGCGAGGCGGGTTTTTTTGTGCCGCATGAATACTTGGGGAGGGTAACAAAGGGTTATGGAACAGATCTATGCCATCGCCAGCTTATGGCTGGGATTAGCCGTAATTTCGGCCGTCATCGCCTATCACCTGCGCATCTCCATCGCCCTGGTCGAAATCTGCGTGGGCATGCTCACGGCTGCAGCGGCGGCCGCTTTCGGCAAAGGCGAGGCGTTGGGCGCCAACCTGGAGTGGCTGCGTTTCTTGGCCTCCTCGGGAGCCGTCTTATTGACCTTTCTGGCCGGAGCTGAACTCGATCCCGCGGTAATGCGGGCGAAGCTGAAAGAAGTTACCGTGGTCGGGCTGATCGGCTTTCTGTCGCCCTTCCTCGGTTGCACGGCCCTGGCCTATTATGGGATAGGTTGGAGTCTGTCAGCCAGTCTGCTGGGCGGCGTAGCCCTTTCCACAACGTCGATGGCCGTCGTTTACTCGGTCATGCTGGAAACCGGCTTCAACAAAACCGAGTTCGGCAAGGGCATCCTGGGGGCCTGCTTCATCAACGATCTGGGAACAGTCATCGTCCTCGGCCTGCTGTTTGCGCCCTTCACCTACAAAACGGCCGTCTTCATCGTCGCCAGTGCCGCCGTCCTGGCCCTTTTGCCCTATGTCACCAAGCTGATCACCAGGACCTATGCCCACCGGACGGCGGCGATCAGAACCAAATGGGTCATGCTCGTTCTTTTTGGCCTGGGCGCCCTGGCCTTTTGGTCCGGCAGCGAAGCGGTACTCCCCGCCTACATCGCGGGGATGCTTTTGGCGGGCAGCGCCGCCCGGGATACATTCTGGCTACGGCGGCTGCGCACTCTAACTGTGGGTTTTCTCACTCCCTTTTACTTCCTGCGCGCCGGGACGCTCGTTTCGCTGGCCGCTTTGCTCGCGGCGCCCCTCATCTTCGCCGTCTTGCTGGCCGGCAAAGTGATCTCGAAGATTTTCGGCCTCTACCCCTTTATCGGGCTGTTCCGGCGCGAACGCAATGAACGCTGGTATTACACCCTGATGATGTCCACGGGATTGACCTTCGGAACAATTTCGGCATTGTACGGATTTTCTCACGGCATTGTTACTCAGGAACAATATTCTTTCCTGGTGGCCGCAGTGATCGCCAGCGCGGTAGTTCCGACAGTTATCGCCGAAATAGCCTTCATGCCAAAACATCTTCTGCCACAACCGGCCCAGCACCCCAAGCAGGCCCCCCGGGAAAACGGCTTGAGCGAAGAAGGATAAAGTGCACTTTTTTCTTTTTATGCTACACTACCAATCATGAAATACCGTCTTTATACGACTTCCGAAACGGCCTGGGACGCCATGCTGGAAGCGATTGATCAGGCCAGTAAATCGATATACATGGAGATGTATATTTTTGCCAATGACACGGTCTTGAGCCATGATTTCATCGGAAAACTTAAGCAAAAAGCGGCCGAAGGCGTCAGCGTGGTTATCGTCGCGGACGCTTTCGGCAGCAGCGCGCTCAGAAAAGAAGCCGCAGGTATAATCAAACAATCCAGCATCGAACTCATTTTCTTCAGCCATTGGCTGCGGCACATCCATCGAAAAATTTTAATTGTCGATGAAAAAACCGCTTTCATCGGCGGAGTCAACATCGGCAAGAGCTACAGGTATTGGAATGATCTGCAACTGCGGCTCAGCGGGAAAATCATCAGGACCTTGCTGAAATCTTTCGCCTATACCTACGCCATGTCTGGCGGTAAGAACCGGAAAATATTGAACTACCGGGAGATAAAATATTCCGGCAAACTGAAGCATTGGTTTCTTGAACACTGGCCCATCAAGAATATCTATACTTTGAAAAGTCTGTACGTGGAAAAAATCAACCAGGCCCGCAAGAGCATCCAGATTGTTACACCCTATTTTACTCCGCCCCGCTGGCTCATTTCCGTTCTCGATAACGCCGTGAGAAGAAATGTCGCTGTGGAAATATTGCTTCCCCGGAAAACCGACTTCCCCCTCTTGGACCGGTTGAATTATCGCTATGCCTATGAGGTCCATCCGCTGGGCGCAAAATTTTTTTTAACCAAGACCATGAACCACGCCAAACTGCTCGTCATAGACGGAGAAGAGGGCCTCATCGGCTCACAAAACATCGACCTGCTTTCGTTTAAAATAAACACCGAGGCGGGAATTTTTTTCAAAGAAAGAAAATTGTTGAAGGAAATTTCAGCAGTCATTGAAAGCTGGAAAAAAGATTCCGTCGAATTCGAGCTGGAACAATACAAAATGAAATTCATTGATTACATAATCCTCGCCCTGATGAAAATATTTCGCCCGATACTTTAACTAAAATACCCGCTTACAGGCTTATCGCATGACACCTCTTCACTTCCGGCATTTTGGGGATCGGTTTCACATTGACAAAGAAGATGGCTTGTTCCATACTCCCATCGTCAAAGAGCAATACCTTATCAAAGATAGCAGGAGGATAAAGATGAAAAGAATCGCGATATTGTCCCTCGCAGTGCTCTTCTGTGTCGCGTTTTCGTCCCCGGTGGCGGCGGCGGACCGGTATGACCGGTACGAACGGTATCCTGCCGGCGGACCCCCACCGCGGGGCACGGCCGCACCACCTCCCCAGCACGCCGTATATGGGCAGCAGTACTTTTTCGGGCATATCGGCCTGTTCGAACCGAACGACAGGAGGGGCGATTTGAGCGGCTACGACACAGGCGGCAGCTTCGACATCGGAATCGGGTCGCGCATCTCTCCGCTTCTCGCCGTCGAGGGCTCGTTCGGTGGTTTCTCGGCGGAAAGGGGGCCGGATAAAGTGACCGTGGTACCGCTGACGTTCGGGATGCGGCTGATCATCCCCCATCCGGTCATCGAGCCGTATTTGGGCGGGGGATTGGGGCTCTATTTCGCCGACCTCAAGGAAGTGGCGGCGGTGGGATTCAGCGGGATCAACGACAGCGACACGACGTTCGGCGGCTACGGCTCGCTAGGCGTGGACGCTTGGCTGAGTCCACGCCTAGCCTTGAACTTCGAGGGGAAATATCATTGGGCGAAGCCAACCTTCACGTCGGCGGCCGGCACCCCGTTTGACGTAAAGGTCGACGGCTGGACGGTCGGCATGGGGGTCCGGATATCGTTCTGACCCGCAGCGTTCGTACGAGGGGCCCGGATCTGAAGTATTCAGCCCGAGTTGCGGTTTGACAGCACCTTCGCCTTCCCTCTCGTGATACCGGGAGAGAAGGCGTTATTCATTCGTCTTGCGTCTGTCACCCTTCCCACTCCGTTATCACGCTCTTATCCATGTGGGTCGATTCCAGGGCCTTACCACTCTTCAATTGTCTTGCCGGCCACTGCCAGACTGATACCGCTCCCAAGAGGCAGATGCCGATGATACCGGTCTTTAGACCGGGATAGATCAGCATCAAGGCCGCCGTTGCCAGCAATATCCTCTGCACCCAGTTGGCCGACGCCAACAGGAATCCTTCCACGGCGGCCCCCAGGCAAACTACACCGATCAGGCTCGGGATCACCGCCAGCATTATTTCCCAGATTTGTCCTTCCAGGAGCAGTACGGGTTCGTAGACAAACATGAACGGTATAATGAGGATGATGATGCCCAGCCGCATTGCCTGGTAACCGGTCTTCCAAATGGGGGCCCCGGCCATGCCGGCAGCAATAATCGCCGCCGGGGCTACCGGCGGCGTAATCATGGATACCATGCCAAAATAAAATACAAACAGATGCGCAGCAATCGGCTTAACGCCGAGTTGGGTGAGCGCCGGGGCAACCATGGTCGCAAGCAGGATATAACAGGGCGTCGTGGGCATGCCCATACCCAAAATGTAGGATGCCCCTGCTGCCAGTACCAGCAGAGGGGCCAGATGGCCGCCGGAAAGTGTGACCAGGCCATTGGCCAGGCTTAACCCCATTCCCGTCATGGAGAGTGACCCCATGATCACCCCGATCAAGGCACAGGTGATAACTATATCCAACATCCCCTGCACCGTTGATTCGAAGGCCGCTAACACCTGCCCCAGTTTCAACCGGGTCTCCTTCCGGAAAAAGCTGACCACGATCAGGGCCGCGGTTGCATAGAGAGCGGAAACCTCGGCCGAGTAATTGGCGACACCAAGATAATAAACCAGCACGCCCAGGGGCAAGAAATGCCACCAGCCCCGTTTCAATACCGATTTGATGGTCGGCAGGCTTTGACGAGGCATGCCTGTGAGCCCGGTCTTCACTGCCTCTAAGTGCACCATGACATAGAGTCCCATATAATAGAGAATCGCCGGTAAGGCAGCGGCGATGCAAACCTTGGCATAGGAAATGCCCAAAAAATCAGCCATGATAAAGGCCGCTGCCCCCATGACCGGTGGCATGAGCTGACCGCCGGTTGAACCTACCGCCTCGATTGCACCGGCATAGTACGGCTTATAGCCGGCCTTCTTCATGAGGGGAATCGTGACGGAACCGATAGCGGCAACATTGGCCACGGCACTGCCGGAAATCATGCCAAAGAAGCCGCTGGCAATAATCGCCGCTTTGGCCGGACCGCCTTTCATCGATCCGACAAGGGCAAAGGCAAAATCGGTAAAGGTGTTGCCGGCTTTGGTCACCCGAAGAAAGGCGGCAAAGAGGATAAAAGAAAAAATAATGACCAGGACAATGGTCAAGAGCGATCCAAAAACGCCGTCCTGGCTCAGGTACATAACCCCCAACACCCGGTCCAGAGAATAGCCCCGGCCTGTGAGAATGCCGGGGAAATAGTTGCAGTACAAGGCATAGAGAAAGAAAAAAACGGCAATCAGCGGAATGGCCATGCCGACCATGCGCCGTGCCGCTTCAATCAGGAGCAGGATCGTCACAACGGCCAGCACCTCTTCGGCCCTATTGGCCCAGGGCGGATGGTCCAGGATAGTTGCGGAGTTGACAAAAATATAGCCGCATACGACCAGGCTTGCCAGGATGAGCGGTATTTCGTACCATGGCAGCCTGTCTCTGGGCGCCTTTTCGGTCGCCGGAACCACCAGGAAGGTATATGCTAACAGCAGTCCCAAGATCGACGACCGGAAACCGAAAGGATACAGGAAAATCTTTTCTGTCGAAAGATACCCAAGAATATAAAGAATTTCGTAAACAATGTAGCCCACGCCGAGCAGGGCGATGATCTGGGCCGGGACCCCTTTAAATTGCCTATATCTCGACACTTCGGCTTTTTCCTGCCTGACGGATGCCGGTTCACCCATGGTATTCCCCCTCCACTGCGCTGCTATTTGCCGGCGGCCAGATTCCGCTCCTGGATTTTATCAAGCTCCGGAGTCCAGAGCCCTTTCTCCTTATAAAATTTGATCGCTCCCGAGTGAAATGGCACTGTGGGTGTCTTGGTCGCGTTGGCCAGGCTCCATTCTTTGGCCAGGGGATGCACGGCGTGCAGCTCATCCAGGTGGCCGTAAATGGTGGTTAGCACTTTGTAGACCAGGTCGGCGCTCAGGTCTTGCCGGACGACGAGAACCGCCCGCCAGGCAATGACGGGAACGGCTTCCGGAAAACCGTACATGCCTTTGGGGACCGCGCCGGAGTATATGCCCGGCACTTTTTTCCCCACGTATTCCGCCCCCTCTTTCGGGACCGGAATCGCCACGATGCCGACGGATCTCTTCAACTCCTCAATATGCGGGCCGGCGGCAAATTGATAGGCATCAATCCGCCCCTCAATGAGAGCCGCGGTGCACTCGGCAGGGCTTCCAATCTCCAGCTTCCGGTATTTGCCCTCCAGTTTGGCATAGTCGTCAACGAGATACTTGGCTGTCCCCGTGGTCGTAGGAGAACCGGGAGGAGTGACGAGGACGATCCTTTTGCCGGCGAAATCCTTGATGGTCTTTATGCCGGTGCCGGGTTTCGTCCATAAACCCATCAAGGTTTCATTGCCGGCGGCGAGCAAGCGGAATTTCGTCAATTTCCCCGGCCCCACCTTGAATAAACCCTCGCCCCGGTACATCCCGCCGGTGTCGACGGCATTGTCCATGGCCAGATCAATCTCCCCTCTCTCCATCAGAGGGCCCCACTGTTTGGTGCTGGTCAGTGGTTCGACACGCATCTGCAGGCCGGCATGCTTGGTAAGTATGGACGCCATCCCGGCGGAAATGTAGTAGTTGGTTCCCCCCATTGGCTTGGAGGCAAAGGAAATAACCTCGGCGGCTGTGACCGGCACTGCCCCCAGGACGATGGCCATGACCATGGTTACCGTTATGGTGAATATACGCACTAACCGTTCCATATGCTTTCTCCTTATGCTGAATGTTAAATTAACAATCGGTATTAGCCCTATTTCTTTATGGATTCCGCAAGTTTTCCTGCCGATTATAGCGCGAGAACAGACAAAGGCATATTGGACTTTGGTCTAACAAGGAATGATTATCTCTCGCTCTTCTTCGCTTTGAGTAACTCTTGAAGGAAGTTTGGCTGCCACAAAGGCCGTGGCGGCTACGTTGGCGTTAAAGTCTCGTCTCCCTGATAGATAGGATCAACAAAAGCCAGGTGGTGGACGGAACCTGTCCATTCTTTGTATTGCTTTTCGTGACAGCCGCCGCAGATGTCTGGCGGTGTAAATTCGGTTTTGGACTTTTCCCATTTGACGAAGGAGGGATAATTTGTATCCTCCGGCTGCCCAAGGCGCCACCTCGCTGGTATGCCCCGTTTACCTCAAAAAGAGCGGTTTCAGAGCCATCTTCTCCCATCCCGAATAGCCGCGCGCCTTGAGCCACAGGGTGCTGTCGCCCGGCGCCGCCACGATCTGGTAGTACGTCTCCAGGGGGCTGTCGTCGGGGAAGGTGGGCCCCCCGTTCGGGATCGTCGTATCGAATATCTGCATCATCCGCGCGGTGTCGATCGCCCCCTTGTACTGGGCACCCCGGGCGAGGAGGTTGGCGAGCCGTTCCTTGCTGAAGCCTCCCGCCAGACCGTCGGGAATCGCGGGCAGACCGGTCCAGGCGGGGTCGATGTAGTGGTTGGCGGAGGCCAGGAGGCCGCTTGCCGTCCGCTGTTTCACTCCGTAGGTGGCCCACTCGTAGACGGATGCGGAAGTGGCAAAATCAAGCCGGCTTTCGACCGCGGTGTTGATGATGAGCCCCATGCTGGGGGAAACGGACCGGAACGACGCGTCAAGCTCCCTGGCGTTGGAGGAGTCGAGCAGGAAGGAGAAGAGCCGGAATTCGGCGGGCGTCCGGTCAGCGTAGGTAAGTGGATCGGACATCTGGCCATTCTGGAGATCGAGAAAGATCCCCTTGCTGTTCATCCCCGTCTGCAGGGAGATCGAGCCGGCATAGTTGATGTCCACCACGCTGTTTTGCGGGGAGGGCGGATTGTAGACCACGGCGGTCAGGAACCGGCCGAACCCAGCGAAGGGACCTCTCGCCGTGTCCCAGTTCCTGCCGACGACCAGCGGCCCCCGCCCGTATAGTCGCCCCAGGCGTTCATGCTCGAGCAGCCGAAGAGCCCGCCCATGAGCGCCGCGACACTCCGCTGTTTTTCATTGGACATACCGGACGTCTCGGCCATGCCGTCGATCAGCTGCCGCGCGTAGGGGAACTGCAAGTTGTAGCCGAACTGCCCGAGCAGCCTCAGGTCCTCGGCAGTTGACCCTTGGCTTGCCGCAAGGTAGGCAGCCGCCAGGTCGTAGAATTCGCCCATCTGGGTCTTCAGCAGGGCGCCGTACTGCCTGCCCATCTGCCGCCAGTTGCCGTTGAGGGCAAGCACGTTGAAGGTGCCCGAGCCGCCGGCGCCCGTCGTCTGAAAGAGCGTACCGCCCTCGAAGGTATTGGCAGTCCTGAGGGTACGCCGGTACCGGAAACCCCAGAACTCGATCTCTTCCTCGCCGGCGACGGTCACCACCCGGACACTCTCGCCCTTGTTGCGGCCGATGCCCCCGGTGATGGCGAGCGTATCGGTGAGAGGCTTGATCGGGATGTCGCCCCGGAGGGTCCCCTTGAGGCGCAGGAGACCATCGGCGCCAACTTCGAGCGTCATGGTGTTCGTGCCTGGCCAGAGCGCGCTGCCCGGGTTGATGTTCACGGCGGCGTAGGCGCCCTGGCGCGCCGTCCAGGCGGCCGGAAGGTTACCCTGTTCATACCGTTCCATGTAAAGAAATTCCTCGCCCTCATAGCGCACCGAGATGACGGAGCGGCCAGCGACGCTCTGGAACTTGAACTGCACCCGCTGGCTGTCGGGACCTGTCCCCGGGTAGGAAAAATACCCGTTTTGCCGGAAAATCCAAATGTCTGGTTGCCCCTGGACACGGAGCCCCCCCGTCACTGCCTCGATCGTCATGGTGCCAAAATTCATCCCGGAGATGTCCTTGACGTAAACGCCGGCCATAAATGGGATAAAGACGATAATTACTTCTCTTTATCCTGGTTTACCGATCTCCTTGACACTTCCCCGCGCCTTGATCTCGCCGTCGGCCATGAGTACCCCGGAAGTGGCAATTCTACGGGCAAAAAGGACATCATG
>Ga0082335_1006988_pt1 | contig 14026 bp, 9 predicted proteins | sample Subgrocontami58m_FD_72375 | JGI IMG/M metagenome (GOLD analysis project Ga0082335, IMG submission 72375) | Subsurface groundwater microbial communities from S. Glens Falls, New York, USA - GMW37 contaminated, 5.8 m (SPADES assembly) (version 2) ...
AGCTATCGAAGGGAAAGCGTATGAAGAAGTTCGTTGTGTTCTGTTTTGCATTGTTGGTTGTTCAGGGTCAATCATTCGCCCAATCATTCTTCTCTCTCCAGTGGGAAGTTGCGGAGCCGACCGAATCATTTCGTGATGCTGCTGGAACAGGTTTCGGCCTCAAGGGTACGTATATGCATTTCATCACCTCACGTATGGCTCTTACAGGTTCCGCCGGTTATGTGAAGTGGGGACCTCGCGTCGACTTTCCTCCGAACAACGAGTACAAGTTCGTTTCAATTCCCGTTCAGATAGGGACTAAGTTCCTCCTCTCAAAAAGTGTTATCGCGCCTTACGTGGGCATTTCTGTTGGAATGGATTATCTCCGAACACGCGGCATCGCGGCGAATTCAACCACATATTCTGATAAGAGTGAATTGAAGTTTGGATTCTCGACCCAGGTCGGCGTTGGAATTTACCTTGTCGGACCACTCGGTGTGAATCTCACCGGCTCGTACAACGTCATCCACACAGCCAGCTCGCCGTCGAAGTATTTTGGCTTAAATGCAGGTTTGGCGGTTGGATTCTAAGATTTCTCCACATTAAGTTCTTTTCGGCCACATTCTTTTTCACCTCGCTTTTTCGTACATTATTCTACGGAAAGATGTATCTCCGTATGAATTCTCCCCTGTTCTAAATCCGTTTGATACACGAATGATTACGCGCTACACTCGCCCGGCAATGGGCAAAATCTGGGAAGACGAAAACAAGTTTAAGATTTGGTTGGAAATTGAATTGCTCGCTTGCGAAGCACAAGCAGAGCTGGGCGTTATCCCGAAAGATGCTGTTCGAGTGATGCGAGAGAAGGCATCGTTCAGCGTTGCGCGGATTGACGAGATAGAGCGGGAAGTGAAGCATGACGTGATTGCATTTCTCACGAACGTAGCCGAGTATGTCGGACCTGAAGCGCGGTTTATGCATCTCGGCATGACGTCGTCGGATGTTCTCGACTCGTGTCTTGCTGTGCAAATGGTGCAGTCGGGTGAGTTGTTGCTGGATGATTTGAAGAAGTTGGAGGCTGTACTTGCGCGGCGGGCAAAGGAATTCAAGTACACAATCATGGTCGGCAGAACGCACGGTATTCACGCTGAGCCGACGACGTTCGGTCTGAAGCTCGCGCTTTGGTATGACGAGACGAGAAGAAACATCGCACGACTTCAATCTGCAATGGAGAGAATTTCCGTTGGTCAGATTTCCGGTGCTGTAGGAACGTTCGAGCATCTCAGCCCGAAAGTTGAAGAGTATGTTTGCGAAAAACTCGGATTGAAGCCTGCACCAGTTTCGACGCAAATTCTTCAGCGGGATAGACATGCGGAGTTTATGTCTGTTCTTGCCGTGATTGGCAGTTCGCTCGAAAAGTTTGCGACGGAGATTCGTCATCTCCAAAAAACTGAAGTGCTTGAAGCTGAAGAATATTTCTCGAAGGGGCAGAAGGGTTCATCAGCGATGCCGCATAAGCGCAACCCGATTACATGCGAGCGGATCGCCGGGCTTTCGAGAGTGCTTCGGGGGAATGCAATGGCCGCGATGGAGAATGTTGCGCTCTGGCATGAACGGGATATTACGCATTCGTCTGTTGAGCGGGTTATCATTCCGGATAGTTGCATTCTTCTCGATTACATGCTCAACATCATGACGGATGTCCTGGACAAGTTGTTGGTGTATCCAGACAATATGATGAAGAATTTAGAACGAACACACGGGTTGATTTTTTCTCAGTCGGTGTTGCTTGCATTGACGAAGAAAGAAATGAAACGCGAGGATGCGTACAGCATCGTTCAATCATCGGCAATGGAAGTGTGGCAGACGGGAAAGGACTTCAAAGACCTGTTGCTCGCCAATGCTGAAATCGTGCGAGTGCTTGGCAAAGAGACGATTGAAGAGTTGTTTGATTTGAAGAAGAGTATTCGAAACGTTGATTACATATTTGGACGAGTTGGTCTTTCATAATCAGGAAGGATGTACCGATGAGTACAACCATACGGGCAACGATAAACAGCAAGATAGCAAAGCGTCTTGCTAAGGCTTCTAAGGAGCAAGATAAGTCAAAGTCACAGTTGATTGAATGGGCGCTTGAACAATTTTTGCCGGACCCTGATGAGGGTCTTGAGCTTCGGCCGGAAGTGGTAAAGCGCCTGCAAAAGCCTCTGAACAAACGACGCTTCATAAGCGAGGATGAATTCTGGTCAAAGGTTCTAGAAGCACGGTCGAAAACCCATGAAAAAAAAATTAACCGCAGAGACCGCCGAGAAAAGAATCGGAATAAAAAATAAGGGATCCTTTCTCCGCGATCTCTCCGTTCTCTGCGGTTCAGGCTTTTCAACTGCGCTTCTAGCGAAACGATGACCAGGTATCGAGTCATCTTCGACGACAAAGTTGATGACGACATAGGCGCAACTGTTCTTGCTGATATAAGAGGGAAGATTGACTGGATTGCTCTGGATGCAAAAGAGATTCGTCATCAGGCACTGAAAGGGAATCGTTACAAGGGAAAGTACAAACTTCGAGTCAGCGACTTCAGAGTTGTTTATTCGATTTCACATCGTGAAGAGCTGATTCGAATCGAAGAGATTGCACATCGGAGCAAGATTTACAAAGAACGATAAACACAAAAGGAAATTCCATGGCAAAGACCATAACAGCAAGGGTGAACGATAGAATTGCGAGGCGACTCGCAAGAGTTTCAAAGGAAGAAGACAAATCGAAATCTCGACTCGTAGAAATGGCACTTGAGGAATTTCTATTCGATCCAGACGAAGGATTGGAGCTACGACCCGAAGTTGCAAAGCGTCTAAAAAAACCTGTTGACAAGAAGCGACTCATCAGCCACGAAGAATTCTGGTCGAGAATCCTCAAGTGAGCGGTTACGCTATCAAGTATGAGGGTTCTGTTGAAGAACAAACCAAAGGAATCGACAAGACTATACTTGGTAGGATTCAACGCAAAATTGAGGAGGTGGCTTTACATGCAAATGTTATTCGACACCAAGCCCTCAAAGGAAAAGAGTATAAGCATCATTACAAACTGCGAGTAAGTGACTTTCGCGTAGTCTATCTCGTCTCCCATTCTGAACGCCTGATAACGGTTAGAGAGATTGCACATCGAAGCAAGATTTACAAAGAACGATAAACACAGAGAAAGACAACATGGCAAAGAAATTCAAAAACTTCATTAACGGAAAATGGGTTGAAGCAAAGTCAGGTCAAACATTTGAAAACAGGAATCCTGCAAACTGGGGTGACGTGCTTGGTGTCTTTCCAAAGTCCGGGAAAGAAGATGTTGACGAGGCAGTAAAGGCTGCACGCAAAGCATTTGAGTCATGGCGCCTCTTACCTGCGCCGAAGCGGGGCGATATTCTCCGCAAAGTCGGCGACATCATGGTCGCACGAAAGGAAGAACTTGCCAGGCAAATGACACAAGAGATGGGAAAAGTTCTCGCTGAAACTCGCGGTGATGTGCAAGAGGGAATTGACACTGCGTACTACGCAGGAACCGAAGGTCGCAGACTTTTCGGTCGCACGGTTCCGTCCGAATTACCCGACAAATTCAATATGGCAATTCGTGTTCCTGTTGGTGTTGCCGGAATTGTCACGCCGTGGAATTTCCCCATGGCAATCCCGACATGGAAGATTTTCCCCGCGTTGCTTTGCGGCAACACTATTGTGTTCAAACCGGCGTCGGACACTCCAGCGTCCGCAACATCGCTTGTTGAAATTCTTCTCGAAGCCGGCGTGCCTGAAGGGGTCATCAATATTGTGCATGGTGGTGGCGGCGAAGTCGGTATGGCAATCGTCAGTCATCCTGATGTTGACCTTATCAGCTTCACCGGTTCAACGGGAGTCGGAAAGAAAATCTCTGAAGTTGCAAGTCAAACGCTGAAGCGAGTATCGCTCGAGCTTGGCGGCAAGAATGCTCAGCTTGTTATGCCGGATGCTGACATGGACCTAGCTCTTGATGGCGTTCTGTGGGGCGCATTCGGAACGACTGGCCAGCGCTGCACAGCAACAAGCAGGTTGATTCTTCACGAGAAGATTCACGATGACTTCTTGCAGATGCTCGTCAAGCGAGTCGAGAAGCTGAAGCTTGGCGACGGCTTAAAGAGAGATGTGGACGTTGGCCCGTGTGTCAATGAGGGTCAGCGTAAGACTGTTCAGTCGTATGTTGACATCGGATTGCGGGAAGGTGCAGAGCTTGTCGCCGGGGGCGAGATTCCGAAAGACGCAAGCTTGAAGAAAGGCTGGTTTTACAAGCCGACCGTGTTCAGCAACGTGAAGCCTGAACATCGTATTGCGAAGGAAGAAATCTTCGGTCCTGTTCTTTCCGTCATAAAGACAACGTCGCTTGATGAAGGCGTTAAGATTATGAATGACACGGTATATGGTTTATCCTCGTCAGTCTATACGAGAGATGTGAACGGCGCATTTCGTGCGATTCGCGATATTAGAGCGGGTATCACGTACATCAACGCGCCGACAATCGGAGCTGAAGCCCACATGCCGTTCGGCGGTGTGAAGCAAACAGGCAACGGTCACCGCGAAGGCGGCTGGGCTGTGTATGATTTCTTCTCGGAATGGAAGACCGTGTACATAGATTACAGCGGCGGGTTGCAGCGCGCACAAATTGATAACTACTAAAGTGTATCTTGTTTCCTAACGCGGCAGAGACGCAATGAAAGAATTCACCACGAATGAACACGGAAACATACACGGATTTGCGCGAATAGCGCTTAGAACTTCAGAAACATCCGTGTGCATTCGTGTTCTTTTCGCGTCATTCGTGGTGAATAGAATCCGTGCTTTGTCTGTGAAGATGCAATTGTAACGTACTAAGTGAGCGATTCAGCGAATCGCTCTACAAAAAATACTATGCGAATTCACGAAGCCATACTGATGTGTTTATACGAGCATAACGAATTCTTCTGACTGAAGATGATGTGCCGTCTTGCCGACGGTATGTAGTTGTTCACTGGCGTTGCGTGAGATGAAGGGCTTTATTGTTTTCGTTAAAGCCCTCAAAGTCCCTCTCCCTTTGGGAGAGGGATTTTCCCGAAGGGATTCCTTCGGAAAGGGTGAGGGGTTTGACAAAAGAAAAAACTTTCCTTGTTCAACGTCAGTCATTCTTTCTACTCACATCATTCTAGAAAAAGGAGAATTACTATGTCATTAGAAATTATGACGCCGACGAGAACCCATGTTCCAGCGGAACGCGTGTTGCCCACGCTTGCCAAGCACATGCTGGTTGATGGGTTCGATATTGTTGTTGATCTGAAAAAGAGCCAAGGCTCGTTCATTATCGATGCAAAGGATGGCAAACGCTACCTCGACTTCTTCACGTTCGTTGCATCGTCGCCGGTTGGTATGAACCATCCGAAGATGACAACTCCGGAGTTTCTGGAGAAGCTCGCCTACGTTGCGGTCAACAAGCCGTCGAACTCGGACATCTACACTGCCGAGCAAGCAGACTTCCTTGAGACGTTCGAGCGTGTTGCGATTCCGTCATATCTACCGTATGCGTTCTTTATCGAAGGCGGCGCACTCGGAATCGAGAATGCACTGAAGGCGGCGTTCGATTGGAAGGTTCGGAAGAACTTTGCAAAAGGGTACAAAGAAGAACGGGGAACGCAAGTCATTCATTTCAAACAGTGCTTCCACGGTCGCACGGGTTACACACTCTCAATGACGAATACCGATCCGGTGAAGACGGATTTGTACCCGAAGTTCAACTGGCCCCGCGTACTGAATCCGAAGATCACGTTCCCTCTAAACGAAGAGAATCTTGCGCGGGTGATTCGTGAAGAGGAGATTGCCGTCAATCAGATTAAGGAAGCGTTCCGCAGCAACAACGATGATATTGCTGCCATCATCATTGAGACTGTGCAAGGCGAAGGGGGCGACAACCACTTCCGCGGCGAATTCCTCAGGGCGCTCCGCCGGCTTGCTGATGAGAACGACGCGATGTTCATTATTGACGAAGTGCAAACAGGCATCGGTTTAACGGGCAAGATGTGGGGGCATCAACATTTTGTCGAGCCGGATATGATCGCGTTCGGCAAGAAGATGCAGGTCTGCGGTTTTCTCTGCAGCAAACGGATTGATGAAGTGCAAGAGAATGTCTTCAAGGTTCCGAGCAGAATCAATTCAACGTGGGGCGGCAATCTTGTGGACATGGTGCGCGCACAGCGCTATCTCGAGATCATCGAGGAAGAGAATCTCGTCGAGAACGCTCGCGTCATGGGCTCGCATCTCGTTAAAGAGCTGGAGAATCTTGCCGCAGAATTCCCTTCTGTTGTGTCGAATGCTCGCGGTCTTGGCATGTACGCTGCATTTGATGTTGTAACTCCGGAAGTCAGAACAAAAATTCGGAATCTCTGTATGCAGAAAGGATTGATCATTTTACCGAGCGGCGAGCGCTCAATTCGCTTCCGTCCGCCGTTAACGGTAAGCAGGGAAGAGCTTGATCTCGGACTTTCAATCATCAGGTCTGCAATCAAGGAATCATAACAAGTCATTGGTATGGAAACAGAAAAGCCTCGGAGAATTCCTCTGAGGCTTTTTCATACGAGCAAGGAATGCCGCTCGTTCACCAAATGGCACTATCTAAGCAACAGCATCCTTTTCGTCAGCGTGGCGCCGGACGTTGTCAGTCTGTAGAAATACACGCCGCTTGACAAGCCAGCTGCGTTGAATGTTGTCTCGTAATTTCCCGTCTTCATCTCTTCATTCACCAATGTCGCCACTTCTCTTCCCAACACATCGAACACCTTCAGCGTCATGTGACTGACCTCTGATCTCTGACCTCTGACTTCTCCGTAAGGAGTCCTTTGGACTGATATCTGAAATCTGATCTCTGTCGTTGGATTGAACGGATTCGGATAATTCTGTTCGAGCGCAAACGATGTGGGAGTTTGCACTCTATCGCCGACTGCCGTGGGCAATGGTCTCACGACTTGCACTGCGTCAACACCGATGAAATCCCCGCTTCCGCTTGTGGGCAGCACGTTGTAGAGAAGATACCGGAATGCAACACGGACAGTTGAGTTTGTGGGGACGCGGCCCGTGAGCCGATACGCCTTTCTCGTCCAACCGGACTTCGGCACAGCGAAATAGTCGAGCAGCGTTGTGAAGCTCGATGTATCTGTTCCGCCTGTTGAGAGAAGAATCATCAACGAATCGGGAAAGTTGATGGCTGGAGGAGGATTATTCATGGAACGAGCCCAGAAGACGAGTGAATCAACTCGCCCCACTTGTCCAACGCCCGTTATCGGTGGGGAGATCAGATAATCGTCAAGGTAGCCGCTGTTTGCCCGCTGGAAATTGTTTGCAGCGAAGCCGCTCCCTTCAAACGGAACAAATGCCGACGTGTCTGCACCGCGGAACCAGGGCGCGAGCGCACCGCCGTCCCGGTTGATGACAACCCAATTCGGCGGAGGAAACGCTGAACCGTTGAAAGATTCATAAAAGACTGTTGCGGTGTCGAGAACTTGAAACGTGAGCCTCGTTGTATCGTTCGTTCGCGTAGAGTCGGTGGAAAGCACTGTCCAGGCAGTGAGAGAATGCACACCGGCGACGGGCGTTGACCACGTGAGTGTTAGTGTATCTCGTCCGATGCGAGCGGCGATTGGTCGTCCGGCAACAGGAGTTTGTTGTTGCAAGTCGATTCGCCAAGAAACGCTATACGAGTTTTCCGTGAACGTCCCGTAGTTCCGTATGATTGCACCGATATTTAAAGGAGAATCTGCGCCCACGCGAATTATAGACGGAGAGATGTCCTCAGTGCGTTCGGATTTTCCTGAAACAATTCTTGATGAAGTTGCCTCAGAGCGTGGTGAGGGAGATTGTTGTGCTTGAAGTTGCGGTCCATTGAACAACAACCCGTTTGTTCCAATGTCGTGAAATGAGGAATCGGCGACTCGAAATTCATCCACGAAGATATTGTTGCCGTACTTGCTCACGCCGCGCAAGCTCAGGAAAAGACGATTTGCCCCGCGGTAGGGATACAACGAGATGACCTCTTTGATCCACCGGTTCTCCGTGCGGGGTCTTCGAACGCCTGCAAGAGTTGTCCAGGGTCCGCTTACACTATCCGTTGTTGACGCTTCTACATAGAGTGAGTCGAACGCACTCAGATACTCGTCATCATGATACATCCAGAATGTGAGGAACGGATCGGTCGAGGATGAAAGATTGATTACCGGCGTTGTTAGCCGCGCTTGCTCGCCAACTGCTGCATCGAATGAATTGAACTTTGCCTGACCTGTTCCGGCATATGGAGGAACGGTCGGGTTCGATCCCGTGCCGACAAGACTCCATGAAGCCTGCACTCCTGAAAGGCGAACTTGATTCCAACCGACAGGTATCCCGGTTCCGTTAAATCCTTCGTGAATGTAAACGGCTTCAGGGGTTGCGCCATGCGCCGGGTATCCCGGCACGAGAGCGAGGAACACGATGAGAAATCTTGTTGGCTTCATGGCAATATCTGTGTTGTAGAATGAAGAAGGGGAATAGCTTGGCAACAATATATCAAAATGCTACAAGAACAAAAAGGCCAGGTGATAGGCTCCACCTCACAAGGCTTTTTAGGCAAGGGTGGAGTCCATCTCAAATAAGGAAGATGACCGTCACCTCGCTGCGTATTCCAAGGCAGGTGACGGTCATCTGCATGCTACAAAAACAAAAAGGCTCTGCCCAACATTGTTGGACAGAGCCAAACAACAACGGTAGAGACGTAGCACTGTCGAAGATCCGCCTTTGGCGGGCTACGTCTCTACGCAAGAAGAAATTACTTCAACAATAGCATCTTCTTCAAGCTGGTAAATCGGGCGCCGCCGTTGACAGGTGTTGCTTCGATGCGATAGAAATACACGCCCGTTGCAACTTGTGAGCCTGCCTGGTTGTGACCGTTCCACACTGCATTGTAGAAGCCTGCGCTTTGCACTTCATTCGTCAACTCGGCAACTCGCTGTCCGAGCAGGTTGTAGATGCTCAGGCTTACGTTTGCCGCTTCCGGCAACGCATAGCGAATTGTTGTCGACGGGTTGAACGGGTTCGGGTAGTTCTGAGCCAGATCAAACGACTCTGGAATTCCCGCTGCGACATCCTTCACGCTGGTAGGGATAAGTATGTTCCCTAAGCGTTGTACCCAGAAGCGTTGTGCGGTACGAGCAGCATTGACGCAGTTCTGCAGCGACGTGCCGCCCACCATAGCGACGCCTACCCGCTTCGTTGCTCCTGCTGCTACACTGTAAGGTCCTAGTCCGAATACTTGCGCATGATCTTGCGCTGTTCCTCCGTCACCGTTCGGGTTGGTTGCGCGATTGGAAATCATGTATCGCCATTTATCGCCATTGGTCATACGCGGTGGATAAACTTCACTACTCGAAATGGCAATACGGCGGCCACGGAAGTGAGCTTCGTTTAACGGTACCACACCCATCCAACTGTTGGGCGCAGTCCCTTGATGCAACTCCAACAAATCAAAGGCAAACGGGTTGCCACTGTTCACACCTGGAATTGTGTTGGTGGAATCAAGAACAACGCTGCCTCGATCTTCTCCGGTACCCGGGACCACATCCCAATCGAAAAAGCCGCCGGCATACATGGAGGTCCATGCTGTGGCTGACGTGTTGACGAGATCAAGCTCCACAATCAAGAAGTTGTTGATTCCCGCGCTATCCCAGCTTACTGTTCGCTGGTTCACTCGAACCCTAAAGGGTGTTTCTGCAAGTGAATCAGTGTATGCCGTTGTGATCACTCGCCGTATGCCGGAGGATGCCGATGAATCCAGATTGCTGAGGAATTTGAAATCCGCGTCAAACACTTGAGCTGCAGTCCGCGCACCGTCGGAGACGCGCGTGGAATCAAGCCCAACCATGATAGCGCCTTCGAACAAGCGCTGTCCCAGAGAGGTCACCGGGTTGAACATGAAGCCGTTGCCCGGACCTGTTCCCACGAACGCGTTCAACGAGCCAATGTTGCCTTCGTTCGTTACGCTTACGCGCATCGCGGATGTTACGTGGTCGGTCCATGCTTCGGTCGCCGGGGGTGCTCCAACGGGTGCCCCCACCACTTCAAACGGGAAGTCCTGTGCAGAGTCAGGGGCTGTAGTCGGGTTTCCTGCGTCAATCGCGTTGATCCATCCAGCCGCATTGTTTGCCGTCCGCTGACGTCCATTCCATGCAGCGTCGCCTCGTCGTCCAACGACTGTTACTAAAGGAGCAAAGTGCGCTCCACTTGCAGTGATCTGCGTTTGCCAATCGAGCCAATAGGTTCCGGCTCCAATGGTGGTTCCAACAACCAATGTGTTTCTCCAGATCGGACGAGTCGTTCCAGGTACAGTACCGGGCACAGGATACTTCGTGTTGAAGACACGATAGAGTGCCGAGTTAATTGATCCACCAAGCCGGTTTGTTGTTGTGTCGCCGAAGACCACAGTGTTAGCCAATGTATCCGGCACACCATTCCATATTCTCAAGTTCGCAGAGATAAATGGACTTGTAACACCGGAGTTGCCTGTCTGATAGGCGTATGTGTAGATGCTATCAATCCTCCACTGTTGACCTGCCGGAACTGTGAAGTTGTCTGCAAGTCGGAAGCGTGTCGTTGTTGTGATACCGCCGGAAAATCCCGCTACGGTATTGGATTGAGTTGTATCACCCGACGGGTTCTGGACTTCACTCCAGTTCGTTCCCGCGGGAGCGATGACACCGCTCTTGGTGATTGGTCCGGTTGAGAGACCACCATTGTTGTAGAGAATGTTTACCGTGGGGAAGATGGTGAAATTGACCGATGCCGTATCGTTGGTGCGGGTGACGTCCGTTCCCAACAATGTCCATGCACGTACGGTGTGCGAGCCAACAGCGGCAGTATTCCATTGGAAGTTGAACGTGTCACTGCCGGCAATAGCGAGGATACGAGTGTTATTGAGCGTAGCTTGCACAACGCCATCCGCATCCCAGCGAACTTGATATGTTGTTTCCGGGAACGAGCCGTAGTTTTGGACTATGGCGCGGAATCGCGCGGTATCTGCCATAGCAGATGTGACAACGATGCCTCCGCCACCAGAGCTAAGAGGAATATCAATTATCCCATCGGTGTCGCTCGCGTTAGAAACTGTCTCTTCTACGCGATTGTCCGCATTCGAGCGCTCAACTGTTCTCTCAATTGTTTGAACAACGTGAGCAGGCGTTTCCCTTGGAGATGGCTGTGATGATACTGGTCCATCATTTGCCGCGGTGCGGACCAGCGATGAAACGCCGATATCGTGCACGTTAAACGCCGGCGCGTTGAACTCATCCACGCCGGGATCTGGTGTTGTTGTGCTGCGCAACTGCGCTTTTGCATCTGTTGTGATTCCGGCGATTGGTGTTCCGATATTATTCACTGGCGTCGCAATGAGCGTATCAATGCGGAGATCCGTTCCAGTGCGGAATTGCTGGTTGAAGCTGACGCTGGCTAAGTCGTACGTTTGTGTGCGCCAGTCTGCAAGTGTCGTGTAGTTTGTTGTGCCAACACGGCCGATGAAGCTGAGTGCCTGCATTGGTACATACAAATCGTTATTGTTGGATGTCAGAGTTGACGTTGTGGAAGCTTTGTAGAACGCCAACCCGAAACCTGTTCCCGTTTCAGTACGGTTATTCAAAGCGATGTTGTTGCGCCATACTTGGCCGACGTGGGTTGATCCCCACAACGCTGCGGATTGCTTCGCACTCGGCGCAGTTCCGGTGAGCCACACAGAGTTGTATGCAATCGTATCCTGCTGTCCGGTTGATGAATAGATACCGCGCACAGTTGCTGTCGCGCTGCTGGAGAGATTATCCAGGTCATAGATCGCGTTGTTATAATAATCGGCGCTTGTAATATCTGTTGCAGTGCCGAAGCTGTATATGCCTGTGGCAAATACTGCCGATGCTGAATTGGAACCAACCTTCACGTTCTTAATAACGTTGTTCCAGATTCTTGTATTGAGATGCTTTGTCGCAACCCAGATACCAGCAAGGTTAAAGTTCGTCGCAGCTTGCCGGACATTTTGGATGATGTTGCCATTGATTTGCGTATTGAGCGCCTGTTGATTGTAGATAGCAACCTCGCCGATGCTGTCGGTAGCGCTACCGATCTGGTTGAACGGCACGGTGTTTCCCGTTGGGAATGCCGTCGAACTTCCTATAATGAGGATACCATCGGTCGCCGAGTAGATGACATTACCCGTTGTAAGACCGGTGCCTCCGATTCTATTGTTGTCCGGTGATCCGTTTGTGCCATTGGTCAGGAAGATAGCTGCCGAACCACTATTCTGCGGCATCCAAAACTGCACACGAGTAACAATATTATTATCGCTGTTCCCTTCGAGCAGAATGCCAACTGCGCCGGGTGCAGCATCTCTAATCGTGAGACTTGTTGTTGCTGTCGAAGTGTTCGTGATGCCATCAATCGTCACCCAGCTTGCATCGAGCAAACGAATGACCGAGGCTCCGCCTCCGTTGATGACTACTCTTTTTCCTGTCAGAGGACGAAGGGTAATTCTACTTGAAGGTCCTGCTCCAAAAATTGGACCCTGAAGCGTTGCCTGTCCGATGGTGTCGGCTGGGCTGTCAGGGCGCCGCTTTGTTTGAACACCACCTTCATGAACAACATCCGGTGCAAACCGTTCTCCACCGATACGTGGACGATCGGGCGCCGTGTACAGTGTATCAATAAGGTTGAGCGTTATAGCGCCTTTGATACCGACTGCAACGCGAGCGAATGCTGAATCGAGTGTCGGGAAGAAGCCGCCCACACCAACGGTATATGTTCCTGCGGCGAGTAGGTTCCCAACTTTATATTGGAATGGCAACGGCGGCGGTGTCGCGCCCGGAGGAGTGCCAGAACCTCCAAACGGCAACGTGCCGGAGTTGTTCGATGGAGCGCTGTCCTGTGCAGCAATATAGTATTGGACAACTGATCCTGCTATCTGACCGGGTATTGTGAAGTAGCGGATATTGCCCACAGTGGAGTCAACACTAGCGGCTGTGAATGTCCCTGACGTGCTGAGTTTCCACATAAGTCTCGGTGCATTGGCGCCCGCTGCAACACCGGATGTATCCGTAATCGTTGCCGCAGCGACACGGTTTGATGTGAGTAACGTATCTGTAAGTCGTGTATGCACAATGTTCGGCGGAACGATTTCATTCGCTTCGATGACCACCGACCATCGTACCAAAGTTCCAACATCTCCGCCTGCGGTATCGGTGACCGAAATAATCCAGTTTCCGGCCGGCATCGCTGCAAGTTGGAACCGGGACAGGCTGGAATCAGGTTTCCAGAAACCGGTAAATGGAGTATCCAGAGCAGACGTCGCTGTGGACGTGCTGATCTTTCGATAAGCAAAATCCGTAAACGCGGAGCCAATAAAGTTATCGTTGGACCCGCCTACGCGGTAAACAAATGTTGAAATAGCATTATTAGGCCCTTGGATCCTGAAGACGAGGTCGGCATCCCATGTATGAAACACTGTATCTAAACGAATCGAAACGTAGTTTAGATTCGTGAGTGCAGGTGTTGCGATTGTGTCGCGAATTGTCGCGAGGTCGAGGATTGCTTTGTTCGGTCTGTTGGTGTAGACGACCATCGGCGATCTCGTCGGGCCGCCGTACACGTGTTGGTACCTGCCTTGTTGCTCGAGCTTGTGTTCAGCAATCTCGGCAGCAGTAAGGCTGCGCTGTTGTGCTTTTTCCTTCGCCTCGATCTCCTTCTTCGTTTGTTCGCCTGCCGCGAATAATGGCTGGGCGATCAAACTCAACACAAGCACTACAGGGAAGAACAACGTCTTCCATTTTGTACTTCGTTGTTGCATAGATCCTCCTTGGTTTGGTGAATAGGATGAAGAATGAATTAGGTATGATGGTTGATTTGGTGAAACGACATTGAGTGAAAATTCTAACGACAGATCACTTTATTAACTGATGCTACGCAAACCAATCAAAACCAAAAATTCTGTAGGGACATCGGCTTGC
>Ga0082335_1006991_pt1 | contig 14024 bp, 13 predicted proteins | sample Subgrocontami58m_FD_72375 | JGI IMG/M metagenome (GOLD analysis project Ga0082335, IMG submission 72375) | Subsurface groundwater microbial communities from S. Glens Falls, New York, USA - GMW37 contaminated, 5.8 m (SPADES assembly) (version 2) ...
TGCGACCCCCAAGAAGGCGCGCCCACGGTCGACTGGCCAGGGCCCGGGGACCGTTGCCGCCCGCCGTGCGGGGTAGCGCTGCGCGTCGAAAATCTCGATCTCCCGGACACCGCTACCGCCAGCGACCGCTCGGGACCAGGTCTCCTCCGACCCTGCCCCGAGCGCGGTTGCCAGCCCTGTCCGAGTGATCCAGGTCCTCACTCCTCCATCTTACTTGCCGACGGCGCCTCGTCACGCTTCCGCTCGTATCGGCGCGTCCCCGTTGCCCTGACCACGTCCGACGGATTCGAGTAGTAGCGCATGGCGCCCGATGGCCGATGAAGAAGTATGTAGAACTCCGCTGTCCGCTGGACGAGGAGGTTCGGGTCAGGCAAAGGAAGGACTTCGCCCGGCCCCATCCTCGCCAGGAGTTCTTCGTACATCTCGGCTCCCCCGGAAACGCCTGCGAGCAACCTAGGGGGTGCATGCCGCCTGCCAGGAGGGGGGGAGATGAGCGCCAGACGCAACTCCTTCATGCGCAATCGGACCGGCCTTGTCACATCTCCTTGTACCAGTCTGCGGCATTGGCGTTGGACGGGATTCGCAGGCAGATTCGCAGGGCGCCAACGCGGAGCCGCCAAGGAAAGGGTTGACCCCATCCATCGCCAGTTACTATAGTCTGCCTCTAATTCCGGCCAGGGTCGCCAGGAGGGGACGCATGCCTGCCGAGACCGAGACCGCCACGCCGCAGGTCCCGACCGTGCTCGCCCCGCAGCCCATGGGCGAGATCACGGACGCGCGCTCCGTCGCCGAGAAGATGGAGGCGTGGAAGCCATCCCTCGGCGCGATGGAGGCCCAGGCGATCGAGGCCGCGCGCCCCTCGCGCGATCCCATGAAGTTCCCTCCCCTGCCCGGCCACAAGCGCCTGTGGTACCGCATCCTGCGGTGGGTGAACAAGAAGGTCAACAAGGTCGAGTACAAGCTGCGGCGGCGGGTCCTCTGGACGATGCCGCACGTGATCGTCGTCGACCCGACGAACCAGTGCCAGCTCCGCTGCCCCCTCTGCGCGACCGGGACGTTCAAGTCGAATCACAAGCGCGGCAAGCTGCAGCTCGAGTTCTTCCAGAAACTCTGGGACGTCGTCGGGAAGTACGCCTACCAGCTCCACCTCTACAACTGGGGGGAGCCGCTCCTCAACGACCAGCTCTTCGACATCATCTCCTACGCGAAGCGCAACGCGGTGAAGGTCTTCTTCTCCTCGAACATGAACCTCCTGACGGAGGAGATGGCGGAGAAGCTGGTGAAGAGCGGCTGCGACGAGGTGACCTGCGCGGTCGACGGGATGTCGCAGGAGAGCTACGAGCAGTACCGCGTCGGCGGCGACTGGCAGAAGATGATCGACAACATCCAGCTCCTCGAGCGGAAGAAGAAGGAGTTGTCGTCGAAGACGCCCAAGATCATCTTCCGCTTCATGGTCATGCGCCACAACGCGGACGAGCTGAAGAAGGCGAAGGAGATGGCCGCCCTGTTCGGCGTCTCGTTCCGCAAGAAGACGGTGCGGATCGACATGGCGGACTTCGGCGAGGGGAGCATCTGGGACAAGTTCGAGAAGTACAAGAACTGGCTCCCCGAGGACGCCGACAACAACCGCTACAAGAAGCACCCCGAGCGTCTGCAGGAGGTCGACCCGTGCCAGGACCTCTGGATGCGAACCTTCATCTCGTGGGACGGCGCGGTCTCCCCGTGCTGCAACGTCTTCAACACGCGCGACTACTTCTCGCCGGGGTTCGAGGTCGACTTCAAGGCGCGGATCTGGAATGGCCCGAAGTACACGGCGGCGCGCGCGGTGTTCCGCGGCGTGACCCCCGAGAAGGGGAACTTCGTCGTCTGCGACGGCTGCGTCAAGAGCGGCAACAACATCTGGGTCAGCTAGGCGACTCCAACTCTGATCTCCGCGATCTCCGCCCACCCGCGCGCCAGCGGCCGTCCCGACCAGGACCGGACACATGTGGAAGCGTCTCTTTGAAGTCGAACAGTCCTTCCGCGAGACGGGGAAGGGGACCGTTCTGATTTCGGAGGACGGCATCATCCTATCGAACCCGACGCAGCCCCAAGGCCGAGCGCTCGAGGGCGCGATCCTCGAAATGGCGACCATCGTGACTCGAATCCAGGGAAATGACACGAGCCTGACTTACCTCCGGGGGATCGCGGAGTCCTACCTTTCGGACAATGAGGATGGCCCCCTTCCGTCAGGGGCATGACCGATGGCCCTTTCCCCTCGACACTCCTTGAGAAGGCACACGGAGGGGCGTATCATCTGGTCATGAAGTCGATCGTGATCGATTGGGACGGAGAGCACCTACCGCCTGAGCTGCGCAAGGCGCCGCCGGGAAAGTACCTCCTTGAGCAAACCGGCGACTCGGGGCGGCTCACCTCCGCACAGGAGCGAGGGCTGCGCAGGGCTCTGGACCAGCTCGATGCCGGACTGGGGATGTCGCTCGCTGAGGTCCTCGCCGAGCTGCGCAGGACGGCCCGGCGGCGGTGAGAGTCGTCTTCTCTCCACTCGCGGCGAGCGACCTGCGCGACGCGTGGGCGTTCGTCGCGCAGGAGAGCACACCGGCCGCGAACCGCCTCCTGGCCGAGTTCACCGAGATCCTCGGGATGCTCGCCGATCGGCGCTTCCAGGGCCCTACGACGACCCTTACGGACGGACGCCGCGTCAAGTCATGGCCGGTACCGCCGTACCGCATCTACTACCGAATCCTCGGCGAGGAGATGCAGGTCGTCCGACTCTATCATCAGGCACGCAAGCCAATCGAGCGGCAGAGGCGCCACCGGCGTTGAGACGGCCTCACCTCAGTGCTTGGTGCCCGATGTCCTTGCGGTAGTGCATGCGGTCGAAGTGGATCTTGCCGATCGCCTCGTAGGCCCGATCGCGCGACTGCGTCAGCGTGTCGCCGATCGCCGTGACGCCCAGCACCCGCCCGCCCGCAGTGACGAGCGTCTGCCCGTCGAGCGCAGTCCCCGCGTGGAAGACCGTCACACCCGGCACCTTCTCCGCCTCCGAGATCCCCGTGATCGGCAGCCCCTTCTCCGCGGCCACGGGGTAGCCGCCTGACGTCAGGACGACGCACATCGCGGGGCGAGGGTCCCACTCGACCGAGCAGTCCTCGAGCGTCCCCTGCGCGGAGCCGAGGAGCAGCGGCAGAAGGTCCGACTTCATCCTCGCCATGAGCGGCTGCGTCTCGGGGTCGCCGAAGCGGACGTTGTACTCGAGCACCTTCGGGGAGTCCTTCGTCATCATCAGGCCGGCGAACAGCATCCCCTCGAAGTGACGCTTCTCCCGCTTCATCGCGTGGACCGTCGGCACGAGGACGTCACGCTCCACCGCGCGCATCCCCTCCTCCGTGAGGACCGGCGCGGGGGAGTAGGCCCCCATCCCGCCCGTGTTCGGCCCCTTGTCGCCGTCGTCGCGCCGCTTGTGGTCCTGCGCCGTGTCGAGGACGAGGATCGTCCTCCCGTCCGTCAGCGCGAGGACGCTCACCTCGACGCCGGTCAGGAACTCCTCCACGACCACGCGGAGCCCCGCGTCGCCGAACGCCTTCTTCTCCATCATGTCGACGACGGTCTTCACGGCATGGTCGAACGTGTAGCAGATCACGGTCCCCTTCCCCGCGGCGAGGCCGTCGGCCTTCAGCACGGCGGGGTACGGGATCCCCTCGAGATAGGTAATCGCGGAGTCCTTCCGGTCGAACACGCGGTACCCCGCGGTCGGGATGGCGTGCTTGCGGAAGAGACCCTTCGCGAACGCCTTGCTCGACTCAAGCTCCGCCGCCACGCGGGTGGGCCCGAAGATGCGGAGCTTCGCCTCGGTGAACGCGTCGACGATCCCCGCGGCGAGGGGGCCCTCGGGCCCGACGACGGTGAAGTCGATCTGCTCGCGCCGCGCGAACTCGAGGAGCCCCTTCACGTCGTCCGCGGCGATCGCCACGCAGTCGGCGACCTGGGCGATGCCCGGGTTCCCCGGCGCGCACCAGAGGCGCGTCAACAACGGGGATTGCTTGAGCTTCCAGGCGAGGGCATGCTCGCGGCCGCCGCCGCCGATCAGAAGAACTCTCATTGCGATTCCCATGGTGGGAGGAGCGAGGGGGGAGCAGCGAGGAGCGAAGAGAGAGGGGCGAGGAGCGACGGCCTTCGCCCCTCACCCTTCTCTCCTCGCCCCTCTCTCCTCACCCTACGCCGAAGCCAACGCCAACGCCACCTGCGTCGTCATCGCCTGCACGAACGCCGCGTCCTCCGCGAGGACCGAATCGTGCGCCGAGCGGCTGTCGAGGTAGACCGCGCCGACGCCCAGCCCGTGCGCGATCATCGGAACGCAGAGCGCCCGCACGATTCCCAGCTCCCTCACGCTCTCCGTCGACGTCACCTTCGGGTCGAGCGCCTCCACGAAGTGGGCCGCCTGCAGCGTCTTCTCCACCTTCTCGACCATGCTCTGGCTGTACCGGACCGCCGTGAGCTCCTTCCCGTCGCGGTCGAGCGCGGACGCGAGGACGTGGTCTCCGGTGTCGGTCTTCAGGAAGACGAGGCACCGGTCCGCGCGGGTCCGCTCCAGGAGCCGCGTCATCGCGAGCCTGAGGACCTCCCTCCGCCCCGTCACGCCGTGCAGCGCCTCGATCAGCTCGAGGAGGACCTCGACGTTCCGATAGTCCCTCGCGGGATCGCCGCAGAGGATCCCCGCGAGGCGGTCCGCGCGGGGCTCCCTCTCGTCCCGGCCGTGGCGCCAGACGACGACCTTGTTCCGCCCGCCGGACTTCGCGCGGTGGAGGGCCTGGTCGGCGCGGAAGACGACCTCGTGCGGCGACTCCCCGTGCGAGGGGAAGCTCGCCACGCCGACGGAGACGGTCACGGCGCCGAGGTCCCCGAACGAGGCGCCTGCGACGGCGGCGCGGACCTTCTCCGCGAGCGTCTCCGCCCCGCTCGCGTCGGTGTCGGGGAGGAGCATGACGAACTCGTCCGATCCGTATCGCGCAGGAAGGTCGCTCGCGCGCAGGTGGACGCGGAGCGTCTGCGCGACGGCCCGGAGCACCTTGTCCCCCGCCGCCTCGCCGTGCTTCACGCGCAGGTCGTGGAAGTGGTCGATGTCGACGAGGACGACCGCCACGGGCGACGCCTCGAGCGCGCTCGTCCTTGCGATGTCGAGGAGGCGCCTCTCGAAGTAGTGCCGCGTGAAGAGCCGCGTCACGTCGTCCATCGCCACCTGGCTGTAGAGCCGCGCGTTCTGCAGCACCGCGGCCGCCTGGTTCGCGAGGGCCTGGAAGATCCAGAGGTCCCTCTCGCCGAAGGTGTGCGTCCCGCCGGAGGCGTCGACGTAGAGCACCCCGACCGCCTCGATCTTCGCCGTCTTCCCGAAGAGGCGCCTCTCGTCGCCCCCCTTCGTGTCCTCGCGCGTGCGCGCCCGGACGGGGACGCACATCGCCGACGTCAGCTTCAGCTCGCGCACGGAGTCCGACTTCGAGAAGACGGGGTCCTCCGCGAGGTTGCCGGAAAAGATCGGCTTTCCGTCGGAGAGGACCTTGTCGACGATGGTCCGCGAGGCCTTGAACTCCTTCTCCTCGAGCCCCTTCTTCTCGCGGTCGCGCGCAAGGCAGACGGAGAACTGTCCGGCCTCCCCGACGAGCATGAGCGCGGCGCGGTCGGCGCGGGTCAGCTCGAGCGTGATGTCGAGGATCGTCGCGAGGGTGGAGTCGAAGTCGAACGCGCGGGCGTTGAGCGCCTCTCCCGCCTCGCACAGGTAGCTCCAGACGCACCCGCCGCTCTCGCGTGCGTGGAGGCCGGGCAGGATGAGCTGGTCGAGCCGGTCGAGGTCGTCGACCCCCTCGAAGAACTCCGTACCCATCGTCCTACTTCCCCTTGTCGTCCTTCTTGCGGATGACCTCGAGGATCACCCGCCAGCGGGCGATGTCGAGCCCCATGTTGACGCCGGTGATCTTGGCGAGCGCGTAGAGGATGGCCTTCCGCTCGCGCTCCATCATCACGGTCCCCTCGTCCACGGGGAGGGGGTCGGGCGGGGGTGGGACGCCGGGCCTCGAGGGGACGTCCCCTCCGTGGATGATCACGCCGGCGCCGCCCTGGTAGTGCGTCGTGTTCTCGAGCATGTCGACGAGGCCGGGGGCCGCGTCCTTGTTCGAGGGGAACTCGCCGAGGGCGTACTCCGCGCGGATGCGGATCTCGACGTCCCTGTCGGCGAGGTGCTCGGCGAAGAACGGAGCGGGGTCGGCGGCGGCAATGCCGCGGATCGCGCCGGCGATGGCGAGGAAGACGTCCTTGTCGTTCTCGTAGAGGAGCCTCTCGGCGAGGAGCGGCACGACCTCCTTCCCTCCGAGGAGCGCGGCCCCCTTTGCGGCGAAGGAGCGGACCTCCGGGTCCTCGTTCGGGATGGCGTCGCAGAGGGCGCGGAGGCGGACCTCGTTCGGGACGGCGGAGAGGGAGACCTCCGCCTCCTCGCGGTCGACGGCATTCCCCTTGGCCTCGACGATGGTGAGCTCGAGGGTGCGCTTGCGGACCTGGTGGTCGATGGAGGCGGCCGCGGCCATCTCGTCGCGGAGCCGCTTCTCCTCGCGGGGGATCCACTGGCCGCCCCAGTTGACGAGACCCTGGGCGTCGGCGGCCTCCTCGGCGGTCATCCACTTCCCCTGCCACTTCACGCGACCGAGGATCTGGTTCGCGCCCTCGTGCTGGGAGTCGATCTCGAGCGTGCGGGCGAGCTCCTTGTCGCGCTCGCGCATCAGGCCAACGGCTTCGCACCAGGAGGCGAGCTGGAAGTGGCCCTCCGCGTCGGTGTCGGCGAGGGCTGCGAGGCGGGAGGCGTACTCCTCGCGGTGGGTGGGCCCGTGGGTGATGGAGAGGACTTGATCGCGGCGGAAGGAGACGGAGCCGTGCTCGCCCTGGACGCGGATGGTGTCGCCTTCTTCGGAGACCTTCCCCTCGATCACGCGGCCGTCGCGCAGGTGGACCTCGTCGGCGCATGCGAAGGCTGCGAGGGCGAAGAGGAGGAGCGGGGCGCGCATGGAGTGAGCGAACCTCTGCCGGACCGTGGAATGGTAGCCTGCGCGCCTTGCGCGGTCAAAGCGATTCGAGGGAGCGGACGGTCGGAGTGGATTCGTAATCGTAGTCGTAGTCGTAATCGTAGTCGTTCTGGCCGCGCGCATGGGATCGGCTAGGACGATTACGATTACGATTACGACTACGATGACGAGGGCACGGGGTCATCTTGAGTGATACCTGAGCCCCTCGATCGGCTTCCCGTCCGCGTCCGTCAGTCTGAAGAAGTACCCCCACGCCCCGCCGCCCTGGCAGACCTTGATCACCAGGAGGTTGTCGCCCTTCCTCAATGTGATCGGGATCACCTCCTGATCCGGCGCCGCGGGGCGGTACACCTCCTTCGCGATCACTTGCGTGTGGTTCCACCACGCGGTGATCGTGTCGTCACTCCCGAGGCGCAACTGCGCCGGCCGCTCGTCGGGCGAGTCGACGTGCAGCGAGGCGTACACGGTGAACCACTCCCCCGGCGGGAAGACGGGCAGCAGGTCGGCGTGGTCGAGCGCGACGAGGCCCGGCCGCGCGGCGTCGAAGGCGCGCACCGTCCCATTGACGCCGGTGAACTCCTTCGACCAGTCGTCGTCGATCTCGGGCGGGTACGCCGTCGCGAAGCCGCCTCGGTCGCGGTTGGAGAACGGACCGACGATCCGCCACGGCAGCGCGGCGAGCGCGAGCGTCGCCGAGCGCGGCTTCACGCCGAGGTCCGCGGGCGTCCCGTCGGCGGGTGTCGCAGTCAATTGTAGTTCGGCCGTTCCCTCCCACGTCGCGGGCAAGGCGACGGGAAGGTCGAAGGTCGCCTCGCCGTTCGCAGCCAGGTCCAGCGCGTGCGTCGCCGCGCCGCCGGGGAGCCACCCCTCGGGTGCGGCGATCGCGAGGGTCCCCTTCACGGGGATGTCGATGTTGCTCTTCACGCGCGCGACGAGCGGGTGCGCCATGCCGCTGAGCGCGCGGTCGACGGGGCGGCCGTCCTTCGTCTCGAGGGTGACCTCCCACCCGTCGCGGATCTCGACGACCGCGACGTCCTTCATTTCCTTGTCGCCGACCCTCGTTTTCGCGACGAGGAGCGAGCGCAGGGTGTTCGTGACCTCGGCAGGAGAGGTGAACTTGTAGCGCCCACTCACCGTGAGCCCCGCCGGGATCGTGCCGTCGGAGATCGGCTCGACCGCCTCGATGCTCCCTTCCCCTTCGCACGTCACTGTCAGGCCGGCGAGAGAGACCTCTTCGTTGCCGTTGTTGCGGATGTAGAGGGTCGCCTCGACCTGTTGTCCGCCGATGATCGTTCCGGTGAGAACGCAGAGGTCGAGCTCGATGTCCGCCGCACGATCGAGGAAGAAGTTCATCTCGGGTGGATTGTTCATCCAAGTCGACCGGACCACGAAGGCTGGCCTGCGCTCGAACTGGACCCAGCCGAGAAAGTCTGCCCTGAACCCATACCGTTCTGCGAAGAACGGCGCCGCATCCGGTCGCACGAGCAGGTAATGCAGGGGCAGCTTCTGATGCCCCAGCACCTCACAGCCGGTACAGATAAGCGAGGTCGCCTCTCGAGCAAAGGTGAGCTGTGAGTTGAATGTGCCCTCCGAGGGATCCGCCTTTCGAGCCTGCCCGGGCTGGTCCACGCCCAGGTTGATGCGAATGTAGTGCTCTCCCCCCTCGATCATGAGAGCCGGGTAGCCGCTGAGCCTCCTCAGTTCCGCCTCCCCCCACTCCGGCAGCATCCGCCACGGGTCGTCCGCGACCTCGCTCCACTTGTACCCCTTCGGCTTCCAGTCCGCCGCCAACAGCGGGTCGGACTCGTCCGCTGCGACTCCCTCCTTCGGCCGCGCCGCGCTCCACTTCGCGTCGAGCGGCTTCCCCTCCAGGGTCGTCAGCCTCGCGCAGGCGCCCCACCCGCCGAAGCCCTGGTCCACTTTCAGCAGCAGCCGGTTCCACCCCTTCTGCAGGGTGACATTCACCAGGTCGTTGTCCTTCTCGCACCCGCGATGGATGTGGTGCGTCAGCACCTTCCTACCGTTCCACCACGCCTTCACGCCGTCGTCGCTGCCGATCCACAGCCGCGCCGCGCCCTCGACGCCCGCGTCGACGTACGCGTGCAGGTACTCCACCCCGTTGTCGGGCGGCGAGACGTACGCCGTCAGATCGAAAGCGTCCGCGTCGACCCGCGCCTTCGCCCAGGCCTTCCCGCCCGCTTCCGCCTTCACGTCGGGCTTCGCCCCCTCCTCGTCGATGAACGCGCGGTCGATCCCCGCGTCGTTCTCGTTCGGGAACGGTCCGAGCGTGAGCCACTCGCGGCAGAACCCGCCCTCGCCCTTCGGCTGCGGCCGCTCGGGGTCGCCCGCGTTCATTCGCATCAGGCGCCACATCCGCGGCGTGTGGTAGACGCTCATGAAATCGCGGTAGTAGTCCATCCACCCGCGGCTCACGACGTCGGGGGCGTACCCCATCTGCGTCGCCATGTGGAGGTCGGGCAGATCGGTGTACCCCATCTTCCACGACCTCGCCCACTCGCTCTGGTGGAGCCACTCGTGGAGGGCGACCTCGAAGTAGGCCTGCACGTCGCACGCGCCCGGGTGGATGTCGGCGATCGCGCTGTACCCTGCGCCCTTGTAGCAGCCGCCGATGGTCCCTCCCCAGACGGGGCCGATGCCGATGTCCTTCGGCATCCAGAAGACCATCACGGAGTCGACCTTCCCCTCCTCGACGTCCTTGCCGATGAGGGGATCGACGCACTCGGTCCACGCGATGAACTGCCCCTTCTGGCCGCTGAGCTTGGTGAGCGGCTCGTCGACGACGCGCGTGGTCATGTCGAACCGCAGCAGCCGCCCCGTGTAGGCCTCGACGCACCGCCCGAACTGGTCGATCGATTTCTCGAGGCCGTCGATGTCGGCGTCGGTCATCTCGCAGGTGGTGTGCCTCGGCTTCCCCTCGGCGTCCTCCCAGTCGGCGTCGGTCTTGCGGAGGATGAAGCACTTGCAGATCCAGACGTTCTGGTGCTCTGGGGCGGGCCCTGCGAGGAGGCGGTCGATCTCCTTCGGGATGTCGCTGTCGGTGTAGAACCGCCCGAGATTGCGCTCTGGCGTGAGGGTGATCTGCTTTCCGTCGAACTCGAGCGTGGGCGGCGGCGCCTCGGCGAGGGCGACGGAGGCGATCAGTGCGAGGATGGCGGCGCGGAGGCCCATGGCGGTTTCTCCCGAGAGGAGGGACAGCCTACCCGCTCCCCCGTGCGGCGCAACGATTCTCCGCCCCTCGTCGCCCCATCTTGCAGGCGCCCGCGGGACGTGCTAGGCTCGCATTCTGAATCAGGGAGAGCCTGCCCATGCCCACGATCGTCTTCGAAGACAAGGTGTCGATCCCCGCGGATGTGGTGGACGTCGAGTCGTTCCGCCGGTGGGCCCTCTCTCCGCGCTTCCCCGACCGGGGGAGGTTTTCCTTTCTCAACGGGGAGGTCTGGTTCGACATGAGTCCCGAAGAGCTGCTCACCCATAATCGGGTCAAAGGAGAGATCGCTGCGGTCCTCACCACGCTGCTGAAGGCCAAGCCGCTTGGGTACTACTTCCACGACCGCGCGCTCCTCACCTGCGCCTCCGTCGGCCTCTCGACGGAGGCGGATGGCACGTTTGTGTCCTTCGAGAGTCTGAGGTCCGGCCGAGTTCGCATGGTCGAAGGTGCCGTGGGATTCGTCGAACTCGAGGGCGCCCCCGACATGGTGCTGGAGGTCGTCAGCCCGTCGTCCGTGCGAAAGGACAATGTTACGCTCCGCGATCTCTATGGACGAGCGGGAGTCGACGAGTACTGGCTTGTCGATGCGAGGGGCCCAAAGCCTCGCTTCGACATCCTCCGCCCTCGCGGCGGGAAGCTCGCGGTCGCGCCCGCGCGCGGCGGGTGGCTGGCCTCCTCCGTTTTCGGGAAGTCGTTCCGGCTGCTGCGTCGCATCGACGAGATGGGGCATCCGTCCCACCTCCTCGAGTGCCGATAGAACGCACATCAGTCCGCCGAGAACGCCGAAGACGCCGAGGCGGCCTCTACGGGGAGCCGTCGTCGCTCCCGGGCGTCGGCCTCACGCCAATGGATCATGGATACGCGAGACCAGGCAAGAACGTCAACCAAGAGACCGGCTGCGATTTCCAGACAGTCGGATGCATGGACCGAGGAGCGAAGAGAGAGGAGCGAAGGGCGAAGGGCGAAGGGCGAAGGGTCTGGACGCAGGACACGCTCCTCGCTCTTCGCTCCTCGCTCCTCGCTCCTCGGTTGGTGCCCGCGCTTCTGCTTGATGCGGCGCAGCACGGCGGGCTGCTTGTTGACGATTACGCCTGGTCACGCCGACCGGATCGACTATGCGCGTATGGTCCGCCAGCCGGTGAGTTTCATCCAGGAGAGCATGCGCGAGCGGGAGGCGGACTGCGTTTTCCGCGTCCCCTACCTGCCCAAGGACGGATCTCCGGAGCGGGAGGTCTGGATCTACCTACTCATCGAGCACCAATCGGATCCCGACCGCTGGATGCCGTTCCGCCTCCTCCGCTCGATGGTCTCGCTCTGGGAGCGCGAGACGCGGGAGCAGGAAGCGCGGCAGGTCCCCGGGACGGACCGTTGGCTCTCTCCCATCCTCCCCGTGGTCTTCCACACCGGCCTGCGTCCCTGGGAACGGCTGGGGTCGCTTGCGGATCTCGTATGCGCGCCGACGGAGCTCGAGGGGTTCCTCCCTCGGTTCGACAGCGTCTTCTTCACGGTGCGCGGCTCCGACCCACGCGCCCTGGTGGGGCGGGGAGACCTGTTCGGCCGCATCCTGCTCCTGTTCCGCCTGGAGGAGGCCCCCCTCGAGGAGGTCGCGGAGGCGGTCCGCCAGACGTTCGAGGCGCTGGAGACGCTGGCCCGGGCGGGGGAGATCGAGAGGTGGTGGCGGTTGGCGTGGGTTGTGGTAGGATATCTGCGTCATCGCCGCCCGGTGGAAGAGGTCGAACGTCTGCTGGCGGCGGCGAAGGACGCAATCGAGGACCTCTCGCGAGGTCGGGAGGTGGAGGTCATGGCGAAGACATCGGCTGAAGAACTGCTGGAGAAGGGACGCGCCGAGGGGGAGGCCAGGGGAGAGGCCAGAGGGGAGGCCAGAGGGGAGGCCAAGGGGAAGCGCGAGACGTTGTTGCGGCAGCTCCGCGCGAAGTTCGGCGCCGTCCCCGAGGACGCCGTACGCCGCGTGGAGGCGCTCGACGACGTCGCGCAGCTCGACGCGCTCCTCGATCGCATCCTCACCGCAGGCTCGATCGCGGAGATGGGGCTGGCGTAGCGACCCCCGGGTGTCGCAGATGGAGGGCCATCCCCCTTCGCCCTTCGGGCTACGGGGGACAGGCCCCCGGAACCCTTGGACTGCGGAGAACCGCCCTCCCCCCGCGGGCCCCGGACCGACCGGGCGGCCGACCCGGGGCGCTCTCCCTTTTCGCCGCCCCGCGCCCGGGTCGAGCCAGCAGGCCGGCCCTGCCAGCCACCGGGCGCAGGACGACCGGACCAGGGGACGCTTCCCAGCAAGCTGGCCCTGCCAGGCCGACGCCTCCCGCAACACCTGATCCCGCAAAGGCTAGCGGAACCTGGAGACTGCCGCCCGGGACAGGCAAAGCCTGCTTGCTGATTCGCGGGCCTGAACCCGGAACACGACTGGTCCAAGTCGGGATAGCGTGGGTCCCAGCCGGAACACGCCGGCTCCAAGCCGGGATACCGTAGGTCCCAGCCGGAACACGCCGGCTCCAAGCCGGGACACCGTAGGTCCCAGCCGGAACACGCCGGCTCCAAGCCGGGATACCGTAGGTCCCAGCCGGAACAGGCCGGCTCCAGGCCGGGACACCGTAGGTCCCAGCCGGAACACGCCGGATCCAAGCCAGGATACCGTGGGTCCCAGCCGAACACGCCCGGTCCAACGATCCCCAGTTAGGATCCAGCGTGGTGAGGCATGAAGGTCAGACCTGCGCAAGGATGCGGGTATCATACCCCGGTCCGTGCCCGAGCCCGTGCCCGAAGTCGCGCTCTTGCGCATCGGGCACGGGCAGGGGCACGGGCTCGGGCACGCAGCCTGGACTGACCCCAAGCGCGCATTCACGACTCTGCCGTTCATGCCTCCTCACGCCAGGAACCGTGACATCCGGTCAGCCGCACCCTACTCATAGCCGGTACCAGCACCGCCGCGCGAGAATCAGAAGGCTGCGGATCAAGCCGGCGGCCAGGAGACCCGGATCCGGCCCGGTTTCACCGTGATGCTTGCGCCCGCAGCGAGGTCGTTTGCATGCGCACGAAGGACTTCCTCGAGGACCGCCACCCGTTGATCCGCACGGACGTCGGGCAGCCAAATCACGCCACGACTGGTCTGGCCCTGGAGGAAGATGAACTCACCGAAATCGGTGTCGATCGTGACCAGGACACGATCCTCGCGCACGGCCCAAGGGAGGAGTTCGCGGTCCCCAGGGTCGGGGTTGACCGAGGTGGCCTCGGCGACGTCGTGGCCCAACGAGCGCAGACGCTCGGCCACGCGGCGGCCCGCGCACCTGTCGATGAGGAAATTCATCGCCCCGTGACCGTGACCTGCTCCAGGGTGTCACGAGCGATGACGGCGTGCGCGTAGGCGATGCAGGCGCGGATGTCGTCGGCCTCAAGCCCAGGATGGTCGTCGAGGACCTCCTGGTGGGTCGCGCCCTGCGCGAGGAGCCCGAGGACCATCTCGACGGAGATGCGCATGTCCCGGATGATCGGTTTGCCACCGAACACGTCGGCGCGCGCGGTGATTCTCTTGAGGAGAGACGCGTCTGCCATGGTCGGAAGCCTCCGTTCGATCGTTTGGAATTCTACCAGGATGAAAGTCGCGCGGAGTGAACATTGATTCACCCGGAAAAAGTCGCGCGGCCCGCAGGCCGCGCGGCTTTTCCCGGGTGAATCCCCGGGCGCCTCGGGGCTGGCGCCCCTCGTCATCCCAC
>Ga0082335_1006992_pt1 | contig 14020 bp, 14 predicted proteins | sample Subgrocontami58m_FD_72375 | JGI IMG/M metagenome (GOLD analysis project Ga0082335, IMG submission 72375) | Subsurface groundwater microbial communities from S. Glens Falls, New York, USA - GMW37 contaminated, 5.8 m (SPADES assembly) (version 2) ...
GGGTGCCGGAAAGCCGATAGCCGTACGGGACATTATCGAAACCATAGAAAAACTTATGGGTGAGAGGATTGAAATTGTAAAGGTGAAAGAGGATCGGGAAGGAGAAATATCAGATCAGTATGTTTCTTGGGAAAAAGCTAGCCGGGTATTAGGCTGGAAGCCGCGGGTGTCTCTTGAGGAGGGGCTTCGGCGTACTATTGCATGGTATACTACGAATCTATGATTCCTCTCATAAAATCTACGTTTTATAACGAAGCGGAGACGAAACGGAAGCTTTGTGATTTTATTCTTCAATCGGATAAATTAAGCATCGGTCAGCAGTGCAGGTTTTTTGAACGCGGGTTTGCCAAGTACCAGGGGAGAAAACATTGCGTCTTCGTCAACAGCGGTAGCAGTGCCAACCTCGCGCTGATCCAAGCACTTCTCAATTTGGGGAAATTAAAAAAGGGCGATCGGGTCGGTTTCTCTGCGCTGACGTGGTCAACCAACGTCATGCCGCTTATCCAACTGGGGCTTACGCCTGTGCCTATAGACGTAGAACTGGATACGCTTAACGTATCCAGCCGGAAGCTTCTCGCATCTTTGAAGAATCATCGCATCAAGGCGTTATTTTTGACTCACCTATTGGGTTTTTGCGATGACGTCGATGAAATTGCAAGCATTTGCCGAAAGGAAAACATTATCCTTCTCGAAGATGCTTGTGAATCGCTCGGCAGCGTGTATAAAGGAAAAAAATTAGGCAATTGGGGATTGGCGAGCACGTTTTCCTTTTACGTTGGCCACCACATGTCTACCGTAGAAGGTGGGGCAATTTGTACCGATAGCGAGGAGCTGGACACTGCCCTCCAATTGGTCAGGGCCCATGGGTGGGACCGGCATCTGACGGAGCAAAAGCAGCTGAAGATTCGCCTTAAGCACGGCGTCAATGAAACGTTTTATTCCCGCTATACGTTTTACGATCTTGGCTATAACTTTCGAACGACCGAGATACAAGGATTCTTAGGAAATTCGCAGCTTCGGTATCTCGATGAAATTGTACAGAAGCGAGAGAGTAATTTTCATGTGATGGCAGAGCCCATTTATGGCAGGAGTGATCTTTACTATCCTGTTCGGTTTGATCATCTGGATGTTTTGTCTAACTTTGCCGTACCGCTCGTATGCCGCGCACGGAAGATTCGGGATGAACTGGTGAAACGTTGTGACGGTAAAGTGGAAATCCGCCCGGTGGTGGGGGGAGATATGACGAACCAGCCGTTTTTCAAAAAATATGTCCCTGCTCTCGCCGATACCCCCTGTCCCAACGCACGACTGATCCATGAACAGGGTTTGTACTTTGCCAACAACCCGGAGCTTACGAAAAAAGAGATGGATACGATTGTTAAGATATTTACTTCCTAAGCGTATGAATACCTTCTGGAGCGATAAACGAGTGTTGGTTACCGGAGGATTGGGCTTTATCGGAAGTCATCTGGCGTGTAAGCTCCTGGAGGAGGGTGCCCGGGTGAGCATATTGGATAACGTAAGCAATCCATCTGTGGATACCAAGCGAGAAGCGCAAAAAGATACTGAGGTCATCCAAGGGGAATGTAAAGATCCGGTCGCGGCCGTCCATGCTTGCGAAGGCAAAGACGTGGTCATGCATTTGGCTGCCAAAACGGCCGGTGTCGCCTATAATCAGGCGCATAAGGCAACGATGCTTTCGGAAAATCTTCTCATACAAACGACGATGATGGATGCGGCGCGCCGCGCCGGAGTTGAGAGATTTCTGGCGGTGTCGTCGGCAGTCGTATATCCCTCGGATGCCGTAATTCCCACTCCGGAGTCCGAAGGACTGCGCGGTGAGCCGGAAGAAGTGAACGGGGGGTATGGGTGGGCCAAGCGCATTAATGAGTTGCTTGCCCGATATTATCATGAGGAGTTCGGTATGGGTGTTGCCGTAGTACGTCCGTATAATTGTTATGGTCCGGGGGATCATTTTTTTCCGACACCCACACACGTGATCCCGTCACTTATTCGTCGTGTCATGGACGGAGAGGACCCTGTCGTTGTATGGGGTTCCGGACGTCAAACACGGGCATTTCTGTATGTGGAAGACCTGGTGCAGGGCATGATGTTAGCTACGGAAAAATATGCAGTGGCAGACCCTGTTAATTTAGGTTCGGATGAAGAGGTGACTATGAAACAACTTGTCGAAGCAATTATCCGCGTTAGCGGCAAGACGCCCAACATTGTGTTTGATACGACGAAGCCAGACGGAAGCCTCAGAAGAAACAGTGACAATACGAAGGCAAAAGAAAAAATCGGGTTTACGTCAAAAATAAATCTGGAGGAAGGATTACAAAAAACCATAGAATGGTATAAGCGTGCAGTTCTATCCAACTGATTATGGCGATACAGGGATACGGACAATATAAAGATGATTTTTTTAATAAACTGAATATTTCTTTTCGTAACGGAAGGTCAGTGCTGGACGTAGGATGTGGGGACGGAACAGACGGAAAGGTTTTTGTGCAAGAGTATGGACTGAAATGTTTCGGATTTGATGTATATGAACACGAGAACATCAGGAGGATAGATTTACAGTTTCAGCGTGGAAGTATATATAACAACCCATATACACACAGACGCTTTGACTATGTGTATTCTCACGATGTTCTTCATCATGTAGATGAGCGGGGACAACGAAGATCAATGCATATACAGGCGTTAATGGAAATGCGTTTCGTATGCAAAAAAGGAGGATACATAATAATCGTAGAGGGCAATCGGTATAACCCTCTCTTTTACCCACACATGGTAAAAATGCACAAACACGAACATTTTACACAAAAATATTTTTGTGCATTAATTAACGAGATCTTTGCAAAAGATCGAATTGAATATAAATTTTTTGAGGCTCACCTCTACCCTCCTTCGCTTCTGGCCATTTTTAAGATATATGAAACGATAATGGAACGATTTTCGCCCAAACAGTTTCTGGCATATAATGCAGCAATAATAAAATGTGCATAGTACTCTGTCTGAATTATGAGTAAATCCAAAGTCCTTATTACTGGTTCTGCCGGGCTGATCGGATCAGAAGCAGTCCGATTTTTTTGTGGGAAGGGTTTTGCCGTGCACGGAGTCGATAACAACCTGCGGCAGTATTTTTTTGGGGCAGACGGGGATACGAGTTGGGTGCGGGAGAGACTCCTCAAAGAAGAGAAAGGGTATATCCATCATACGATTGATATTCGTGATGAGGATAAGATTCGCGATCTATTTGCGCAGCACCGTTTTGACCTCATCATTCATACTGCAGCGCAACCGTCGCATGATTGGGCGGCCAAAGAGCCGCTGACGGACTTCTCTATCAACGCCACTGGTACGTTGTTACTGCTTGAAGCAACCAGGCAATACGCGAAAGACGCAGTGTTTATCTTTACCTCCACCAACAAGGTCTACGGCGACCGACCCAATTTCCTGCCGCTTGTTGAGATGAAGACACGGTGGGAACTTCCGAAAAACCACCGTTACTATAAAGGGATTGATGAGTCGATGAGCATTGATGCTTCTACTCATAGTATCTTTGGTGTATCAAAGGTGGCGGCGGATGTAATGGTGCAGGAGTACGGAAAATATTTTGGAATGAAAACCGTTGCGTTTCGCGGCGGGTGCCTGACCGGCCCGGCGCATTCGGCTGCGAGACTGCATGGATTCCTCGCCTATCTCGTAAAATGTATTCGGGATGGAATTTCTTATACGATTAATGGGTATAAAGGCAAGCAGGTACGCGATAACATCCACGCTCATGATTTGATTGCCGCCTTCTATGAATTTTATAAAAAGCCCCGCACGGGAGAAGTCTATAACATCGGCGGATCCCGACACTCCAACGCATCGATCCTTGAGGCAATAGGAAAGATTGAAGCAATAACCGGTAAAAAAGCGAAGATAACGTATGTCGATCACCCGCGCGTTGGAGATCATATCTGGTATATCTCCGATGTTGGGAAGTTTCGGAACCATTACCCTTCGTGGCAGTATGCCTACGATGGCGATACTATCCTTCTCGATTTATGCAAAGCTCCATAACCACGTCCTCTCGGGTCATTATCGCCACGCACGAGCTTTATTACGGGGCACCACAGGCTCTGCGTGATTATCTTGTTGGGCAGCAGGTGAAGGAATTGATTTATTTATCTCATCCGATTCGTCCGGAGAATCCGGAGTCCAAAAAAGAGATATATATAGACGGGAAATTGCTCCATTCGCATTCATTTGTCCGGCCATCGGGAAACGCCTGGTGGTTTGTGGTTGATTTTTTCATGACCATTATGTGGGTGATAAGACTTCGTGGAACGTATGATGTGTATATCGGCGTTGACCCGCTGAATTGCGTGTCTGGTCTGGTGCTCCGGTCTTTGGGACTCGTCAAGTGTGTTATTTTTTACTCCATAGACTTCACACCGATTCGGTTTCCGCAAAAAGTATTGGACGGCTTATATCATGCAATTGAATCCCTCTGCGTCCGGTTTTCCGATATGCGTTGGGATATATCGCCGAGGATTGCCGAAGGGAGAGAAAAATTTTTAGGAATAAACGTAAGCGATTTCCCGGTTACCGTAGTTCCCGTCGGTATGTGGGAAAAAGATATTGCCGGTTCCAACACAAATTTTGATGCTCATCGCATTGTATTCGTTGGGCATTTATTGAGAAAACAAGGAGTCCAAAAAGCACTGGAAGCACTCTCAATGGTCAAAAAGAAGGTGAAAGATATTTCATTTCTTATCATTGGGGGCGGTGAGGAAGAAAAGTCACTAAAACGATTAGTGAGCAAACTTCACCTTGGAAAAAATGTAGAATTCACCGGATGGATGTGGGATCAGGAGGGAATACGGAAGCTTCTTTTGGATTGTGCTTTTGCTGTGGCAACGTATGACCCGCGGGGCGCCCAAGAGGACAATTTTACCTACTATGCAGATCCTACAAAAATAAAAACCTATCTTTCCTGCGGACTGCCGGTCATAATGACGAATGTGCCATATAATGCCGGTGATTTGGTTCGGCGTGGTTGCGCAATCGTAGTTGACTATGATGAAAAAGCCATTGCCAAGGTTTTGATTGATTTATTGACCGATAAGAAAAAGTTGGAAACGATGAGAAAAAGCGCAATCAAGATCGCCCGCGAGTTTACCTGGGAGAAGATATTTGAACATGTCATTATTTAACTATCTTTGCTGTCCTGCCTGCAGAAAAAGCCTTGCGAAAAAAGGCGATGGATTGTCATGCCGATCGTGTAAACGCTCATACGAAATTCGATCCGGTATCCCGATACTCATAGATTTTGCCAGTATTCCGGAGCATCTCCATAAACAAATACGGTATTTTGAACATGAGGACGAAGCACGAGGAGATCGGACACTTGAGCCCTGGCAGGCGCGGTATGTCAGAAAATTTCTGGACATCGGTGAACCAAAGCGCGGCGGACTGATCATCGACAACGCTACCGGGAGCGGGTATATGGCGATTGAACTTGCCAAGCGCGGATTTCATGTCATAGCCACCGATCTCACAATGCGTGAACTGGTCAGGCTGCAAGCACTTGCCCTGAAACTCGGTATCGCAAAAAAAATGTTGTTTGTTTGTTGCACATCTGAATCGTTACCCATTGCCAGTAACGTCGCGGACGGGTTGGTAGCCAATGCGATCTTAGAGCATCTTCCGAAAGAGCCCGAAGCCATTGCAGAGATCGCGCGGGTAACGAAACGAGGCGCTTGTGCCATGATTGCTCTACCGATAGCTTTCCGTTACCTGCTGCCTTTGTTTTGGCCTATCAATTGGCTGCATGACCGGAGCATTGGCCATCTACGACGGTATACGAGAGAACGAATTCTCAAGAAACTTATTGGATTTAGAGAGATTTCTACATACTATACGGGCGGAATGGTAAAAGTGATCTGCGCAGCATTATATTTATTGACAAAATATACACCGCTTCTCGAGTTTGGTGAGTGGGCTGATAGGTTTACGGAGTCTCTGCCATACGGATCGAGTAACGTAGTATCAATACTTAAAAAAGCATGAAACAAGCATTTCGATATAAAAATATTTTTATGTACGCCAGTCTTCAGTTCTGCGGGCATATAGAGGAATATTTCGCGGCTCATACGGAAAAACTCGTCGTATACATCGTTATGCCACGATTAAAGAATCGTGGTAATTTAGTCCGGGTATATAAGTCCGGCAAACTCGTTGAAGAAAAAAAAGTTTGGTCTTCGGATAATATTTTTCTCTACTACCTATTCTGGCTTTGGCAGTACTGGAAATTTATCCTGGTTTATTTCGGGAGAAAAGAGCAGTTTGTCGTCCTATCCGGCCACCCGATTTCTTTTTTTGGCATGAGCCTTCAGAAGTTCTTGCGGCCGAACATCCGGTTTGCCTATTGGATTGGGGACTACTTTCCTCCGGTGAATCTCTCTTTACGGTTGTTTGAAAAACTTAAAAAATATTATCATGACAGAGTTTCTTATACCTATTATTTAAGCGATACTATTAACAACATATTTAATGAAGGAAACGTTGTGGACAACGAACGGAAAAAAACGGTCATGTGGGGCGTCAAGCCAATAATTACAAGAAAACGTGATGTCAAAGGACGATTGAACATCCTTTTTGTAGGACTTGTGAAAGAAGGGCAGGGGATAGAAGTGTTATTAGCGTTTTTGGCAAAACACCCGGACTATACGCTCAACATCATCGGAATCTGCCGCGATGAGCTCTTTGGGAACTATCAGGCATTGATCGGGCAGTACGGAATCGGCGACCACGTCTTTTTTCCAAACAAATTTTATTCCGATACGGAGCTTGCGCGCGTCGCCAAAGACTGTCATGTGGGTATTGCGTTGTATGACATAGGCAAGTTAAATGCTACGTACTATACCGATCCGGGCAAGGTAAAAACATACGCGGAGCTGGGGTTGCCGATTGTTATGTCAAACACTTCGGCCCTTGTGCCATACGTAAAAAGATTTCGGTGTGGTGAAGTGGTTGAGTTTAATAAAGAAAATCTTGAGCGGTCGTTGTTGAGGATAAAAAAGAATTATACTCAGTATCAAGAGGGTTTGAGTCGATTCAATAAATATTTTGACTACAATACCTACTACCGGCAAAGATTTACCACATTGGAGAATTTATGAAAATGCTGCAAAAAAAGGATCAAAAAATACCTATAACCGTCGTAGTGTCAATGCGTAACTCCGCCACTACCATTCTGGAAACATTAAAAAGCCTCGTAAAGCAGGAGTATCCCATACAGAAAATTATTGTCATTGATAATGTTTCTATTGACGGGTCGGTCAGGGTAGTAGAAGGATTTGCCAAAAAGACAAAACGAATACCTATTAAAATTATTCGGCATAGAATAAATATCGGAGTCGGTGGTAGCTTTAATGAGGGTGCGAAGTTGGCAAGCTCCTCTTTCGTAGTCTTTATGCATTCCGATAGTATGTTGCCCACTACAAAAGAACTTACCTTGTTGGTAAAGCCATTAATAAACGACACGGATACGGTCGCTTCCTATTCTCATATTCTGTTGCCGGAGAAGATTTGGTTACAATTTAATTTTTGGGAGAAATGTTTATTTGCCAGGGCCGTGGATAAAGACGTTCCGGGATTAAACGGTAAATTTGATTGCGTCAAAAAAGACGTTTTTCTCTCTCTCGGTGGTTTTGATGAAAGGCACTACGGACATGATATGTTTATAGGCGGAGAAGACGGCGATTTGCACATACGGTTAGCAAAGGGGGGTAAAGTCGTGTGTTCAACTTCTAGGGTGATTCATCTCCACTACCTCTCCAATGATTATCGGTTTACCGACTGGATTATGAACAGGAAGCTTTTGGCTCGTTCGTACGGTCGTTTAATACGTATGCAGGGGTTGCAGTTGCCGCATGCTGCACTCATTTTCGGGGTAAAACCGATTTTAGCTCTTTTGCCGTTTATTCCGGCTATGGCTCTCTGGGGCATAGGACTGCTTTTCTTTTATTCTTTCGTTTATATGAATAAGATATATCGTAATAGAATGACACTCACGGATCCACGCATCCTGCTTTTGCCATTCATTACGGTATCTTTGGTGTATTATGAAACATTTTGGATGGTAGAAAGTTTTTTGTTTCTGACCAAAAAGTCAGTATAATGCAATAAGTATGAAAACAGTTATTCTTTGTGGTGGGATAGGTTATCGACTGAAAGAAGAAACCGAGTTTAAACCAAAGCCAATGGTGCACATTGGAGATATGCCCGTATTGTGGCACATCATGAAAATCTATGCCCATTATGGGTTTAATGAATTTATCATCGCGCTTGGCTACAAAGGGGATTACATTAAAGATTATTTTCTTAATCAGAAATATTTTACCCATGATTTTAGCGTTTCAACAAAGACAGGGCATACCAGGCTTCATCGCGAGAGAACAAACGGACGCTTCATTGACGATTTTAAGATTACTTTTGTTGATACGGGACAGGAGACTCTTCCTGGAGAACGAATTTTGCTTGTTAAGGATTATATACCGGTTGGTGAGGATTTCATGGTGACGTACGGAGATGGGGTAGGAAATGTGTCTATTAAGGATCTGGTGACGTTCCATCAGAAGCAAGATACTATTGGTACCATTACCGGCGTGCATCCCCGGAGTAAATATGGTTTAGTGAAAATTAACAAGCAAAACATTATTGAAAGATTTGTGGAAAAACCGGTGCTCAATGAATGGGTAAACGGTGGGTTTATGGTGTTCAAGAGAAAATTTTTTGAATATCTGCGACCGGGAGAGTTTGAACACACGGCCCTTCATCGGTTAGTTGAGGAAAAACAACTCTCTCTTTATGCGCATCACGATTTTTGGCATTGTATGGATACATATGCCGATGTAGAAAATTTGAACAAATATTGGCGTGAAGACCCCAAGTGGAAAATATGGAAAGATTAAAAGGATCAAAAGTACTTGTAACGGGCGGGGCGGGCTTTATAGGAAGTTATATTGTCAAGGAGCTTCTTCATAAAGGATGTCGTGTATCGGTTATAGATATTATCACACACAAAGCTTCTGTATTTGTTCTTGATCACCTCCAGGATTTAGTCGATTATATCAATCTTGATATACGTGATAAAGAAAATACGATCAGATATATAAAGGATGGGAACTTCAATTGGATTTTTCATTTAGCTGCAGAGCCAATTGTAGAAAAGAGCTATGAAGATCCAATGTCAACGTTGGAAACGAATATTATGGGAGCTGTTCACGTTTTAGAAGCAGCCAGAGCACTAAAAAGCCTTCATGGTATAATCGTTGCTTCATCAGATAAAGCATATGGAAAATCAAAACATACTTCGTATACAGAAGAAACGGCACTGCAAGGCGATCATCCATATGACGTTTCCAAATCCTGCGAAGATCTTATTGCTCAAGCATATAGCAAGACGTATCATTTGCCTGTTGTAATAACCCGATTCGGAAATGTATACGGCGGCGGTGATGTGCATAAAGATCGAATAATTCCAGGCATATGTCTTGCGTGTATTCAAAAGAAAAAGCTAGAAATTCGTAGCGATGGGACGTATGTCCGCGATTATATATACGTTGAAGATGTCGCAAACGCGTATATGTTTCTACTCGAAAATATGACAAAAGTAGTCGGGCAAGCATTTAATATTTCTTCAGTAGACAATTTTTCTGTAGTTGATCTTGTTTATCGTGCAGGTGAAATATTAGGAAGAAATATAGAATATGAAATATTAAATACTGCGAAAAATGAAATTCCATATCAGCATCTTGCCTGTACGAAAATCCGAAAGATGGGCTGGAAACCGAGGCATTCATTAAAAACAAGTCTTGAAAATACTCTTTCATGGTATGAAAAAAATTGGAGGCTTTTATGAAAAGAAGAAATGCTTTTCGGCCAAAAAAAATAATTCTTACCGCAGGCCCATCAATTTCTGATAAAGAGGTGCGGTATGTTACTGATGCAGTAAGAAATGGGTGGAACTATCACTACAGAGATTACATTGAAAAATTTGAAAAAGCGTTTGCAAAATATCTTGGAGTTAAATACGCATTAACTCTATCGAGTGGTACGGCAGCATTACACCTGGCTTGTATAGGTTGTGAATTGAACCCTGGAGACGAAGTTCTGGTACCAGAGATTACTTTTGTCGCTTCTGCAAATGTTGTGAAATATGTAGGTGCTACGCCAGTCTTTGTTGATATAGAACCGGATACATGGTGCATGGATCCTTCATCTGTTCGGAAGGCGATAACCAAAAAAACTAAAGCAATTATGCCGGTCCATATCTATGGACATCCGGCAAACATGACTGAACTCAATAAAATAGCCAAAGAATATGGACTTAAGGTGATCGAAGATGCATGTCCAGCCATAGGTGCGGAGGTTAACGGAAAGAGGGTGGGAGGCTTGAGCGATGTCGCTGCATATAGTTTTCAGGGGGCAAAAACACTAGTAACTGGTGAAGGTGGAATGCTTGTGACAAATAATGAGAAGATTTATGAAAAGGCGCAGTATTATGGTAATCACGCGAAGGATCATAATAAACTATTTTGGCATTCAGACATCGGCTATATGTATAGAATGACAAATTTACAAGCAGCATTGGGATTAGCGCAGCTTGAGCGGGTAGACGAGTTTATTGAGAAGAAAAGAAATATTTTTTGTTGGTACAGAGAAAATCTTGTAGGCGTGAGAGGTATTTATATGAACACAGAGCGACCGAATACAAAAAATATATACTGGATGACGTCTATAGTTCTTGACAAAACATTGAAAATAAAGAGAGACAGGTTGATGGATGAGCTTAAGAAGCGAAAGATCGATACAAGACCATTTTTTTATCCGATAAGTATGTTTCCGATGTATAAGGAGAGATCGTATAATAATCCTGTTGCGTATTGGGTAGGTACTCATGGCATTAATCTTCCAAGCGGTTTGATGCTCACAAGAGAAACTGTTGATTATATTTGTAACCAAGTCAAAGATATATTCCATAGGTATAGCTAACCGTAATGAACAGCAAAATAAAAAATTTTTATCAGATCAGAATTGAACGGGTATTATACGCATTAAAACATGATGCCCAGTGCGATGTTCCGCGAGAAATAATGGTTCCATTACAGAGTGGGAGGAAATTACGGTTATTTGTTATTTCAAAAAGTCTCATAGAGAGAGATGATATTATAAGTACGTTAGCAGAATGGCGGGACAAAGCAAACATATGGTTTCCTAGTCAGTTTCCCGTAACGATTGAAGGAACCAAAAAATGGGCTAGTGAGCAATTGCTTGATAAACCAGACAGGGTTCTTTTTTTTGTGGAAATGGATGGAGCAAATGGTGGCCCTTTTGCTCATGTGGGGCTTTATCGTTTTGACTATGAGAAACAAACGTGTGAAGTGGATAACATTATCCGCGGAAAAAACATACAAGCCTCAAAAGGAGGAGTAACAATTGCATTGCAGGCTATGATTGATTGGACATTTTCGAATTTAGGTCTCACAGCGTTATATCTTCAAGTGTTTTCCGATAATAAGCGAGCTATGGGTCTCTATAAACGGCTTGGATTTTTGGAAGTTAGTCGAGTTCCTCTTATTAAAAAGGTTGATGGTCAGATAATAAGTTGGGTTGAATTAGAGTCTAAGAAAAAAGTAGATCCGATTATGCGATATTTTGTACGAATGAAGCTGAAATCCCCGTCGAGTTAGGAATCAGGTCCAAGTGTAGCTCAGTGATATCTATGATTCGAAATCTGGTGAAAATCGCCAAAGAAGTTCGCAAAGATATTCTTCGAATGAGCCATCGCGCGCAAAGCGCGCATACGGGGGGTGCGCTTTCGTGCGTAGAAATTCTGGTTACACTCTATTTTCAGATAATGAAAGTGTTTCCTCAAGAATCGGAAAATCCGCACAGAGACAGGGTAATTTTCAGCAAAGCGCACGATGCGAAGGCGCTCTATTCAGTACTTGCTCATCGCGGGTATTTTGATCAAAAGCTTCTTGATCGGTATGAGCTAGATGGAGGATTATTGCCCGGGCATTCGACGCGCCACTGCGTACCGGGGGTTGAAGTTTCAGCCGGAGCGTTGGGACACGGGTTGTCCATGGCAGTGGGTGTGGCCTATGCCGGAAAGCTCGATAATAAGAACTGGAGAGTGTTTGCAGTGTTGTCCGATGGAGAGTGTGATGAAGGATCCACATGGGAAGCGGCACTGTTTGCCGGGCATCATAAATTGGATAACCTTATAGCAATTGTGGACTACAATAAACTCCAGGGTTACGGGTTTACGAAAGACGTTCTTAACTTAGAGCCATTTGCCGCTAAATGGCGTTCGTTCGGATGGGAAGTTCAGGAGATAAATGGACATGAGTTTCCCGAGATAATAAAAACATTGGGGCGGATTCCTTTTGAGAAAGGAAAACCTTCGGTAGTGATTGCGCATACTATAAAAGGGTTAGGCGGTGTTCCCATGCATGTTGCCCAAGTATCTTCACAGTATAAAGCGCCAAGCGATAAGGAAGCGGCAGCGGCTATTGCAAGACTGGAGGATGAATGAGAATTGCTTTTGTAAATACCTTGATTGAAATGGCCAAGAAGGATAACCGGATTATGCTCCTGACCGGGGATTTAGGGTTTTCGGTGTTTGAACACTATATCGAAAAACTGCCAAAACAATTTCTTAACATGGGGGTGGCGGAGCAAAATATGGCTGGTGTTGCGGCGGGACTTGCGATGGAGGGGAGAATTCCCCTCATTTACTCGATTGTACCTTTTGTTACGATGCGGAATTTTGAGCAGATTAGGAATGATATTTGCTATCAGAATTTAAATGTAAAAATTGTTGGCGTTGGAGCAGGATTTTCCTATGGCCCGTATGGTCATACACATCATGGACTTGAGGATATCGGAATCTTGCGTACTTTACCTAATATGATCATTCTTGCTCCGGGGGATCCGATTGAGGTGCGACTCGCTACCCAGGCGATGCTGAAACACCCAGGGCCGGCCTATCTGCGTTTAGGCAAGGCCGGGGAGCCAAATGTTCATAAAACTACTCCCCGTTTTACTATTGGAAAGGGAATAGTTGTGAGAGAAGGGGGAGATCTTTCTCTCCTCGCAACGTCTACGTTATTATTTCGCGCAATGGAAGTTGTAGAGGAGCTTGGAAAAAGAGGAATAACAACGCGCTTGGTGAGTATGCCCACCATTAAACCGATTGATGTTGATCTGATAATAGATTGTGTTCAAAAAACCAAAGCGATTTTTACTCTTGAGGAGCACAGCATCATCGGGGGTTTGGGAAGTGCGGTTGCGGAAGTGTTAGCAGAATATGGGAAACCTATGGTCTTTAAAAGATTAGGTGTACGGGATCGTTTTACAAAAGTCATGGGTAGTCAGGAATATATGCGGCGAGCAAATCATTTAGCTGTAGATCAGATCATAGATACAATCCAAAAAACACTCAAGAAATAAACTATGGTACCCAAGAAATTTTTTAGCGAAATCAAGGAGTATTATCGTGCTTCTGTCAAAACCAGTACATTTGTTCCTGGCGTTACCCTAGTACCGGTTTCCGGCAAAGTGTTTGATGAAGAAGAATTGATTCATGGCGTGGAAGCGGTGTTGGACGGGTGGTGGACGGAAGGAAGGTTTGCCCTGGAGTTTGAAAAACAGTTTCGGGAGTATTTGGGCGTCCGGTACATCTCATTGGTTAACTCCGGTTCATCGGCAAATCTCATTGCTCTTTCTTCTCTGACGAGTAGCGTATTTGGAAAACGCGCGTTAAAGCCAGGCGATGAAGTGATTACCGTGGCCGGTGGATTTCCCACGACTGTCGCGCCGATTGTGCCGAACGGCGCGATTCCGGTGTCTATCGACAACGATCCGGTCACCGGCAATGCGCGGGTTGAACAACTCGAGCCGGCATTCACGCCCGGCAAGACCAAGGCGGTGATGCTCGCGCACACGCTCGGCA